>Ga0209624_10001448_pt1 | contig 18564 bp, 13 predicted proteins | sample JacPinW_OM2H0_O1_FD_188565 | JGI IMG/M metagenome (GOLD analysis project Ga0209624, IMG submission 188565) | Forest soil microbial communities from Algoma, Ontario, Canada - Jack Pine, Ontario site 1_JW_OM2H0_O1 (SPAdes) (version 2) | ecosystem: Environmental > Terrestrial > Soil > Boreal...
GACCAGGCGCTGTTCGACAACTGACATTTCCAATTTGGTCTTCGGGATGACCCGCTCGAACTGCTCCACCATGGTGCCGAGCGTGGAGCCCGTGTGTTCCAGCGCGCCGCGAAAACTTGTCTGCTTCGCGCGAGGCGTGATGACGGCGGAGATCCGCTGGATCATGGCCTGGCGGTAAAAGAGGATGAGGCCGCCGCTGGCGATCAACAGGAAGACAAAGAGAAATGTGAGCAGCGCAAATGCCATAAGTTTTACCTACACGTCCATGTTGACGATCTTGCGGATAATCAGACCACCGATGATTGTCATGGTGCCTGAGAGATAAAGGAGTTTGACGCCGATGGGGCGAGTCCACAAGAGACTCATACTTTCAGGGTTGATGAGGTACAGTCCTATTCCGAGAACGATGGGAAGAAGAGAGAGAATCCAACCAGTGAGCCGGCCTTGAGCGGTGTGGACACGAACCTGGCGCTTGAGGCGGAAGCGCTCGCGGATGACGTATGCAGTTTTGTCGAATACCTCGGCGAGATTACCACCGCTTTCTTTCTGGATGAGGATGGCTGTAATGACAATTTTTAAATCCTGCAAGGGGACGCGTGTGGCGAGGTTGCTCATTGCGGTCTTCAACTCCAGACCATAGTTCTGCTCGTCGAAGCAAATGCGAAATTCCTGGCCGATGGGATCGGGGGATTCACTGGCGGCAAGATTGAGCGCAGAGACGAGGCTGTGACCCGCACGCAGGGCGCTGACCATCAGATCAAGCGTCTCAGGCAGCTCCTGCTCGAATTTGTCGAACCGCTTTCTACGTCTGTGGAGGACATAGAAGATTGGAGCAGCTCCCAACAGGATGCCGATCAATAACGAAAAGATGGCAGTTCCAGTTCGTAGATAAATGAGATATGCAGGGATTACAAAACATGCTGCCGACATGAGCAACAAGGTGCCGGCGGTCCAGTTTAGATCGGCCTGATAAAGGAGAGTGCGGAGGCGCGGGGCTAACTCGAGTTTGAGGAGCCAGCGGTTGAGCCAGGGAACGGCGCTGAGGAGATCTTCTTTGCGGAGATCGACAATCTGATCGGACGGCGCCAGTTTTGTAGTAGAAAGGGCCGCGCGAAGGACAGCGACGGTGCGCTCCGTATATTGAGTCGTGTCTGCTCCAACTGCTGTTAGTAGCAGAACTGTTATACCAAATATCGCCCAAAATATTGTGAAGAGCACTAAGAACATATCTGTGAACCTCGTCGTTCAGTTGACTTCCTGCGTCTGTTCGAACATGCTTCCGGGAAGCAGGATGCCGGATACGCGGAGTTGCTCCAGGAACTTGGGCCGGATGCGGCTTGGCTTGAAGACTCCTGTGACCCTGCCGTCGGGCCCGATGCCTTTCTTTTCGAAGTTGAAGATCTCGTGCATGCTGATGATGTTTTCCTCCATGCCGGTGATCTCGGAGATGTTCACGACCTTGCGAGTGCCATCGCTCAAACGGGAGACTTGTACAACGATGGCAATCGCAGAGGCCATCTGCTGGCGAACGGTTCTCTCCGGCAGATTCAGGTTGGTCATTGCGACCATGGATTCGAGCCTGGACAAGGCATCGCGGGTGGTGTTGGCGTGGATTGTTGCCATCGAGCCCTCGTGACCTGTGTTCATGGCCTGGAGCATGTCGAAGGCTTCTTCTCCGCGGACCTCACCGATGATGATTCGGTCCGGGCGCATGCGCAGGCTGTTTATGAGGAGTTGACGCTGGCGGATTGCGCCTAGCCCTTCGACGTTGGGTGGGCGGGTTTCGAGCCGGACGATATTTTCCTGGGCGAGTTGCAGTTCGGCGGCATCTTCGATGGTGACGAGGCGCTCGTGTTTTGGAATGTACTGCGACAGGATGTTGAGCAGGGTGGTCTTCCCTGCACCGGTTCCTCCGGAGATGAGGATACTGATTCTTGCCCGGACCGCGGCCGCGAGCATATCCATCATCTCCTGCGAGATGCTTTTGAGGGCTACCAATTGATTTGCGACCAGGGGTCCCGTACCGAAGCGGCGGATCGATAGCGCGGGGCCATCGAGCGCAAGCGGCGGAATGATGGCGTTGACGCGGGAACCGTCGGGCAGACGCGCATCGACCATTGGAGAAGATTCGTCGACTCTGCGGCCGACGCGCGACACGATGCGGTCGATGATCTGCATGAGGTGACGATCATCGCGAAAGACCGCATCAATCCTCTTCAGGATTCCACCTTTTTCGATAAAGACGTGATCTTTACCGTTGACGAGAATGTCGGATATTTCCAGGTCTTTGAGCAGCGGCTCCAGAGGGCCCAATCCGAAGACTTCGTCCAGCAGGTCGGATTGAACCTTCTCCTGTTCACTTAAGCTCAGCGGTACGCCTTGAGCTCCGATAATTTCACCGATCATCCTGGCGACGGCGTGACGCGCCTGGGTGCTTTCAGCACGCGACAGCTTCTCCAGATCGAGCTTGGGGATCAGAGTTCTGTGTACTTCCGCTTTATATTGCTCGAGATTCAGTTGTTCCACGTTATGCCATCCGTAGTACGGGTGCGATATGGGCTATTTCAGCCGAAAATGAAACCTTTTCTTCTTTTCCGCGACTGCGGGCAGACCACATGCTGTCCTGGCCATCTGCCGAATTATTGCTGTAATGGCCGATTCTCCAAGTGCGAGCGGGGTTGCAGTATTCTGCGCACGCTGGACCGTTCCATAGTCACTCGGTATCCTCCAGTTCGCGGACCTCGTGAGCGCCTTTGTAATATTCTCCTCATCGATTCCCAGAGGGTTCTGGGTAAAACGGTTAAGAACGATCTCAAGTTTGGGTGTCGGGAGCGTGAAGAACTCCGAAATAATGCGATTGGAATTTCGAAGCTCGGAGACCCCGACCTGCGCGACCAGGTAGGCGATGGTGGCGCCGGAGATGAGTGTCTTGTAGGTCGGGCCCACACTGGATCCCGCATCGACAACTACGTAATCGAAGTCCTGCCTGGCGACGGAGATAAGCTTCGCCAGGGATTCGCTGGATGCCTGGATCGGGGTGTACCGGTCAGGCGCGGTGAGGACTGACAGACCGGAGCTGTGTTTGACGAGAAGTTTGGAGAAGAAGTTGGAATCGAGGCGGCCGATGTTCTGAAGGGCGTTAGCGGTCGAAAACTCGGTCGTGAGTCCAAGGTCAAGAGCGGCGGCTCCAAGCGGAAGTCCGAGATCGAGCAATACGACATTCTGGTGCGACTCCTGAGCAAGGAGTATGGCGAAGTTGCTGGCAATCGTGCTAACTCCGGAGCCCCCCTTGGCACCGGCGAAGACCATTAGCTTGCCCAAAGCCTTCTTTACAGTTCGAACAGCGGGACGGCGGACGGAAGCGCGGATGAGGGCCTCCGCTATGGTCGCGGGAGCGATCGGCTGCGTGAGAAATTCTCGTGCACCTGCGCGCATGCAGCGGACGAGGATTTCGGGGTCGGTCTGAGCCGAATAGACCATCACGGTCACAGAGCTGCTGCCGCAGATATTCTCGACCAGTTCAAGAGCGTGCTCGGGGTCACTGTCCAGGTCGACGATGATGACTTCATATCCGGATTCCAGAACCTGGGGGACATCGTCGAGTTCCGGGTAGGCAACGAACTCTCTTGTGACCTTGGCCTGCGATCCCGCAATGGCGTTGGCGACAGCGCGACGCCGTTTTTCCTCGGGGCCGATGAGGGCAACCGACAAAACGTGCACGCCAAGCGCGTCCGAACCCTGGGTAAAGGTTGACATCACGAGATCACCGCTCCCTTGTGTTCGCACCGTCTCTGCGGGTTGATTTGATATCGGCATATTTTTGTCGATGTAGCCATGGTGACTGCGTAATCCTTAGTGGGAGAAGAAAGAGAAGATGGTGCCAATCGCAATGGCCGGAGCGTATGGCATTTTACGAGCCCGAGGATTGTTGAGAGACAGTTCCGGATTTGGACGGAGCCCACGTTTTGCAAAGCCAAAGATTAGATCGCTGGAACCTTGAAACAACTCCCCAAGAAAGCCTCCTGCGGCGGCCCAGCAAAGCGCCATGATGCCACCAGCCATGCTTGTGATCACAAGCGCAAACAATAGCTGCATTGGGCCAATCCACGCGCCAATAGCAGCGCACAACTTTAGATCGCCCATTCCCATGCCTCCGAGCCAAAAAAGAATGCCCAGAAGCAACGCCCCGAGAGCTAATCCGGAGAGGCTCTGAATGATGCCTGCCCAGCCATGGAGCCAACCTGATACACAGATTCCCGCAACCATGAACGGAAGCACCAGCCAGTTAGGGATGCGCCGGCTGCGCAGATCCGTGAACGTCGCAATCGCGAGAACGATAAGAGTCGGCCACCAGGCGACAGAATTCATACGATACTCTTTCTCCCGTGACTGAGGGCGCAGCTATGAGAGTGCAATTGGCCATCCAAATCCAATAAATGCGGAAAGACTTGAATCTTGGACTCTAAGGCGCTTGGTCAGAGCGTCAGTGTGAACGGTTGTTTACAGCGGCGATTCTGGAGTGAAGCGGTGCATATACACCCGCTATGGCGCTTTGGCGGCATTCGGAAAGAGCGAGGGAAGGTCGGAGATTGGGCCGGTGACGTAATCGTGCCCATCCAAGGTCACCCGGCTGAGATCGTGGCTTGGCAGTCGGGCCGTAACTTCCTGAAGATACTCACGATAAGAGCTGCCATTGGGAAGTGGAAAAACGATAAACCGACGGTAGGGGGCCAGCGGCAAGGCGGCCATCAATATGGTGTTGCGCTGGTTCATGGTGAAGACGCGCGGACCGTCCTTCAGTTTCGCCTCCGGGTACTCGATGGTGAAGTAGCCGGGCAGATAATAGCCGGCGTGGCGAAATCCGTTGAAATGGGAATCTACGCTAAGGATGACGGTATCGTCTGGTGAAGCGAGCCTGGGAATGGCGGTTGTTATGTTTTCGAGTTGGGTTTCAAACAGTCGCACCTGCCCGTAGGAGCAGTAGAGGGGCGACGCAAGAAAGATTGCTACATTGCATGCCGCGCAGGCTCCTATCACAGCCAGCTTGAGTGATCTGTGAGAGCCCACCCTTTCGAACCACTCTGCCACACAGAGTCCGAGCCAGATGCAGGCAGGAGGCAAGAGCAGAAGGAGATAGCCACTGTTAACGAATTTGAGGTATCCGAAGGTAAAGAAACAGAGTGCCGGAAGAATCCAGACGAGTGAGAAGTTCCTCTTTGCGGGGTCGACATGATTTTTGCGGCCCAACGCTATGATCGGCGCGAACGAAGCTGCGCCGAAGATAAGAAAGAAAATAAAGATGATGGTGAAGGCCCGCGCAATGGAGGTCGCGGGAGAGGAGTTGAATACCGTCGTTTTCGACGGGACCATTCGCCAGAGAGAGGTTAATCCCTCAAGATAAACGCGCGCTCCGCCGGCTGCGTGAATCATTGGCAAAGCCCATGCGACGACAGTGACGCCAAGCGCGGCGAAGCCTACTCTTCTCTGCCCTGATGTGGATTTGCGGAGAGAAAACAGAAACAGAGGCGCGAGAAACAAGAGAGAGGATGGCCTGATGCCACCCGAAATTCCCAGAGTGACGGCCACAGGTACAACGAACCGACCGTCGCCGCAGATGATTCGCCAGCAAAGATAACCGATGAGCGCGGAAAAAAAAGCCTCGACGATGTAAGTGAGCGCCACGATGCCGTGAAACCAGGCCAGCGGAGATAGCAGGAAGAGGACGCCGGCAAATCGGGCAGCGGTCAGGCCATACCATTCGAATGTCATCAGATACAGAACAGCCACTAACCCGCAACTTGCGAGAATGCTTAAGATGACGAGTGAAAGATTGGCATCGTGAAACAGAATGTTGAGCAGCCGACCGAGAATGATGTAGAGGAAGTAACCCGGGGGGTGGGGCTGATGAACGCGCGGATCGAATCGTTTCATCGCGAGAGCGAAGTTCACCGAGTCAAGATCGTATAAGTAGTGGCTGCGAAAGACCCAGCGGGAGATTGCAACCGCCGCTACCAAAAGCCCCAATGACATTTTGTGCCTGGAAATCACGATTGACCTTGTGCAACTTTACTACCAGACCAATGAGGTAACTGCCAGGTAACCAGGCTGTGCAGTCGATAAGGTTACTATTTCGGAGTCAATGAACCTTCTGCCGAAAGTGACCAGAATTTCGTGGACTTTTACGGTTGGGGTTGGTATTACTACAACCCGACTCAGAAATGGAACCGGGATCGCTAGAGACCTAACCGGCACGTTATCCGACACCTCCCCATTGTTGGATCGTTCATTCTGCTACCGGCAGAACGGCTTGAGGAGTTCACTACGATGTTACGGATTGGTTTGTACTCTGAAGATCAGAAGTTGCAACAAATTCTCTCCTCTGTCCTAGGCAAAGACTTTCAGGTTTCCCTGGAATCGAGTGAGAGCGGCATCAACCGCCTGCTTGCTTCGGGGGGCTGCGATGTGATGATCCTGGATCTGGATTCGAATCACAACTCTCTGCAGGAGCGAATCGCTTGCTGCCGGCGAATCGTCGGGTCTCGCGTCTCGTCCGTCATTATGGCCGATGACGCCCTTCGCGCTACTGCCGCCGAGCTCGTTCGCCTGGGAGCCCATAGCTATTGCCGTAAACCGCCATCGATTCGTGATCTGAAGGCATTGCTGCACCGGGCGAATGAAAGCTCCTCCGCTCGCCGAGGATCTTCCGCACGATCCCAACTGATGGAGGCTAATTCCTGCGATCAGATGATCGGCTCCAGCCTGCAGATGCAGAGCATCTATGATCTGGTACAGCGTGTGGCCAACCTGAATGCCTCGGTTCTGGTCACGGGCGAGAGCGGTACGGGCAAAGAGCTTATTGCAAGGGCCATTCATAATATTGGTTCCCGGGCGGGTCGTCCTTTTGTCGCACTCTGTTGCGGCGCCATTCCGGAGACACTGATCGAAGCTGAATTGTTTGGCCATGAAAAAGGGGCGTTCACGGGCACCGTCGGGGTTCGTGAAGGATATCTGGAACAGGCTGGCGAGGGCACTCTTTTTCTCGATGAGATAGGCGAACTTAGCCAAGCTACCCAGGTGAAGTTGCTTCGTGTTCTGCAGCAGCGCGAATTCAGCCGCCTGGGAAGCAGCAGGATGATTCCGCTGCGTGCCCGCTTGATCTTCGCTACTCACGCGGACCTTGGGGAGTTGGTGGCGCAAGGCAAATTCCGCCTGGATCTTTTCTACAGAATCAACGTTATGAAGATTACGGCGCCACCGCTTCAGGAACGGGCGGAAGATATTCCTCAAATTGCACTGCATTTTCTGAGGCAATACTCCGAACTCTATCAAAAGCGGGTCGAGGATATTCAACCGGGAGCGATGGCTCTGCTGCAGTCTTATTCGTGGCCGGGGAACGTGCGCGAACTCGAGAATGTCATTCAACGAGCGATTATTGTTGCTTCTGACGATACGATTCGCGAACAAGATCTGCCTCTGAATATTCAGAGCGAGAGTGTCGTTAACATTGGGGACTACCAACCGGTGAATTCTTTTGAGCGGCAACTGCGCAGCTACAAGATTAAGCTGGCTGAGGCAGCTGTGAGAGATAACCAGGGCAACAAGACGCTGGCTGCGCGGAGCTTGAATATTTCCCGCGCCTACTTGCATAGGCTGTTGCGCCTGGCGGAACAGGACCCGCTCGCCGAACATGAGAGCCTTGACGATCTGGAGACGGCTTGAACTCCTTGCCTTCGGCCAGCATCGGTGAATACCAATCCTCTCATTCAAATATCTTCCGACGGATTTTCTCATTTCCTCTGATGTTGGCCAGTCTTCTGACGATGCTGGGGACGTTGACGGTTCGAGCACGCTTTAACGATCCGGATATGTGGTGGCAGCTCAAGACTGGTCAAATCATCTGGACCACGCATACGATACCCACCAACGACCTGTTTTCGTATACGACGAATCATCAACCGTTGATTCCGCACGAATGGCTCTCGCAGGTTTTGATATATAGCGCTTACCATTGGGGTGGCTACACAGGCCTGATGCTATGGCTCTATTTCTTCACCTCAGCGCTGGTGGTTGTCGGCTATATTCTTTGCGCTCTGTACTCAGGTAATCCCAAGACTGCCTTTGCTGGAGCGCTGATTATCTGGTTCTTTTCCACCACGGTTCTGGCTATCAGACCGCAGATAGTGGGCTATCTCCTTCTTACAATTGAGCTGCTGCTGGTTCACTTGGGAAGCACCCGAAGTCCCCGATGGTTCTTTGCGCTGCCGCCTCTGTTCGCGCTCTGGGTCAACTGCCATGGATCATTCATGTTCGGGCTCCTTGTTTTGGGAATACTTCTTTTGTGTTCCTTTTTTGATCTGCAAGCGGGCTCGCTCGTGTCTTCGCGATGGGATTTTTCCCGTCAAAAAATCCTGATATTAACAATTCTTCTCTCAACGGCGGCGCTCTTCCTGAATCCGATCGGACTTAAGCAGGTTTTGTACCCGGTGAATACCCTGTTCCATCAACCTATCGGTCTTAGCCAGATCGAAGAATGGCAACCTCTCCGGATGGGCGATCCACGGGGATTCGTTCTGTTCGGAATCCTCGTTTGTATTTTTCTTCTTTTGGTCACTCGACGGTCGAAGCTGTATTTAAATGAGCTTTTGCTATTGATTGCCGGTACTGTGTTCGCCATCAGCCATCTGCGAATGACAATACTTTTTGGCATATTTGCTGCGCCCCTCTTCTCGCGTCTTATCTCGACTTCGTGGGACGAATACGACGCGAAGCGGGATCATCCATTGGCAAATCTGAGTTTGGTATTGGTTGCGGCGTTAATCACGATTCTTTCCTTTCCGAACCGCCAAGACATTACGAAGCAAATTGATACAGGAAATCCGGTTAAGGCTGTCCAATTTATCAAGGACAGCCAACTTTCCGGTCACATGTTGAACGCGTACGACTATGGCGGATATCTGATATGGGCGCTGCCCGAGCATCCAGATTTTATCGACGGGCGAGCTGATGTTTATGAGTGGGCGGGGGTACTGGAGGAAGTCCGACGATGGGCGACGCTTGAAGAGGATCCGAATATCCTTCTTAGCAAGTACAACGTTGATTTTTGCCTGCTGGAGCGCCGATCAGCCATCGCGAACGTTCTTCCGCTCATGCGGAATTGGAAGCTTGTCTATTCTGATGACGCGTCTCAAGTGTTTGTTCGGTCTGGCCCCTGAACCTGATGCGCGGGATTTTCCACTAAAAGAAAAATCCTCACAGGGCTGCTCACGCGCCCACCAGGAACCCGACTTCTGCTAAACTCAATTATGTCGTTGGTTTGATTCCCAAGCGCGCTAAGCCTTGGTCTGAGTCCAAAACAGCGAAATCCAAGTTGTTGCGAGACAACCTGGGGACGTAGCTCAGTTGGTTAGAGCGCTGCCCTGTCACGGCAGAGGTCGCGGGTTCGAGCCCCGTCGTCCCCGCCATAAAACCACTAAGAATCAATGGTTTATGGCCCCAGATAGTTGCTTTGATTCATTCCTGGGGATGACAACGGGTGATTCGGTAATCCCCTTACTTACTGAATGCCCCAACAACATCTCTATGGCGTGAATTCGCTGAAGTGTATTCAACCTTCGACGGACGTGGTTCTTCACTTTTTATATCTGCAGATCGAAGTGGTATTTTCGGCGCGTTACGGAAATTGAACCCGTGCGAGGATATTTGCGATTCTGACCAAATCCCTCACATAATTAGCGGCTTCTTCTGATGGTGGCTCCTGCTCCATCACGGGCTTCTCGTCCATGAGCGAGTCCAGATCCTTTAGATCGACCAGCCATTCAGGATCGAAGCTAATACCGCACTGTTCGAGAAATTTGGCGTCTTCCATTTCGTCTCCTAGCTTTTGCCCAGCTCGGTCGAGAGATTCATTCGGTCTGATTCTTCTCTTACCCCAGTGCGTTGCGTATAACTTTTCACGATTAATTTTTTCTCGCCATACAACCTTTGCCAGGGTTATCCGTTTAGTTAATGCCCAAGACCATCTTGTTCCAGCTCCGTCCAGTAAATCTCATACGCGAGATCCGCCGATTCACCTATTGCTTTAGATGTGGGGATCGCGTGATCTTGACCATGAAGATGTGTATAACGAAGAAACGGCGAAACACCGCTTGCAGCGCGATTGTATCGAAGGAGCATTTCGGGCGACTTCCGCAGGTCTATGCTGTCTCTTTCTCTGACTTGAGATTTGGAAGTTTTCCGCCGAGTGCCGTAGTGATTTCGGTAGTGGCTTTTCGTAGCGCCGCGACAACGGCAGCCGACGACGTCTCCGCTCCGTTGTACTGAATGTAAGGGACGGTGAGCGCCCCTAGAGCCGAGCCCCGATCGTCGAAGATCGGATAGCTGATGTTGACGATGCCCTTGACCTGATAGCTCGCGCGTTTTTCGTAGCCTGCTTTGCGAATGCGGGCGAGATGCACATCGAGGTCGCGCGGAGTTTTTTTCCCCGTTTCGCGAGCCCAATCTGCAAGCACCCGTTCGCGCTGCTCCTCCTCGAGATGAGAAAGGATGACGTAACCGCTTGCGGCTTCCATTATGTCTACTGTGGATCCCAACTTTACGTAGAAGCCAATGCTCGATGGCGAATTAACCTGCGCAAGGATCGTGAGGCGGCTGCCCTCAACCACGCCCATGTGGCATGACTGCATCGTCTCATGCGCTAAGCGGTGCATCACGGGGAGGGCATCTGCGATCAGTCGTTCCGTACGGGGGTGTTCCTGCACCAGTTTGAAGAGCTTCAGTGTCAGCGAATAGCGCTCGTCGGAGAGTTGCGCGATATAGCCCCGCCGCTCCAGGCAGAGCAACATGCGAAAGATTTCCGATACGGTTCGGTTCAGTTCGCGCGCCATTTGACTCTTGGTCAGACCGGACGGTTGATGGGCGAGCAATTCTAAAACGTCCAGCCCCTTTTCAAGGGCAGGTGTTGCATAGTTCAGACCTTCTTCGCGCTTCTTCGTCGATTCTCCACTTCGCTTTACGGCCATATTCCCCCGTCCACTGGTACTGGTTGTGAAACAGAGTACAGGATACGAGGTGGATTGACTTTAGGCCACAAAGACTTTGGCCTCGGTGGTTTGAGGCTTTCCCCCAAGCCGGATGCCGCCGATTAAGAACTGCACTCGCCGGTTGCGACTGGAAGGACCCATGCCAGTTTGTTAGAGCAACTTCGCGCTGCGCAGAATATGTTTTTCTGTGTCTTTGTTGATATCATTCATTTCGTATATCTGAAAATCTATTTTTGATGATAAAAATGGTCGAAAGCTTTCGCGGTTCCGATGTTCCAACCGTAAACGCATTTTGACCTTGCCGGCTAACTGAGGAGCCCCGTTGCGCTTGTCTATCGAGAACTCAATAAGGGGAAGGGCTCTTCTTCTTTGCCTGCTGGTTTTATCTGTCTCGGTTGCAAACAGCCAAAGTACGGAAACCGGCGACTCAAAGGCATCGCCCACGGCAGCGCCTGGCGGTGATCTTTCCGTGTCTCTCATCGAGACGACGATGCGGGCTCATCCGGAGGCATCGAGCCTTGGCAAATGGGGCTATATTCCTGCTCTATATCTTTGGGGAGAGATGCTTGTGTATCAGCGAACTCATGACGCGCGATACCTTGCGTATGTTCGCAGTTGGGCGGATGCACATGTGGACAGTCAGGGGAAGATCGATAACAACCTGAATGCGCTGGACTATATGCTTCCGGGAAATCTCATGCTTGCTCTCTATCGCGAGACTGGGGAAACGCGCTATAAGATTGCTGCACAGACCATTCGGGCCCGTCTCGACACCTATCCTCGCACCGAGGATGGCGGTCTATGGCACGCTACCTCACGGCAGCATCAACTTTGGCTGGACGGGACCTATATGTCGCTGCCCTTCCTGGTGCGGTATGGGGAACAGTTCGGCGATCAGACCTACGCCAACGACGAGGCGGCGAAGCAATTGTTGATCTACGCTAAGCACCTGAACGATCCAAAGACCGGCCTGTTTTTTCACGCCTATGACGAATCGGGCAAACAGCCGTGGGCGCAACCAGACACACACCACTCCTCTTTTTTCTGGGCGCGTTCGATTGGCTGGTATGGAATGGCGCTCATCGATGTGCTCGAGACATTGCCGAAGACTCATCCGGCGCGCCCAGAGTTGATTGCGTTGATTCGTCAACTTGTTCAGAGTTATGCGAAATATCAGAATCCGAAATCGGGCCTCTGGTACAACGTCGTTGACAAGGCCGGGATCGATGGAAACTGGGAAGAGACCTCGGCTTCGTCGATGTACACCTATACCATCGCCAGGGCTGTCGAGCGAGGTTACGTCAAGGGCAAGTTCAGAGCGGTGGCATGCAAGGGATACCATGGGGTTCTTTCACAGGTCTCCCATGGAGAGAACGGCGATATTCACATTGCAAACGTCTGTGAGGGCACAAACGTCGGGGAGCTGAACTATTACCTCAATCGTTCGCACCCAATCGACGACCTGCATGGCTTGGGTGCGTTCTTAATCATGAACGAAGAGATGCGTGAGTTCTCGTGTGCGCATTAGTTCCAGACGGTGATTTCGTGGCTGCTTCGATCAGCGGGGAGGCTTGCAAAGAATTATTCTCACGTGCAAATGCTTTTTCATTGACGAAAAAGTTTTCCTAACGATACAATTTTTGGGTCGGCCGATGCGTTCTTTTTATCTAATACCGATACAACGCCGGGCCACGATTCGAAGGCGTGCCGAGGAGTCATTTGACCACTATTAACATCACCGACGTTCGTGTCATTGATCTCCGCTTTCCGACCTCGCGCGAGCACATCGGATCGGATGCGGTGAATAAGGACCCCGATTACTCGGCAGCGTATTGCATCCTTGAGACAGATGCGGGGCTCGAGGGTCACGGCCTGACCTTTACTCTTGGCCGTGGCACAGACCTCGTCGTTCGAGCATTGGAGTATCTATCTGGCTTTGTCCGGGATCGCACTTTGCAGTCAATCACGGAGGACTTGAACGCATTTTATCTACAACTGACTGGCGACACCCAATTTCGCTGGCTCGGACCGGAGAAGGGCGTCATCCACCTTGCGTGCGCGGCGTTATTGAATGCCGTGTGGGATCTTTATGCAAAGACTGAGCGCAAACCTGTGTGGGAACTGCTCGCCGATATGTCGCCGGAGCAGATTGTCTCGGCGATCGATTTTCGCTATATCTCAGACGCGCTAACATCTGAAGAAGCTCTCGAGATGCTGCGCCGCGGCAAGCACGGACAGGCGGGGCGGCTTGCTGAGTTGGAGTCTCGGGGCTATCCGGCCTACACCACGTCCGCAGGGTGGTTTGGCTTCAGCGATGAGAAGATTCGCCGGCTCTGCCGCGAAGGCATCAACCAGGGATGGACGAGTTTCAAACTGAAGGTGGGCGGCGATCCAGCCGATGACCTGCGGCGCGGTCACATTATGCGCGAGGAGATTGGCTGGAAGAATCATCTGATGCTGGACGCAAATCAGAAGTGGGGCGTGGAGGAAGCTATCCGCCGCACGCGACACCTTGCTGAGCTGCGTCCGTGGTGGATGGAGGAGCCGACCAGTCCCGATGATATTTTGGGGCACGCGCGAATTCGTCGCGAGGCAACGCCAACACGCATTGCGACGGGCGAGCATTGCCACAACAGTGTGATGTTCAAACAATTGATGCAGGCCGGATCGATCGATGTATGCCAACTCGATAGCTGCCGTGTTGCCGGGATCAACGAGAACCTTGCCATACTATTGATGGCTGCGAAGTTCCAGGTGCCAGTATGTCCGCATGCCGGCGGAGTCGGCCTGTGCGAGTATGTGCAGCATCTATCGATGTTCGATTATCTCGGTGTCTCGTGCACCATGGAGAATCGCGTGATTGAATACGTCGACCATCTGCATGAGCATTTTGTCGACCCGGTTTCGATTCGCCAAGGGCACTACTTGTTACCGCGCAATCCTGGTTACTCTGGCGAGATTCTGACCGCTTCCCTGTCTCAGTTCAGTTTTCCGGATGGAGAGATCTGGAGAGAACCGGATCGCGAGGATCGTCTCGTACGAGCATAAGAGCGGTCTCCAGCGTTAGATTGGCGACGCATAAACGGGGCGCCATCTACGACCGATTTATGTTTCCGCACGCCCTTTCATCAATATGTCGTAGATGGCTGTGGTGACCTTGGCAAGGGTCCTGACGCGAAGTGTCGGGCGAGATTTGTGGCGTGTTGTGGCCCGGGCAGGAGCCCAAATCCGATGAGTTGAATCTCGAGATCGATGTGCGCCGCGGACCATTCGCGGGAAGAATCATTGGACGGAGCCCTTTGAGGCTGGTGCATTTCAGATGCGTTTCGGACGGTGCATAGCTGCGGTTGTAGCCGGAGCGATCCCCTGGCGGCGGCCAAGTCGCCAGGAATGGAGATTCGTGCCAAATCGGCGATGCACTCACCGACGAAACTTCCCGGCTCCCGTCTCGAGTCTAACGGTTTTTTTGACGACAAAGAGGCGAGAGACAGCCATAATGGCTTATGGAATTGGTTTCTCTTAATACGACGCACCCTGATGATCGGCGGATGTCTCTTAAGAAGATGGGGTCGGTAGTGCTGCATGTTCTTTTTCTCGCGGCTCTCACGTATCAAGTTCGTGGTGTCGCCAAGGTTCCTCTGCACAGGACCGCCCGCATGTTGAAGGCCTACGCTCCCGGTCGCACGGCTGTGGTGCAGCCGCCGAAGCCAAAGATCCTGCCGCCTAAAGAAGAGCCGAAGCTTGCGATGAAGGAGCCTGAGCCGCCTCCGCCCAGCAGCAGCGGCGATCCGTCGGGCGAGGCCGATGTATCGGTCGCCATGGCGAACTTCTACCCGACGCCCAAGCCTGATCTCTCGGTCCTCCCGCATGGCACACGCGGCGATGTCGTCATCGACATTGTGATCGACGAAGACGGCAAGGTCGTGGACACTCACGTCGATCAAGGCCTTGGGCACGGAGTGGACGAGGCGGTGATGGCGATAGTCCAGACCTGGACCTTTACGCCCGCGACCAAGGCTGGCAAGCCGGTGGCGAGCGAGCAGCAACTTCTATTCCACTTCGAACGCGCTTAATAGGATTCGCGGCGCGTAGTTTACATTGGTAAAAAACCCCTTTCCCTGGAGAGTTCATGCGCGTAGTACGTGCTTTGGTAGTGGTGTCGACGGTGGTCGTGTCGATCTTGTCAGCAACGGGACTTGCAGCAGCTCAGGCCCCGGCAACAAAGCCTGCTACGACAGCCAAACCGGCAGGAGCTAAACCGGCGGCCACAACGGCGTCTCCCGCCACGACTGACGAAGGCAGTCCTGTTGCGGTTTCGCCGTTTGCAACAGCGCCTCCGAGCAAGGCGGGCCTGGAATTGAAGGCGATTCACCAGGGGGATACGAAGTGGCGGGAGTCGCAACGAGGTGCACAGCCGCTGCGCCAGATCGGCAGGATACAGCCATCGATGCTGCGATCGGTTGATCCGGCCACGCAGCAGAAGACGCTCGAGCATTTTCAGAGCGTGAAGGAGCAGGTCGACAAGCTCGATCAGTCCGCGATGACCGAATCGGAGCGCATCAACCTGCAAATCTATCGCTACCAGATCGAGACGCAAATCGATTCGCAGAAGTTCAAGGAGTGGGAGAAGCCAGTGAACTCGCTGGAAACATTCTGGTCCGGCGTTCAAGGGACTGGGCAACGAGGTTTTCGCACGGAACAGGACTACTTGAACTATCTCACCTGGTTGACCGATATTCCGCGGTTTTACGATGAGAACATCGCCAACATGAGGGCGGGTCTGGCGCGCGGGTTTACTCCGCCCAAAATAACCTTGACCGGGCGCGATCAGACCATCGCACCAATCGCGAATGCGAAGTCTGCCGATGAGACGCCATTCTGGAGACCGTTCACGAAGATGCCGTCGACGATCAACACGGCCGAGCAGGCGAGGCTGCGCGCGGAGGGGAAGAAGATCATCGAGGCGCAGGTGATTCCTGCGTATAAACCGCTGCTGGCATTCTGGAACAACGAGTACTACCCGCACACGCAGACTTCGATTGCGGCCGAGTCGCTGCCGGACGGGAAGGCCTACTACAAGGCGCAGATCAAGCGCTACACGACGCTCGACATGACGCCCGAGGAGATTCACGCCTTTGGACTCGCCGAGGTGGCGAAGATCCATCAGGAGATGCTCGATACGATGGCCGAGGCAAAGTTCGAGGGCGATTTTCCGGCGTTCCTGAAGTTTATGCGGACGGACCCGCAGTTCTATCCCAGGACGGAGGACGAACTGCTGGGGAAGGTCTCCTACATGATGAAGGAGTTTGACGAGAAGGCGGACCGTTACTTCGGCTATATGCCGCGGGGGCGGTTCGGGATTCATCCTATTCCGATTGAGATGGCACCGTACCAGCCGGCGGGGTTCGGCGGTCCGGGAGGATTCATGATCAACCTGTACGATCTGCCGTCGCGGCCGCTCTATGGAATGCCCGCGCTCACGCTGCACGAGGCCGCGCCCGGGCACTCTTGGGCAGGCTTAATCGCGCGGGAGCATCTGGATCCGGATGGCTTCCGCGGGGGAGGCTCGGCCTTTGGCGAGGGCTGGGCTCTCTACTGCGAGCGGCTCGGCACCGAGATGGATATGTATCACACTCCCTATGAGAAGTTCGGAATGTTGAGCTTCCAGTCGTGGCGGGCGTCGCGCCTGGTCGTCGATACAGGCATGCATGCGATGGGCTGGACGCGCGAGCAGGCCCAGCAGTATCTGCGCGACAATACGGTGCTCAGTGAGCATGACATCGAGGAAGAGGTCGATCGGTATATCTCGTGGCCCGGGCAGGCACTTAGCTACTACCTCGGGATGACCGAGATCATGAAGGAGCGCAAGCACGCCCAGGAGGTGCTGGGGCCGAAGTTCAATCTCCGCGCCTTCCATGATGCGATTCTGGCGACAGGCGGGGTTCCCCTGCCGGTGCTCGATGAGTACCTGGAGGCTTGGATCCAGGGCGGAGGCATCGGGCCCTATCCAGAGATGGAGAAGTAGGGTTGTGACAGTGGTCGCCGCCGCGCGTTGAGATATCGGCAACTGATGGTGCAGATGAAGAACCGTGTCTTTGGGCTACTAATGGAGACAGGTGGAGTACGACAAGCGACTAACTTGTTGGCTGTCAGAAGTAATGAAAGGCTTGCGTCAGCTTTGCATGAAAGGCCCATGCCGGAGGGTGACCTTGCCCTGAAGTAGTAGTCGTTGCAGGATTCGCTCCGCAAAATAAATATGTTGCACAAAATTAATTTTGTGATAAGTTCTGAATCACTCTTCAAGGAAGTAGCGCCATTTCAACGCACTGCATCATCGTGCAAATCACGATGATGTTGGAGTAGCTTGTAATTTCTCTCGATGCCGAGTTGAAACGAGCTTTACGAATTGTGATGTGGTCCGGACCTACTGCGACTTGAAAGATATCGAGCGCAGAGAATCTTCGCTTCTGTCCTCAGTATCTTGTGCCTCCGAGAATAGTTCAATGTCTGGATCCTGGCGGTAGGTTCAATCCTTTTTTGCATCTGGATTGGCCAAACACCCCCCCCTTTTTATACGAGGGATCTGATGATTTAGTTCCTATCCAGTGACGAGCTGTCCCTATTTTGTGACGAATGTAGGTTTTTCCAAGCAAAGATGGCCGGTTGTCCGATCATGTTGGGCGAAATGCGCGTTCTATCAAATTCACACGCCTGAAGAAGCACCTTGAGCTTCCAGATGGCCTAACCAAGAACTCCGGGTCCGATTTTGAAACATTGCAAAGGAGACCAAATGACACGGCTTATTTCACGTTTAAGAACGTCGACGATGATGGTGACCATGCTTCTGGCTTCAGTGTTTTTGAATAGCGGACCCGTTTTCGGGCAGGCCACAAGTACCGGTACAGTGGTCGGTTTGGTAACGGATCAGACCGGCGCTTTGATTGCGGCCGCAACAATTACTCTGACTGACGCGGCGACTGGGTCCGTGCGTACTACCACGAGCGGCACCAACGGCCAATATGTCATGGTGAATCTGCCTCCAGGCGATTACACCCTTAGAGTGAGTAAGTCAGGCTTTTCAGTTTCTGAGATTGCGCATCAGACGGTGAGCGTAGGCTCACAAACTACGGTCGATGTTAAATTGATGCTCGGCGCTACTCAAACGACGGTTGAAGTACAGGCGTCGTCAAGCGCAGATCTGCAGACGCTGAACGCAACTATCGGCAGCACAGTTGACGCGACAGCGATCATGGCGCTTCCCGCCCTTGGCCGTGACGTAAGTACCTTTGCGACTCTACAGCCGGGCGTAACCCCGGACGGTAGTGTAGCGGGCACTGTAGTGGATCAGGTCACAATGCAGCTCGATGGCGGTAACAACAGCAGCGATATGGACGGCAGTATGACGGTTTATACAGGTGCCTTTGCCGGCAATCCAACCGGTATGACTGCGATAGGCGGGGGGGCCTCAGGGGTAATGCCAATGCCCGCAGACAGTGTAGAGGAATTCAAGGTCAACACAACCAAC
>Ga0209624_10001450_pt1 | contig 18555 bp, 14 predicted proteins | sample JacPinW_OM2H0_O1_FD_188565 | JGI IMG/M metagenome (GOLD analysis project Ga0209624, IMG submission 188565) | Forest soil microbial communities from Algoma, Ontario, Canada - Jack Pine, Ontario site 1_JW_OM2H0_O1 (SPAdes) (version 2) | ecosystem: Environmental > Terrestrial > Soil > Boreal...
TGCGGCGCGGGTGTTGTTTGTGGACTTCGATGAGTTGCCTTCGAAGACTGTGGAGGCGTTGCCGGTGGTGCGTTTTCGGTTGAAGAAGCTGCTGCCGTTCGACGCGGACCACGCGATGGTGAGCTACCAGGTGATGTCGAGCGAGAAGGGCACCATCAAGTTGCTGGCCGTGGCTATGCCGAAGGATGTGCTGGAAGAGTACGAGAGTGCGGTGCTGGCGGCGGGATATCTGCCGGGCGCGGTGCTGCCGAGCACGCTGGCTGCGCTGGCTGGGCTTGATGAGGATGCGGCTCCGGTGCTGATGATGAATGCGAGTGCGGGCGCAGTGACGACGGCGATTGTGCGGGGCTCGACCCTGTTGCTGCATCGGTCTGTCGATATGAATGTGGGAGGCGTGGCTCCGGTTGAAGTTGAGCCGATCGTTCCAGCGACCAACAGGGTGAATTGGTTGGATGAGCCGGGCGGATTAGATCGGTTTGAGGCCGAGGCTCGTATGCAGAGCTCGGTGGTGGAGACCGAGATTGTGCGCGAGGTGGGTTTGAAGATGATGGCGCACGACGTGGCTCAGGCGGTTAGTGTGGCTGCGGCTTATTTTGAGGATTCGCTCGAGAGTTCGCCGGACCAGTTGCTCGTGGCGGGAACCCTTGGGGCGGAGAATGTTACGGCGCTGATGGAAGAGAGCGGCATGGAAGGTTTGCGCGTGAGGGAGATGGTAGACGCGGGGATGATGGAAGCAGGCGCGGTTTCGTCGAGAGTGCCGCGGGGCTGGCTGGCCGGCGTTCGGGGGGCACTGAAGAACTGATGCGGATTTCGATCAATCTTGCGAATCGCCCGTTTGTTGAGCTGCGGCCGTTGTTTGCACGGTTGCGGCTGGCGATGGGGTTGTTGGCGGTGCTGGCAGTGGTGTTCGGGTTGTGGCTGCACTCGCTCAGCGCGAAGGCTAGCGTCGCGCGGGCACAGATGGATGCGCTGAAGGCAAAGACGCAACAGTACCAGCACGAGCGCATGGTGAATGAGGCGAGGATGCGTCAGCCGGAGAACATGGCGGTGCTGGAGCGGTCGCGGTATCTGAATGCGGTGTTTGCGCGAAAGAGCTTCAGCTGGACGGCGGTGATGATGGATTTGGAGAAGGTGCTGCCAACCGGAGTTCAGGTGACGAGCATCGAGCCGCAGATAACAAAGGAAGGCGATGTGAACATCCGGCTGCGGGTGAGCGGCGACCGGGAGCGCACGGTGCTGCTTGTGAGGAATCTGGAGACGTCGCAGCGGTTCCTGTCTCCGAGGCTGGCGTCGGAACAGGCGCAGACTCAGGAGGGTGCGGCGCGTGCTGTGAATGCTCCGGTGCTGCCGCCGGGAGCGGTGCAGTTTGAGATTTGGAGCGGCTACAACCCGCTGCCGGCGACACCGGTGAAGACGGATGTCGTGAAGAATGCAGACGAGGATTCCGCGAGCGCGGTGCCTGTACAGAAGAGGAAGAATCCAAAGCCTGCGAGACCCCTGCGAAACGGTGTGGTGAAAGCTCCGACGCAGAAGGGAGCGCCGCGATGACGACGGTAGCGGAGAAGAAGCGGTCGGCGGTGGCGGCGAGGGAGTGGGCCGAGAAGGCGCGCAAGCTCGGCACGCTGCTGAACCTGCATATTGCGGGCGTGGTGTTGCTGGGGCTGGTGAATCTGTATCTGCTGGTGCACCTGGTGTTCACGTGGCGAGCGGCGAATGGCGACAACGCGCAGGCTCTCGCGGACCAGACTGTGCAGATGAAGACGGCGGAGATTGCGCGACAGCCGCTTGAGGGTCTGGATGAAAAGCTGGCCCAGGCTACCAAGGACGCGGACAAGTTTTATAAGCAGCGGCTGCCGTATGCGAACTCGGAGGCGGTGGGCGAGCTGGGCGCTCTGGCGAAGAAGCAGGGTGTAAAGCTGACGCGGGTGCAGTATGCGTACGAGCCGGTGATGGTGGGGACGGCGGGTGAGCTGACCGAGGCGCGGATGGATGCGAGTTTGAGCGGAGATTACAGGCCGCTGGTGCTCTTCATCAATTCGCTGGAGCGGGACAAGATGTTTTTCCTGATCACGGGGGTTACGCTGACCGGGCAGCAGAGCGGTGTTGTTGGGTTGCGATTGCGGGTCACGACGTATCTGCGGTCGCCGGTTGGGATCGAGGGCACGGAGAAGGCAGTGGCTGGAGCGGAGGACGATGCGGCGGGTGCGCCTGACAAAGCCGCGAGTATTCCGGCGACGGGAGGCAAGCGATGATAAGGCTGACTCCTGACCAGCAGAAGAAGGGCGCTGCGATTGCGGGTTTTGTGGTGCTCGCGGCTGGGATTTTGTATTACAACCTGCATGACGATACGCCTGCTCCTCCGCCGGCTCCTGTGGTGACTACTGCGCCAGTGGTGAAGACGGCTCCTGCGGCAGCAAATGTGGTTGCGTTGCCGCCGGGGAACGTTGCGGGGAAGGCCGCGAAGAATGTGGGGACGACTTCGGCTCAGCTTGATCCGACGCTGCGGATGGATGCGATGCTGGTGACGGAGTCGTTGGTGTATTCGGGGAACGGAAGGAATATCTTTTCGGCGACTTCGGTTCCGGTGGAGATTCCGAAGGTGGTTGCGCCGGTGCGTCCGAAGGTGGCTGAGCCGATTCTTCCGCCACAACCACCACAACCTCCACCACCGCCGCCGATCGATCTGAAGTTCTTCGGCGTGGCGACGGATCCGAACGGCAAGAGGATTGCGTTTCTTCTGCACGGCGATGATGTGTTTGTTGCTAAGGATGGCGATATCGTGGTGCGGAAGTATAAGGTTATCTCCGTTGCCGCGAACTCCGTTGTGGTGGAGGATATGGCATATGACAACCGGCAGACACTGGCGTTGACCGGACCACACTAAGGCGGTTGGAGATGAGGACAGTCACCCTGGGGTCGATTCGCAGTGAGCGCAGGCAGGAGGCCGAAGAGGGCTTCATGCTGGTGGGGCTGATTGTCGGGATTTTTCTGATTCTGCTGGTGCTGAGTGTGGCGGCTCCGAAGGTGTCGCAGGCGTTGAAGCGCGACCGCGAGGTGGAGGCGGTGCACCGCGGGGACCAGTATGTGCGGGCGATCCGGCTGTTCTATCGGAAGACGCATACTTATCCGGGATCGATCGAGCAGCTGGAGAAGACGAACAACATTCGGTTTTTGCGGCAGCGGTATATTGACCCGATGACGGGCAAAGATGACTGGCGGCTGATCCACGTGGGCGAGGCGAAGACGACGGTGAAGGGATTTTTTGGTCAGCCGCTCGCCGGGTTGACGCCGGGATTGGGTTCGGCTGCAGGGATGGCTTCGGGCGGCGGGATTGGTACGGGTGCGGCAGGTTCGGGGCAGCAGGCAGGCTCGGGGAGTGCGTTTGGGGGCTCGTCGTACGGAAACTCTTCACCGGGTGGGGGCGGGTTGGGTGGTTCCGGGCTTGGTGGTTCGACGATGCCTACGCTTGGCGGGTCGAGTACGAGTGGCACGCCTACGCCGGGTGGCGGCACTGGATCGAGCGGGCCGGCTACGCTGGGTGGCTCGTCTTCGGATAGTTCGAGTACTCCGGGTCAGTCGAATACGCTAGGGTCGGCTAGCGGGATTCAGTCTTCGGGTACGCCTTCGGGCGGAGCTCCGTTTGTTGGAGTGGGGATTCCGAAGGATGGCGAGTCGATTACAGTGCTGAACGAGCAGACGACCTACGAAACGTGGGAGTTTTTGTACGATCCGCGGATTGAGCAGTTGTATGCGAAGGGGTCCCTGTTTGGCGGGTCTGGGAGTCTTGGTTCGGCTTCGGGGAACTCGTCCGGGTTTGGGACTACTCCGAGTTCGGGGACTGCTCCGAGTGGATTTGGGAATACGCCGAGTGGGTTTGGAACATCGCCCGGGACGGCTTCTCCTACGACTCCGACTACTCCGCAGCCGCCGCAAGAGTGATCGACCGCAGATTGGGGCGGATAAGAACGGATTTTATTTTTTGGGGATCGGGCGGAGGCGGCCTACGCGTCCGTGTGAGCCTACGACGTAGGGGAGCGAGAGGGCGTTCCAGTTCTTGTCGGCATCGGATGGGTCTTGCGGGCTGGGCTTCAGGGGTGTCCAGTTTTTTCCGTCGTCGCGGGAGATGTCGGTGCCGTTGGGGCCTACGGTGATCCAAAGTTTTTGGTCGGGGTCGTAGGCTACAGAGGAGCGGTAACCATGGGGTGGGGTTTGGGATTTACTGACAGTTTGAAATAGCGGGGTTCCGACTCGGCTTACAGCCGCAGCGGTTCCATTCATTGCGTTCGGGAGTGTGTAGTCCCCGCCCACAATCACGACCTTGTCCGGGAAGTTACCGTGGTCCTCGTATCCAGGTACAGCAGCTAAGGCGAACGCGCCGGAAGATGCATTGCCATGATTCATCGGCAAGTTAAGAAAGTGAGTGGATTCGTGGCAAAGCGCACCGTCGAGAGAGAAAAGATCTGTATAGCCGATCCGGGCGGCACTGCCACCAGTTACGAAGAGTAGATAGCTACCCATCAAGGTAAGCAAAGATTCATTGCTCGCCGCGAACACGGCCTCGTCGCTCTTTGCCAGGAAATTGTCGACCTTGCACCCTGCGCCCTTAGGCCCCCTCTGGGTTGCAACTCTGCGAGACCAAGTATTCCCGCCATCTTCGGTTGAGAACAGGGTGAAAATTCCGTCTACGGGGTCTCCGAGCACATAGCCCCAAGCGTGTGAGTGATCGAGTGGGTGGCCCAGCGCGTCCTGATTCGGAGCATTGATATTTATTGCGTCCCAGAAGCCACCTTTGTCGGGGTTGGTGAAGAGGAGTTTCCAGGTTTGGCAGCCGTCGGTGGTTTTGTAGAGGCGGGACTGGTCGCCGGGGCCAGAGGACATGACGATGGCGGTGTTGGCGTCGAAGGCCTGGATGCCGCGGAAGTCGAGTTTTTCGGCTCCGGGCGGGATGGTGCAGGTCTGCCAGAGATAGCCGCCGTCTTCGGTGCGGAGGACGGTGCCGTTCGTGCCGCTGGCCCATGCGACTCCGGCGCCTACGTTGTGAATGCCGCGGAGGCTCGCTGTGGTGTGGGATTCTTCGATATCGAATTGAGCTCTTGCTGCTGGGGCCGCGAACAAAAATGCGAGAAGAAGGAGCCTGAGTTGCATGGGCCGAGAATACAGCAACGGCGTGGCTCGTTCACAATTTTCATCGTGGGTAAAGAGCTATTCATCACGGATAACAGCCAGCGGGTCGATGTGCGTGGCGCGCATCGCGGGGATGAGGCTTGCGGCGACTGCTACGAGGACAAGAATCGCTGTTACGACGACGAAGGTGAGAGTATCTCGAGTGCTTACGCCGTAGACCATGCTCTTCACGAGGCGACTGAGCGACCAGGCTGCGGTGAGACCGATGGCGACACCGATCGCGGTAGGCTTGATGGCCTGGGTGATGACAAATCGCACTACATCGCTGCGAGTTGCTCCAAAGGCGATGCGCAGGCCGATATCTTTCATGCCGCGTTTTACGGAGTAGGCGAGCACGCTGTAGATGCCGACGGTGCAAAGGATGAGAGCGAGAAGACCGAAGATGGTGAGGAGTTGCATGTTGAAGCTTTGCTGGGTGAGGGTTGCGTCGACGAACTCTTCGAGGGTGAGGACGTTGTCGACCGGGGTGTCCTTGCCGATCTGGTGGACGGCATCGGTGATTGCGGTGGCGAGGGTTCGGGGAGGGACGGTTGTGCGGACGACGAGCGCGAACGGCCGCGACATCCAGGGTGAGTCAATGGGAGCCACGGTCTGCGCCGCGGGCCAGTAGAGGGTCGCCATTCCTGCAGAACTTATGAGGCCGCTCTGCTTGACATCACCAACGACTCCGACGACCTGCCGGTCCTCGTTGGGGAAGAACGATAGCTTGAGGTAGTGACCGATAGCGTCACCGTTAGGCCAGAACTGCTTTGCCATGGACTGACTGATGACGACGACAGCTGCGGAGCCGGTGCGGTCGTCGGGGCCGATGACGCGTCCCTGAAGGAGTGGGATGCGCATGGTTTCGAAGTAGCCGGGGGTTGCGACGCGCACGGAGACTTCGGGCTGTTCAGACAGGGAGAGTGCTGGATGACCCTGGATGGCGACGGGCTGATTGGAGCCTCCGTTGAGAGGCAGATCGTCGATGGCTCCGGCGGATGCGACTCCGGGGATGGCGCGCACACGCTCGGTGATCTGTTGGGCGAACTGGGACTCCTGGGTCGCGTCGGCGAACTGTTTTTTGTTGATCTGCACGTTCATGGTGAGGACGTTTTTCTGATCGAAGCCGGGATTGATGGTCTGAAGCTTCGAGAGGCTGCGTATCATGAGTCCCGCGCCGATGAGCAGGACCAGCGACAAGGCGACTTCGACAACAACGAGGGCAGAGCGGGCTGCGCTGCTTCCGCCGACGGCATCGGTGTGTCCGAGTCCTTGCTTGAGAGCGTCGCTTGCGTCGCCTCTTGTCATGCTGACGGCAGGTAGGAGACCGGAGAGGATGCCGGTCAGAAGAGAGAGCGCAAAGGTAAACGCGAGCACCGGACCGTTGAGGGTAATCTCTCCCAACTGCGGCAGTTGAGCTGCGAAGAGCTTGAGCAGCAGCTGAATTCCGAAGTGTGCGGCGACGAGGCCGAGCGCTCCACCGAGCAGCGAGATGAGGACGGATTCTCCGAGGAGCTGCTGCACGATGCGAGCTCGCCGCGCGCCCATGGCGGTGCGGATGGCGATCTCTTTACGACGTGAGAAGGTGCGCGCGAGGAGAAGGTTGGCCACGTTGGCGCATGCGATGAGAAGGACGAAGGCGACTGCTCCGAGCATCATCAGGAGTGCCGGGCGGACATTGCCGACGGTCTCTTCGCGCAGCGGGTGAATGACTGCACCCCATCCCTTGTCGTCGGTGGGGTAGGCCTGCTCGAGATGCTGGGAGATGGTGTTCATCTCTGCCTGCGCCTGCTCGAGGGTGACGCCGGGCTTGAGTCGGGCGACTGCAAGATAGTTGTGGTTGCTGCGGATGGCGGCTTCGGCGGGTGTGAATGCTTTGGGGACCCACATCTGGGCGAAGCCGGGTTTGTTCATTGCCGGGCCCATGACACCGACGATGGTGTAGGGCTCGTGATCGAGATTGATGGTTTTGCCGACAGCTGCGGGGTCGGCGGCGTAGTGGGTTTGCCAGAATTTATAGCTAAGGATGACTTCGTGGTTTTGGCCGGGGTTGTTCTCCTCGGCACGGAAGGTGCGTCCGTGGATGGGTTCGACTCCGAGGACGGAGAAGAAGCCGTTGGTGACGGGGCTTGCTCTGATGGACTCGGGTTTTCCGGTACCGGTGAGGTCGAAACTGGCGCCGGAGTAGAGGGCCATCGACTCGAACACGTGGTTTTCTCTCTGCCAATCGAGAAAATTGGCGGGCGAGATGGAGAAGGTCGTCATTCCCGGAAAGCTTGACTGGGGAGGGGTGTGCCAGACCTGGACTATGCGGTCGACGTCGCGGAAGGGGAGTGGCTCGAGGAGAACCTTGTTGACGATGGTGAAGATGGCTGTGTTAGCTCCGATGCCGAGGGCCATGATGATGGCTGCGATCAGGGCGAAGCCGGGGTTTTTGACAAGCAACCGGAGAGCGAATCGCAGATCCTGCAGGAGAGCTGACATAGACGTTCCTCCATCTTGCACTGTGCGTTGACAAGGCAATCGATCTGCCATGAGACGCAATGTTAACGCGAAGAATTATCAGGACTTAGGCAAAGAGACCATTAGGATGGTGTCCGTTGATGAGAACCTGTGTTCGTTTTCGAACGCTGCCGAAGCGGCACTGCCCGGTTGGGGGGCTACGGGAGGGTGACAAAAAGACTCTAATGAAACATGTATGCTTCTTCAGGCGCGTAGTCGCCAGTTAGGAATGACATGGGAATTGCAACATCGACTTTGAATTTGGCCCAGGGCAAATTGCATGTGGCTGCGCCGTATCTGATTGAGCAGGACTGGGCTGCTTATACCCCCGAACAGCACGCCGTTTGGTCGGAGTTGGTGAAACGGAGGATGCCACAGCTTCGCGAGCATGCTTGCGAGGAGTATCTGGATGGGTTTCACCAGATTGGGTTGCGCGAGGACAGCTTGCCCAACCTGACGGAAGTGAGTGCTCGTCTGCTGCCGCGGACGGGATGGCAGTCGACGCCGGTCAGCGGGTTTCTGCCGCCGGATGCTTTCTTTGAGATGCTGGCGGCGCGGATGTTTCCGACGACTACATGGCTACGTGCCCGGGATGCCATGGAGTACACGCCGGAGCCGGATATCTTCCACGATGTCTTTGGTCACGTGCCGATGCATGCGCATAAGGTGTTTGGAAACTTTCTGCAGAGCTATGGACAAGTGTGTGCCCGGCTGACGGACAAGGACAAGCTAGAACGGATGGGACGGCTGTTCTGGTTTACGGTGGAGTTTGGGCTGATCCGGCAGAAGGGCGAGATCAAGGTGTACGGTAGCGGGCTGATCTCTTCGCACGGCGAATGCACGCGAGTGCTTGCGGGTGGGTGCGAGGTGAAGGAGTTCGATCTCGACGTGGTGCTGAACCAGGAGTTCGATACCGGCGCGATGCAGCCGGTGTTGTTTGCGGTGGAGTCGTTCGACCAGATTTATGAGGCGACCAAGCTGGCAGAGAGCCGGTTGGGATAGCGAGCAGGGGGCAGAACGGTTTAACACCGATCGACGCCGATTGACGCCGATTGCACCGATAAACGCTCTCAAACAGGAAAATGGCTGCGAGTCGTGAAGACCTCGCAGCCATTTTCATGACGTCTTTCGCGGAAGAACTTACCGGTGTCCGCCGCCGGCGTGACCGCCTCCACCACCGTGGAATCCGCCACCACCGCTTGCATGAGCCATGGCGCCGCCACCGAAGCCGCCTCGGGCTGCTCCGCCAGCATAACCGCCGCGGGCAGCTCCGCCGACGTAGCCGCTACGAACTGCCGCTCCACCGCGATAGGCTCCGCCGTAGGGAACCGGGCGTCCGACGTATCCGGGGTGTCCATAATAGCCGCCACGATAGCCGTAGTAACCGCCGTACCGGTAGCCCGGAAATCCGTAGTGGTACCAGGGACCGGCGCCGATGAAGAGGCCGCCTACGAAGTAAGACGGGCCATAGTAGCCGTAGGGTGCGCAAGCGTAAGGATAGTAGCCATAGTAGCCATACGCACACACCGGGGGAGCATAGCCGTAACCCCCGTAGACTGGGCCTCCGATCCCTACGCCGACCGAGACCTGTGCGTGGGAGTAGGCTGCAGCGGGAACCAACAGAATGCTGAGAATTGCGAGATAGCGTAAGAACCGCATTTTCAATCTCCTAAGCAAGTCCGGTACGCCATTAGACGTCAGCGACTGTGCTTGGCCCTGAACCTTATTTCCACCCCTTCCGGGGTGTCTGGGACCTACCTATTAGAACTCCAAAACGCGGAAAAGGTTGCGGCGGAGGGGTATTGTGCGGGTACAAGCCAATTGTGGAACAGGAAGCGAAAACCCCTGTCTCAGCAAGAGTTTATGGTTTCGGTAGGAGTTTGCGGAGAAGTTGCGATAAGACGCGGCTCAAGAGAGACGCTAAATTCTCTGTCGAAAATAGGAAAATAATTGCCAACTTAGGGTAAAATATTCCTATCGGTGCAAAGATTTTTCCCGATTTCTGCAATTTTTAGCATATTTCTGCCTTTCTGCTTTGGTTCTCGAATTGCAATTACCACAAGCGTTCGCTCCGATGTAGTGCGATCGAACAGTGTACGAGACTCCGGACCCCAGGGACCCCCATGCGGCGCTTGCTTTATCTTCTGCTCCTAGTGATGTTTGTAAGCATCTCGGCGACGTGCATGAAAGCGTCAACGGATTGCGAACGATGGTTCGCAGCTTACCGGCAGCAACTGGCCCACAACCGGCAGGTGCAGCGTGTCGCCGCTGCAAAACGCCGTGCCAAGCTCTACGCGCAGCGTAAGTTGTCTGGATACACCCCCAAGCCAAAACCTAAGACCGTGGTGAAGCCAGGTCCACGCATGACTCGCAAACAGACTCTGCACAACTTCGACCTTGCGTGCGGTGCCTTGCCAGAAGACGAGGTGGCTGCACCGATGATTGCAGAAGAGAAGCCTTTGCCTCCTTTTGATAGCTGGGCCCACGACGATCGTCTGGATCTGGATTCTGCAGATTTCGGGGGGATGATTGCGGAGAACGATTATCCTGCATTCGGTGGCGACGGTCCGCCTCCCGATTCTCCGCAGGGCGGGTATCCGAATTATGGGCCGCCAGTTGGCGGTGGTGGCGCTCCCTCAGGTGGCGGGCCTACTGTAGGCACGACAAGCCTTCCTCCGGATGGTCCCCCACCACCTCCTCCCGCTCAGACGCCAGTTCCGGAGCCGTCGAGCATCGTTCTAATGCTGACTGGAACTGCTGGTGCGGCCGGTGTGATGCGACGCAGATTCAAGGCGTGACAAGCTCTGTGGTTTCTTCTCTGACTTGCTCGGGCTTGATTTGCTCTGAGAAGCTCGATTCGTAAGCGATCTCTTTAGCCTGTTCCACCTTAATAGCCTGTCCTACGAGCAGAATCACCGGCGCCGGGCCGACCTCGCCGTCCTCAATCTGCGCGAGAGTCGAGGCGAGCACGCGCTCGTCGGGAGTGGTGGCTTTGCTGATGGCCACACAGGGGGTCGCGGGCGCGATGCCTGAGACGATAAGATCGTCCGCCAATGCGCGAAAACTTCTTCCCGGCATGTAGATGACGAGCGTTGCATCTGCAGGAAAAGCGCCGTCCCATTTGGGTGTGAGTTCGAGCTTGCCTGCGGCGTGATGAGCGGTGGCTAGGATGAGCTTCGATGCGGAACTGCGGTCGGTCAGGGGTGTCTTCAGTTTTGCGGCAGCGGCGAAGGCTGTCGTGATGCCCGGAACGATCTCAAACGGGATGCCGGCTTCGCGGAGTGCAGCAATCTCTTCGCCGGCGCGGCCGAAGATGAGCGGGTCACCGGATTTCAAGCGAAGGACTGATTTGCCGGCGCGCGCGGCTTCGAGCATGAGGGCGTGAATTCCGGCCTGGGTGATGCGCGGCTGACCGCAGCGCTTGCCGACGGCGATGATCTCGGCGTCGGCGTGGGCGAGATTGAGAATCTCGTTGGAGACGAGGTCGTCGGGGAGGACGACGTCGGCGGTTTCGAGCAGGCGCAATGCGCGGAGGGTGAGGAGGCTCGCGTCGCCAGGGCCTGCGCCCGCGAGATAGACATGGCCGGGTTGTGCGGAGAGGTTCATGATTTCTCCTGCGATTTTTCCTGGGATTTCTCCGAGGGCTGATGGTTGGGGAGGGGATTCGTCAGCGCATGTTGGCGCGCGAGCACGCGGGAAGGACAGGCGTCGTAGCCGCAGACTTCGCGTTGGGCAAGTTGGTGGAGGAGCCACTTGCGTTCGTCGTTGAGTGGCTCCTGCTGCGTGACTTCGCGGCGCAGGTTGCCGAGATCGGTGAGCCAGTCGCCGGCGTCGAGTGGCAGCTGCGCGTTGATCTCTTTGCGGAGGCGCTGGGCGAGGGCTGGGCTGGCTCCGTTGGTGGAGATGGCTATCTGCAGGTCGCCGCGACGCACGACAGAAGGGAAGTAGAAGTCGCAAAAGGGTGGGTCGTCGACGGCGTTGCAGAGGATGTTGTTTTCGACGGCCTCTTTGTGGACAGCGCGGTTAACCGCTGGATCATTGGTCGCTGCGACGACGAGGAACTGGCCAGCGAGATCGCCGGCGGTATAGTTCCGTTGCTTCCAGTCGATCTCGCCTGCTGCGGCGAGTGTTGCGATTCGAGGTGTTGCCTTGGGCGCGATGACGGTGACGCGTGCGTTGGCCTGCTGGAGCGATTCGATCTTCGATTCGGCAAGATTGCCGGCGCCGATGACGAGGCAGGGACGAGCGGCGAGCTTGAGGAAGATGGGGAAGAGGCTCATACGCTACTCTCCTGGCGCGTGCCGGCCTGCGCCAACGGGTGGTGCATCGCGCTCGACGGGGTCGATGACTGCGCCCGCGAGTTGCGCACGAAGGGTGCCGTCGTCGCTGCGGGCGAAGTAGCTGCGAAGATCCTCGTCTGGCTGGCGGTCGGCGAGATAGCCGCGCAGAAGGCGTTCGATGGCGTCAGGGACCTCGTCGGCTGCAGCACGAAAGCCCAGCGGACGAGCAGTGCGCGCGAACTTGCCTACTGCGCCGCCTACGCAGAAGTAGAAGGCGTCGACGAGCTGGCCGTTCTTCTTGATCTTCTTGCCTTCGAGACCAATGTCGGCGATCCAGTGCTGTCCGCAGCTATTGGTGCAGCCGGTGACGTGCAGTTTGATCTGCTGATCGAAGCCGGGCAAGCGCTCCTCCATTTCGCTGACCAGCCACTTGGAGAAGCCCTTGGTCTCGGCGATGGCGAGCTTGCAGAACTCGGTGCCGGTGCAGGCAATTGCACCGCGCCAGAAGGCCGAGACATCGACCTGAAAGCCGATGCTGTTGAGCGCGACGACCAGCCCGGCGGTCTTGGCGTTGGGCACATTGACGATGAGGATGTTCTGCATGATCGTGGTGCGCAGTTCGCCGTTGCCGTATTGGTCGGCGAGCTCGGCGAGTTGCAAGAGCTGGTCGCCGGAGAGCCGCCCGCGCAGCACGCTCGCGCCGACAGACGAGAGGCCGGGCTGGCGTTGGGGAGCGACGCCGATGTGGTCACGGTAGATGTCGTCGGGGATGACGTCTTCAGAGGTAGGGCTGGGGTCGAGTTTGTAGCCGAGCTTTTCTTCGAGCGCTGCGAGAAAGGATTCTGCGGTCCAGCCGAATCGCATGAAGAGGTATTTGATGCGGGCACGGGTGCGGTTTTCGCGAAGCTCGGTCTGCTCGCGGAAGATTTCGGTGGTTGCATGGACTGCCGCGTAGGCTTGATCCTGCCGGATGAATGCGGGGATGCGGACGGCGAGATGCGGCTCCGTCGAGAGGCCTCCGCCGACGCGCAGCGTGTAACCGATCTCTTCACGACCATCCACGTTGCGCTTGATAGCGGTCAGCGCGACGTCGTTTATTTCGGGATAAGAGCACCAGTGCGAGCAGCCGGTGACCGAGATTTTGAATTTGCGCGGCAGGTTGTAGAACTCGGGGTTCGCTGTGAGCTTGTGCGCGATCTCGACCGCTAGCGGTGAGGCGTCGATGAGTTCGTGTCCGTCGAGTCCCGCGAGTGGGCAGCCGGTGACGTTGCGGACCACATCGCCGCAGGCTCCCTTCGGGCTAAGCCCCACGGCAGCCAGGGCGTCGACGACTTCGGGAAGCGCTTCGATGGTCAGCCAGTGCAGTTGAATGTTCTGCCGTGTGGTGATGTCGGCGAGGTTGCGGGCGTATTTTTTTGTCAGGTCACCGATGACGCGAAGCTGCGCGCTCGTGAGGATGCCGTTGGGCAGACCGATGCGCATCATGAAGTATTCAGTCGCCTTGCCTTCGCCGCCCACGCCCCCGGTCGCACCTACGCCATCGCCCTGGGTGTAGATGCCCCACCACTTGAAGTAGGTTCCAGCCCACTCGGGCAGCACGGCTTCGCGGCCCTCGCGCGCGAAGTCGCGGACCTCGGACCACGCCTCCCACGGATTCTTCGCAAGTTTCAGGCGTTCGACCTTCTGGGCCTTTGTCTCTTTGGCGGGTGCTGCGGGAGCGTTCATGCCGGGCGTCCTTGTCTTTTTGCAGGGAGGTAAATGAAAAAGCCCACTGGGTAGTGGGCGCTGTGGCTAGGCTGAAGGGAATTTGGAACTTAGTAGATGGTAAGTCTCCGATTCAGGCAAAGTCGACGGCGCACGCGGTCGCAACAACACGCGCAACAAGCGGCCATTCGACATGCCATGGAACCGATCATCCTCTAAGGGTAGTTGCGTTGATGGGAAAGGTCAAGGCTGCGACGGCTGTAACTCTCGCAAATATCCGCGCTGAGAGAGAATTAGTCCGCTTCGGCCAGCGAAAACTTGTGGCGCACGTCGGATCCGCGCACCCAGAAGATCACGTCTTCGGCGATGTTGGTGGCGTGGTCGGCGGCGCGCTCGAGGTTGCGCGAGATGATGATGGCGTTCAGCGCCTGACCGCTGACCATAGGATGCTGCTGCATCACTTCGACCAACTCAGCCTGAACATCGCGGTTCATGTCGTCGATCTCATCGTCCATCGCGAGCACGGATTCGGCGAGCTTCGCATCGGCTTCGATGAGCGATTGAACGGCGCGGCGAATCATCACGCCGACCTTCTCGCCCATGTCCGGAATGTCGATCGGCAGCGAGATCTTCGGCGAGTCGTTCAGAAACTGTGTGCGCGAGGCGATGTTGGTTGCCTGGTCGCCGATGCGTTCCAGGTCGCCGTTAATCTTGATGACCGACAGGATGAAGCGCAGATCGATCGCCATCGGCTGCTCCTTCGCGAGCAGGTCGTAGGCCATCTCGTCCACATCGCGCTCGGCTGCGTTGATCGCGGCTTCGATCTCCTTTACATGCTCGCAAAGGCTCATGTCGCCGGTGAGATACGCCTCGAGCGACAACGAGAGTGCCTGTTGCGAGAGGGCAGCCATGGCGAGAAGTCTGTCTTTGAGCGCAACCAGCTGTTGCTGAAAGTTGATGCGGGGCATGGGGAGTTCCTCGAAAAAGCTATCTCTCTATTTTGACGTATGGAAGGCGAAGAGAGCATGAATTTTCTGCACGAGGGATGCGAGGTTGGTATCTTTTGGACCCTATTGGTAGAGCAGATAAGGCTGGCGGCGCTCGCGAAAGGCTGCCAGATCGGCCTTCCATGCCTCAGCGATCTTGCGCGGATCTTCCTGGTTGGCCAGTGAGCGCATCGTGTCCACATTGGCGACCAGGTGGTCGGCCTTCGCCATGGAGAACTCAGGGTAAAGATGGTGGAGCGCGCTGATCAGCTCGATTCCCAGCTCAGGTGCGTCGAACACGCTGCGGTCTGTCACGGTAAAGGCGATCGCGGGAATCGTCTTGCCGTGAAAGGGGAAGCGGTTTGAGTCTTCGGCGACCGTAAAGCTGCTCGGCGCAAAGCTGATACCGGGAATCTTGCGTTCGGTGAGGTAAGCCGCGAGTTGGGCGGCGTCGAGATACGGAGCGCCAATGTGCTCAAACGGCGTGTCGGTGCCGCGCCCTACCGAGGTGTTCGTTGGTTGCAGCAGTTCCACCCCGGGGTAGGGGACATTCGCCGCGGCGCTGCGCAGGTTGGGGCTGGGATTAATCCACTTGAGGCCCGTCTCGTCGAAGTACTGGTGGCGCGACCAGTTCCGCATGGCGACAACGGTCAACTGCGCTTTTATGGGAGCCAGCACATTGGGGGAAGCCGCGGCGGGAAGCAGGCGTTCGCTATTGAAGTAGAGTGCCAGTTCGCCGAGCGTCATGCCATGACGAACGGGCAGTGGCATGTAGTTCGTATACGACTCAGCCCCGATGTCGGATACAGGGCCCTCCACCGCGACCCCGCCGATCGGGTTAGGCCGGTCGAGCACAATGATCTCAACGTGGGCCTGCGCGGCTGCCTCGAGAAAATATCCCACCATGGTCTCGTAGGTGTAGAACCGGACTCCGGCATCCTGCAGGTCGATGACGACGGCGTCGAGCGCCTTGAGTGCCTCAGGCTGCGGCCGGCGCTGCTCGTCCTTTGCTCCATAGAGGCTGATGACAGGAAGATGAGTCGCAGGGTCTGTCTCCTGACCGATCTTCGTAGTGTCCTTGGCTCCGTACAGACCATGCTCGGGCGAGAACAAGGTTTTCAACTGAACCTCAGGAAGGCTGTGCAGCAGAATGTCGATGGTCCGGTGTCCTTCGCGGTCGAGCCCGGTCTGATTGGTCACTAGGCCAAGGCGCAGATGGCCACCGTGACGCTTCGCAGCTTCATCCAGCGCGGCAAAGTGAGTTGCTTCCAGCACGTCGATGCCGGTGAGCGTATTCCGATGATTCGCTTCATTGAGGACTGCGGTGCTGGCTGCAGACTGTAGAGCGAGATGTCCATCGTCAGCGATGACTTCTGGATCGCAAATCGTATGTGGCGGACACTTCCCGTATATTCCAAGCACCTGAGCCGCAGCCGTAGCGATCTGTCCACGCAGAGGCGAGATCGGCGCTGCACCACGCGGATGAACGGAGTTCGCAAGAATCACGACGAACGTATCGCTCGCCGGGTCCATCCAAAGCGAAGTTCCGGTAAAGCCTGTGTGGCCGAAGCTGCCGATGGGAAAGGCTTCGCCGCGAGGTCGCGAAAACGCCGAGTTGATATCCCAACCGAATCCACGCGCGGCAATGCCAGTCGTTGGTTTTCCGTCGGGCATGAAGATCGTCGCTCCTCCAGCGGCCGTTTGGGGTTGCTCGGGCGTGGTCATCAGTCTCAGCGTCGCCTGTTGTAGAGGGAAATCGCTTGGGCGTCCAGCAAGCCGGTCGAGCAACGCCTGCGCGAACAACCCAACATCGCCAGCGGTCGAAAAGACGCCTGCATGTCCTGCGACTCCCCCCATGCGACGCGTTGATGGATCGTGGACCGTGCCGCGTAGCATCTTGTTGAAGTCAGGATTTGTCGTTGCGTCTCCCTGGTCGTCGTACGCCGTGGGAGCGATGCCGGGAATCAGCGCTGCCGGAGGCAGAAAGCGCGTGTGCGTCATCTTCAGCGGCGTGAAGATATGCTCCTGCGCATACACCTGAAGCGGCTGGCCACTGATCGCTTCTACCAGCGCGCCCAACGTGATGAAGTTGATGTCGGAGTACTTGAATGTTACGCCCGGTGGCCCGTAGAGTGTTGCATTCATCGCTCGCCGAATCCCCTCCGCTTTATCTGGCGAGGCGAGACCCCAGTCATCCTTCAGATTTACGTCCTCCGGCAGCCCGGAGTAGTGGGTCAGCAATTCACGAATTGTAATCTTCTCTTTTCCGTTCGCTGCAAACTCCGGAAGATACTTCACGACAGGATCGTCGAACGCAAGTTTGTGCTGTTCGTAGAGCTGCATCACCGCCGTTGCTGTGGCGAGACACTTCGTCAGCGACGCCATGTCGAAGATTGTGTCTTCGGTCATGGGCTCGACTGTGGGTTCGAGCGCGCGGTTGCCGTAGGCATGCTCAAAGACCATCTTCCCGTCGTGATTAATCAGCACCACAGCGCCCGGTAGCTTCTTCGCCGCAATAGCCTGGTCAACAGCGGTGGTGATCGCGCTGAAGTCATACTGCTGCTGTGGCGTTGCGGCGTGAGGGCGGGACGATGACGGGAGTTCTTCCGCCCGGCAGTGCGATGCGAGCAGGGAAGAGCAGGCTAGTGCAAGCAGAACTCCGGCGACGCGCGTCATCGGAGTCTTCTGTCCGCGTTTTATGCTGTCCGACGTGAACAAGAAGCTCGCTGCAGAGCCGATAACAAATGTCACAATCGATCCAATGAGCACATACCACGTGAAGGCGATATGCGGAATCGTGATGGGGCCAAGAGCAATCGGTGAGGGATTGAGCCACAGCATGAGATTCACCGCAAAGCCACAGATCATCCCCACGATCGCCCCCCACTGCGTAGCGTAGCGCGTCAAAGTTCCTAACAGGAAGACTCCAAGCAGCGCGCCGTAAGCGACCGACGCAATCGACAATCCAATCTCCACGACGTGTCCTTTTCCTCCGGCAAAGACGCTGTACACCGCGACCGCAAACAGCACCAGCGCCCATACTACCGTACTGGCGCGCGAGATCATCATCCGCTCGCGGTCGTCGGCATTCGGTCGCCAGTGCATATAGAAGTCGACTACCGTGGTCGACGAAAGCGAATTCAACGCTGCGCTGAGATTCGACATCGCCGCTGCGAGAATCGCGGCAACCAACAACCCCGCAATACCAATCGGCATCTCGCGCACGATGAACGTCGGAAAGATTCTGTCCGCCGAGGCAAACACAGCCGGGTGCAGCCCATAAAACACATACAGTCCAACGCCGATCAGAAGAAACAGCGTGAACTGCAGGAAGATGACTCCACCGCTTGAGAGCAGGGCCAATCTTGACTCCCGCAGATTTCGCGCCGCGAGCATCCTCTGCACCATCAACTGATCCGTGCCGTGCGACGCCATCGTCAGGAACGTCCCGCCCAGCACTCCTGCCCAGAAGGTGTAGCTCTGGGTGAGATTCAGCCCGAAGTGGAACAGGCGGAATTTATCCGCTGCCGCTGCCACCTGATGTATTTGCATCCACCCACCTGGAATGTGTGCCCCCAACGTATAGATTGCAACAAAGGTCCCGCCAATGTAGATCGCCATCTGCACGACATCAGTCCAAATGACCGCAGCCATCCCGCCTTCGAAGGTGTAGAGAAGTGTCAGTGCCGAAATAATCCCAATCGACAACACATCCCCTGTGCCGATCGCGATTCCGACCACAATGCTCACCGCAAACACCCGAACTCCCTCGGCAGCGGCTCTTGTTAGCAGAAAAAGTCCTGCAGTCACCTTATGCAGGATATGGCCGAAGCGTTGATCGATCAGTTGATATGCCGTCAGCATCGCCCCTTGAAAATACTTCGGCAAAAAGATCAGAGCGACCACGACTCGTCCCAGCA
>Ga0209624_10001451_pt1 | contig 18553 bp, 18 predicted proteins | sample JacPinW_OM2H0_O1_FD_188565 | JGI IMG/M metagenome (GOLD analysis project Ga0209624, IMG submission 188565) | Forest soil microbial communities from Algoma, Ontario, Canada - Jack Pine, Ontario site 1_JW_OM2H0_O1 (SPAdes) (version 2) | ecosystem: Environmental > Terrestrial > Soil > Boreal...
CTTCGCCAGGCGGCTCAAAACCCTCAGGGGCCTCACCCCATACGAATTCATCTGCAAAGCCTGGACTTCACAGCCTCAGACATTCAAACTCAATCCGCTCCAGCAAACGCCGGGACTAAACACCTAGGAACGGCAAGCAGCCAAAGGCGTCGCCAAGCGGATCATGCTGGACGGACCGATTGATCTAGGCCCTCCCGCCGCAACGATATAGTTCGGTTGAAGGGCCTGAGCGGCCTGACCTCGTCCAATCCTTGACCGGCGTTTGAGTGGCTCCGCCTTGCCGCGGCCTCAGGGCGAGGCCTATAGAGAACGTCTCCCGCCTTTCGTAGCGTTCACCCCTGTAGGGCCCCTTAATGTCGACTGTCGACGTCAAGCCGACCAACCGCAAGCCAGCCGGCAAGGCTGACGCGCCGAATGAGCCGTTCAAGCAGGCGCTTGCCTCGTGCACACGGGCGCTGGCGCGTCGACCCGATCTCGAAATCACCTTCTCGGCCGACAAACCCTCGCTGGTCACATCGCCGGAAGGCGCCAAAGCGCGACTTCCCGAGCCGCCGCGCAAGCCCAATCCGCGCGAGGCGGCGATCGTCCGCGGCCTCTCCGATTCGTTCGCCTTGCGCCTCGCTTGTCACAACGATGCGCTCCACCGGCGCCTCGCGCCGCCGAGTCCGCCAGCGCGCGCGCTGTTTGACGCGGTTGAGCAGGCGCGGGTCGAGGCCATCGGCTCGCGCCGTATGCAGGGCGTGGCCTCGAACATTACCGCCATGCTCGATGACCGCTATCATCGCAGTCCGTTCGCCGAGGCCCGCACGCGCGAGGAAGCGCCGTTGGAGGATGCGGTCGCGATGCTGGCGCGCGAACGCATGACGGGGCTCGAGCCGCCGCGGGGCGCTGCGCGTCTCGTCGAGCTCTGGCGTCCGTTTATCGAGGAGAAGGCCGGCGCCGATCTCGATCGCCTGAGCGAGGCTCTCCTCGACCAGCGCGCCTACGCGAGGCTGGTGCGAAAAGTGCTGTCCTCCTTGGGCCTCGCGAGCGATTCCGACGCCGACGCCGAGGAATCGGACGATGAGACAGAAGATAAGACGCCTCAAGAGGATCCCGACGAGGCTGAAGGCGAGGGCGAAGACCAGTCGACGCAGGATTCGATGCAGCGCCAAGCGGCCGACGACACAGACGACGACGCTGAGGAAGGCGCAATCGAAACCGTTGAGGCTCCGTCATCGGAGCTCGAAGACGAAGGCGACACGGGAGAAGCGGAAGAAGCGACAGAGAGCCGTCCCCCGCAACCTTCAGCCCCGGAGAGGCGCGGACCCGAATACAAGGCTTATACCACTCGCTTCGACGAGATTATTGACGCCGCCGAATTGTGCGACCCCGATGAACTGCAGCGCTTGCGCGACTATCTCGACAAGCAATTGCAGAACCTTCATTCGGTGGTGGCTCGCCTTGCCAACCGTCTGCAGCGGCGGTTGATGGCGCAACAGAACCGCTCATGGGAATTCGATCTCGAAGAGGGCGTGCTCGACACCGCGCGGCTCGCCCGTGTGATCATTGATTCGCAGCAGCCTTTGTCCTTCAAGCAGGAGAAGGACATGGCGTTCCGCGACACTTCGGTGACGCTACTCATCGACAATTCCGGCTCGATGCGCGGTCGTCCAATCACGGTCGCGGCGACTTGCGCGGACATTCTCGCTCGCACGCTCGAGCGCTGCGGCGTCAAAGTGGAGATCCTTGGCTTCACCACCCGCGCCTGGAAAGGCGGACAATCGCGCGAGTCCTGGCTCCAGGCCGGCAAGCCCCCAAATCCAGGACGCCTCAACGATCTGCGCCATCTCATCTATAAATCCGCGGACGCGCCGTGGCGCCGCGCGCGAAAAAACCTCGGCCTGATGATGCGCGAGGGGTTGCTCAAGGAGAACATCGACGGCGAGGCGCTCGACTGGGCTCACCAGCGGCTGCTGGGCCGACCCGAGCAGCGCAAGATCCTCATGATGATTTCCGACGGCGCCCCGGTGGACGATTCGACCCTATCGGTCAATCCCGGCAACTATCTGGAGCGGCACCTGCGCTACGTGATCGACGAGATCGAGGCCCGCTCGCCGGTCGAACTCATCGCCATCGGTATCGGCCACGACGTCACGCGTTACTATAAGCGCGCCGTGACGATCGTTGACGCCGAAGAGCTGGGTGGGGCGATGACCGAGAAACTGGCCGAACTCTTCGACGAGAACGCAGAGACGCCCGAACCAGTTAAGCCGTCGCGGCTGCCCAAGCGGGGCCGTAAGGTCGCCTGACGACCTCTCCGTTCTCTCGACGATGGGGGCGAGCCGGCGACCGGGAGAAGCTTTGGATAGCCTCTAAAGCCCCTATCTATGAGCCGATGAACGCTCCAAGCCGCCGCCGTCGCGTCCGACCTTCCTCACCCGCCGCTCAGACCGATTTGTTTGCAACGCCCACGGGGTTGCCGGGAGGGTTCCGCTATTGTCCGAACGTTTTGTCCCTCGAAGAGGAGGAGGGCCTCGTGCGCGAGCTCAGACAGCTCCCGTTCAAGCCATTCGACTTTCACGGCTATCTGGCGAACCGCCAAGTGGTGAGCTTCGGCTATCGCTACGATTATGACCGTCGCGCCGTCGTTGAGGCCGCGTCGTTTCCGCCGTTTCTTGTTTCGTTTAGGCGGAAAGTCGCCAAGACATTCGGCCGCCCAGCGGACGCTTTCCGTCAGGTCCTCATCAACGAATATCGCCCGGGCGCAGGGATCGGCTGGCATCGGGACAAGGCGCAGTTCGAGGAGGTCGTCGGCGTGTCGCTGCTTGCGCCCTGCGTCTTGCGCTTTCGCCGGAAGGCTGGCGACACTTGGAACCGCGGGTCTCTTCCGGTCGAGCCGCGCTCGGCCTATCTCCTATCGGGGCCCGTCCGCAGGGAGTGGGAGCATAGCATTCCGGCCCTCGACCGCCTTCGCTATTCAATCACCTTGCGGACGCTCGTTGGGAATGCGCAAGTCGGCCCTCATCCGACGAAGAGCGAAGAGCGCGCATAGTCGCGCTCCCCGACTAAGCCGGGAGGGCTTTGCCGGCTTCGGTCGCTGCCGCCACTTCGTTGAGGCGGCCTGTCTTGACGTCATAGATATAGCCGTGGATCGGGACGTTGCGGGGAACCAGCGGATGCGCGCGAATGCGCCGCACATCCTGCACGACGCTCGCCTCCTGGCTCTTGATCGTATGCCATTTGATGAAATGGCCGGCCGTATGGCCGCCGCGATGATGCGGGTTCGACCATGTCTTTCCATCAAATGAGGCCGTCGCAAGGTCGTCTTCGAGCAGTTCGCCCATTATGTCGTCGGTGAACAGCTCCATCCCGCAATTGGTGTGATGGACGACGAACCATTCATTGGTGCCCAGGAGCTTGTGCGAAATGATAAGCGAGCGGATTGCGTCTTCCGTCGCGCGGCCACCGGCGTTGCGGATGACATGCGCGTCGCCTTCGGCGAGTCCCGCGTATTTCGCCGGATCGAGCCGCGCGTCCATGCAGGTGAGAATGGCGAAACCGCGGGCCGGCGGAAGTCCAAGCTCGCTCTTCTTTCCGAAACTTTGCGCATAGGATCGATTGGCCTCGAGAACCTCGCTGACAATTTTCGACATGGCAAGCTCCCTTTGCGGGGCGGTCTGTGGGCAAAAAGCGCGACGGTCGCGTCAGACAACCATGCCGCCCGACGGTAGTCAACAAAGTCGACAATTTTACTGGACTTTGTACCAGAAACACCTGGAAAGCGGCTTTTTCCTTATCGTGAAAACAGCCAGAGGATGAGCGACAGGACGACGCTCACGAGAATGCCGGTCGTGATCGGCGCGTAGAAGGTGAAGCCTTCCCGCTGCACGAAAATGTCGCCTGGAAGCCGCCCGAGGCCTAGTCGCGTGATCCACGGCCAAAGTAGGCCAACCGCCGCGACGGCGAGGCCGAGGAGGATAATCAAGGTGCGAGACATCGCTGGGATCACTGAGGACGGAGATTGAGCCCGACTCTTTTGTTGACGAACTGCAAGGTGTAGGCCTTTCGGTAGTCGGTGTTCGGCGTGACCATCCCAATCGCCACCATCTTGTCGAAAAAGTCCTTCCACCGCGCGTCGGTCATCGCGCCAATTCCGAGCGTAAGCGTGTCGCCGGAATCGACGACTCCGTGTTTTTTCAGCTCCCCGATCGAGAACGCGATCTGATCGTTGTTGATGTCTGGATTATCCTGCTTGATGATTGCATTCGCCTTGGAATTGTCGCCGTAGAGATAGTGATACCAGCCGATCGACGAAGCATCGACGAAGCGCTGCACCAGATCCGGATTGCTCTCGACGATCTCGCGGCGGGTCGCAATCAGGGTTGAATAGGTGTCATAGCCATAGTCGGAGAGCAGGAAAACATTGGGCTTGAAATGGCCCTGCCTTTCGATCTCGAAGGGCTCGGCGGTCACGTACCCCTGCTGGATCGACATCTTGTTCTGGATGAAAGGCGCGGAATTGAAACTGTAGGGCCGTATGTTTTCGTCCTTGAAGCCGTATGCGAGCCGGAGCCAGGCGTAGAAGGTCTGGATTGCGCCGGCGCCGACATAGACGGGTTTCGCCTTGGGCAGATCCTCCCATTTGTCCAAGCCCACGTCCGGATGCGACATGAGAATCTGCGGGCTCTTCTGGAAATTGGCGGCGACTGCGACCAGGGGAAGCTTGGCCTCGGCCGACAGGAGATTGCCGATCATGTCGCCGCCCATGAAGAACTCGAGCTTGCCGAACAGGAGCATGAGGCCGCCGTTCGCCTGCGGGCCGCCAGGGATGATGGTCACGTCGAGCCCGAATTTCTCGTAAGTGCCGTCGGCGAGCGCCTGATAGAAGCCGCCGGCCTCAGGGTCGGCGAGCCAGTTCGTGCCGAACCTCACCTTGTCGAGCGCAGAAGCCGGCTCAGCCAAGCCGCCCCACGCCGCCAACGCCGCAAGCATCGCCAACCGCATCCGGCGCACCCCCGCCTTGTGGCCCTTCCCGAAGCTGGCTCAGCTGATCAAAAGCCTCCCGAGCCGGGCTCGCCTTCATCCCGACGCGGTTCGGCCGCCCTCCTGCGAGCCGCGTCGCCAGCTTCTGAGATATAATGGGACGTAAGATCGTACACAAATGCGGCGTCCTCGCCTCGCCCGGCAAATAGGACGCCTCGACATGATAAGACAGAAATTCGAGCGCGTGGGCCGCGCCAATGTCATGCTCGTAGCGGCGCTGGGCGTCCCTTCTCATTTCCTTGACCGTGTGCTTCCCGATGCGAACCTCACAGTCCTTGACCGGGCCAAATCGTTCGACCCAATCGTTGAGCAGGTAGTTGAGCCCCGGGCCGAAACGTTCGGCTTGCTCGTCTCCGAGTTCGCGGATGTAGAGGAACGCATTCTCGAATTGCCGTTTGAGCTGTGCCGCGCGCTTGCCCCCAGCGGGTCATCAGGTGTCGAAGCATCGGCTTGAAATATGCGCGCGAGCGGCTGCAAGAGCGAGCTTGGGCAGTGCTTTGCAGCAAGGTTGATTGCAGCGCCCGCCTCTGAAAAGATTCCCGCCCCATTTGCCATCCTAGGGGGAGCCAGATCGTGAGTCTTTTGCGTGTCTGACCTGATGCCGGGCAATCGGCTTGATCGGTCGGTGGATGACGAGTCCGACCATGTCCTCGGTCCGGCGGACGCCCCCATCACGCTGGTCGAATATGGCAGCTACGCATGCCCCTATTGCCGCGCGGCGAACGAGCGGATCGCGGAAGTGCGCGATCAGTTCGGCGATCGCATGCGCTACGTCTTTCGCCAACGGCCGCTGACCGGCGTCGAGATTGCGCGCCGCGCCGCCGAGCTGGTCGAGCGCGCCCCTGATCCGAAGCGCTTCTGGGAGGAACACATCAAGCTGATGACGCGCTCTGAGACCTTGACCGAGGAAGATCTCAAAGCGGTCGCGCGCGACCTCGGCGTGCCTGTCGATTGCGGCCGCCGGAAAATCCGGCCGTCATCCGCGCGAAGACGCGGGTCGATGCGGACGAGGCCAGCGCCGCGGCGAGCGGCTGGGGACCGTCGGCGGGCGTCCTCTTGCTCCTGGCGACAATCGTCGCCGTCGCAATGACCAACAGCGGCCTCGGACAGGCCTTCACCGCGTTCTAGGAACACAAATTCGGGCTGACGTTCAATGGCGTCAGCTTTTCGCTGTCGTTCTTGCATTGGATCAATGACGGGCTCTGACCCTCTTCTTTCTTGTCGTCGGGCTCGAGATCAAGCGCGAGTTCACCGTCGGCTATCTCTCCGGGTGGCGCGCCGCAGCGCTGCCGGTCGCAGGCGCCATCGGCGGCATGGTCGCGCCGGCTGCGCTCTATCTCATGATCGCCCCGTCCGGACCCTGGTCGCACGGCTGGGGCGTTCCGATGTCAACCGACACCGCCTTTGCAGTGGCGCTGATCGTGATGCTGGGGTCGCGGGTCCCGGTCGAACTGCGTATCTTCCTCACCGCCGCGGCGATCGTGGACGATCTTGGCGCAATCGTGGCGGTGGCAATATTCTGTTAGGCGACCTCGACCTCGTTTATCTCATGCCAGTGGTCGGCGCGCTGGCGATGCTCAACCGATCACATGTCTATACCCTGGCGCCATACGTCATTGTCGGCGTCGCCTTGTGGGCGTGCGTGCTGACGAGCGGGCTGCATCCGACCCTAGCCGGCGTCGTCCTGGCGCTGTTCATTCCGACCCGACCGCCGCCGAATCTGCCTGCGCTCACGACCCAGGCCAGCGCTATCATCGCCGCCGAGGCGGCCCACGGCGGCGAGGTGTTGCGGCATGGGCTGTCCACGCCTGCTTTGCGCGCGCTCGACGCCATCCACGACCGACTCGAGTCTCCAGCCGACCGGCTGTTGCGCCACGCAGGGGCGCGATCCAGCTATCTGGTGCTACCGCTGTTCGCTTTGGCCAACGCGGGCGTCGCCTTGAGAAAGGACACGTTTAGCGGCCGTGAGCGGTTGATGGCGCGATCATGGCGGGGCTCGTGGTTGGCAAGCCGGTCGGTATACTGCTGGCTTCGGCGCTCGCCGTCGCCACGCGACTCGCGCTGAAACCCAAGGAATATTCGTGGGCGCAATTGGCGGGGGCTGCGGCGCTGGGTGGAATCGGGTTCACGATGTCACTCTTCATCGCCCGCGAGGCATTCCGGTCCGAGGCCGATTTTGAAGCGGCCAAAATCGCGGTGTTCATCGCTTCGGTTTTGTCCGCCGTCGTCGGCGTGACGTTGCTTGTACTTGCCGCGCGACGAGTGCCCGCCATGATGAGGCCATTGCAAGATGGCGACGAAACCGCCAGATGAAGAACTTCGGCTTAGCTGACCCATCCCTGTATTAGTGCGAACTCGCAACGAGGAAGATTCTACCATGAGCCAGGTCACATACACGGTCGTCGAGCACGACGGCGGATGGGCCTACAAGGTCGGCGAAGTGTTTTCGGAGACCTTCCCTACTCACGAGGCGGCTCACGCCGCCGCCGCGCGAGCAGCGCAGGAGCAACGTGCGCCGGGGCAAGGCGGGCCGATCGAGTACGAGGACAGTTCCGGCCGCTGGCATGAGGAAGAGGAACGCGGCGACGACCGCCCCGACACCGAGGTCACAGACTAGACGAAGCAGGCCAATCGACGCCGCGCTTCCTCGCCTTTTACGTGCGAGGCCGCACCTCCGTCCAACAGGAAATGGGCGGCATTCGGGTAAGGCGCGCATATTCCGCTTGACTGTCGGCAAAATAGATATAAAGATATGCTTATGTCTGATGAACGAAGAGCGCCCCCACTCGCCTTTCGAGCTTTGCTCACAGGGCTGGAAGCGGCCGGCGAGGAGACGCGGCTGCGCATCCTCTGCCTCTTGGAAGTCGCCGAGCTCACGGTGACCGAGCTGGTCGCCATTCTCGGCCAGTCGCAGCCGCGCGTCTCGCGCCATCTCCGGCTGCTGGTCGAGGCGAGGCTCGCCACGCGGCAGCGCGAGGGGGCCTGGGCGTTCTTCCGCCTCGCCGAACCGGGTGGGGCGCTCGCGCACGAATGGCTGCGCCGTCTCGATCCGGCCGATCCGATTGTGAACGCCGACCGTGTCCGCCTCGACATTGCGCGCGAGGCGCGCCGCAAGCAGGCGGCGGCTTATTTCGCCACACGCGCGGGCGACTGGGATCAGATCCGCGCGCTGCATGCGCCGGAGGAGCGGGTCGAAGCGGCGCTCGCCGCCATGATCGGCGCGAAGCCGTTCCGCAATCTGCTCGATCTTGGCACGGGCACAGGCCGCATGCTCGAGCTTCTCGCCCCGCGGGCCACCCGCGCTGTCGGCGTCGATCAGAGCGCGGCGATGCTGGCGCTGGCGCGCGCTCGCATCGATCAGGCGGGCCTCAGACACGTCTCCCTGCGCCAGGGCGACATCTATGCTCCGCCGCTCGAACGTGACGCCTACGATCTTGTGGTCATCCACCAAGTGCTTCACTTCCTCGACGATCCGGCCCGCGCACTGGCTGAAGCCAAGCGAGCTCTGGCGCCGGGCGGGCGGCTCGCGGTGGTTGACTTTGACGCCCACGATCAGGAATTCCTGCGCGACGAGTTCGCTCATCGCCGGCTCGGCTTCGCGGTCGACGAGGTCGAGGGCTATCTTGCCGAGGCCGGTCTTACCGCCATCCGCGTGGAGCGTGTTCCGCCGGCCAAGGGCGAAGCCGGCAAGCTAACTGTCGCGCTATGGATCGCCGAGGATCCACGCGTCATTTCCGATGATTTCCATAAGGCAGACACGGAGTTCGCGTGATGGCCGCGAAACCCCTTCCACTGAGCCGCGCCGGGGCGCAGGTTCAGGTCTCTTTCGAGTTTTTCCCGCCGAAAACAGCGGATATGGAGGCGAACTTGTGGGAGGCGGCCACTCGGCTCGAGCCGCTGAGTCCCGCCTTCGTCTCGGTCACTTACGGCGCCGGCGGCTCGACGCGTGAGCGCACCCACGCTTTGGTCGAGCGCATGGCGCGTGAGACGACTATGGAGCCGGCGGCGCATCTCACATGCGTCGGCTCTTCGTGCGGTGAAATTCGCGAGACGCTTCGAGACTATTACTCAGCTGGCGTGCGCCACATCGTGGCGTTGCGCGGAGACCCTCCGACAGGTTTCGACGCGCCCTACGAAACCGTCCCTGGCGGCTTTCGATCAACCTCCGAACTCGTCGCAGACGCAACAAAGATGGGCTTTGAGGTGTCGGTTGGCACTTATCCCGAGCGCCATCCGCAAAGTCCTACGTTGCTGCATGACATCGAAATCCTCAAGCACAAGGTCGACGCCGGGGCGACACGCGCGATCACTCAGTTCTTTTTCGACAATTCGGCCTATTTCCGCTTTCTCGACGTCGCCGCAGCCGCAGGGCTCGACGTCCCAATCGTGCCTGGCATCTTTCCGGTGCAGAACTTCAAGCAGACCGCCAATTTTGCCCGGAGAACGGGGGCAAGCGTGCCGCAATGGCTCGCTGACCGGTTCGAGGGTCTTGAAGACGATGCCGCGACACGTCGTCTGGTCGCGGCGGCGGTGTGCGCCGAGCAGGTGATCGACCTCATCGACCATGGCGTCAAGGAGTTGCACTTCTACACCATGAACCGCGCCGATCTGGTGTTCGCGATCTGCCATTTGGTGGGCCTGCGCGCTAGGCCGGCGCCGGTCGCGCTTGCGGAGCGAGAACCGCCGATCGCCGCGGCGGGGGCCTCGGGATAAAGACGCACGGCCTCGTCGCCACGTGCCGCTTTCCGTCCATTCGCGCCGCGGTCCACAACGGTCGGCGCTCTCCGAGTTGGAGGCGTTGCATGCGTGGCCGATGACGACCGCGGCCTGAAACGGGATCGAGGCTTCAAGTCTTTTTGTCACCCGACTCAAGTGGTCGCGGCGAGCCCCTCAGAACTGGCTCGATATGTCTTAGTATATACAACGCTAAATCATTGCAGGCCTCGTCAAGCCTGAGTACTTTCGCCTCCAGAGGCCGGCGCGTTAGGGAGGCGCGGGATGATGATTCCTCACGAGCCTTGGCTCGTGGCTCTTTCCGTCGCGATTGCGATCCAGGGCAGCTTCGTCGGGCTGTCGCTCGCGCGCGGGCTGGACTCAGCTGAGGGCTTCCGCCGACGGCTCGCCCTCGCTGGATCGGCGATTACGCTCGCGACCGGCGTCTGGTCGATGCACTTTGTCGCGATGCTGGCCGCCAATTTTCCAAGCGCGGTCGACTATCTCGTGCTGCCGACGCTGATCTCCTTTCTTATTTGCGTCATCGTCGTCGGCGTCGGCGCTTATGCCGCGCACATACCCGGATCGCCGGCGTTTCGCATCGGCACAGGCGCCTTGGCGATGGGCCTTGGCGTCAGCCTCATGCATTATGTTGGCATGTCGGCGGTGCATCTGGCCGGACCGACATCGTACGCGCCTTCCTATGTCGCGGCTTCAATCGCAGTGTCGATCGCGGCCAGCGCCTTTGCTTTGTGGACGATCGACAGCCGGCCGACCCGGCCACGGCTGTTCCTGGGAGCGATTGCGCTCGGCCTGGCGATTTCCGGAATGCATTACACCGCCATGGCTGGGATGCGGCTTGACCCGCTGTGCTACGACGTTACGCGTTTTGTCGGAGCCGAGTCGGCGCTGTCGCGTAACACGCTTGCGCTGCTCGCCACGGTCGTTGCGTTCGGTGTGTCCGGCACCTTTCTTCTCTCGCTTGTGCCGGATGGTGATGGGCGCGCCAGTCGAAGCGCCGAGACCGCTCCGGCAGAAGCCGAATCCGCCGCACCGCTCGCCTCGATAGCCGCGCACGGTTTCGCGGCGACGCCTTTACAAGACTCGCCCGCTGAGCTGCCGGCCGTCGTCGCGCCGATCGGACCGGCTGCTTCGATACGCATCGAGAAGCACGGGCGTACGCGAGAGATCGCCGTCAGCGACATCTACGCGATCCGAGCCAACGCCCATTACACCTATGTCCACGACGGGGAGAGGGAGCATTTCTGTAATCTCTCGATCAGCACGCTCGAAGCCCGACTCGATCCCAAAGCGTTCCTGAGAGTCCACCGCAGCTACATCGTCTCGATCGATCGCATCGTGCGGGTCAAACGGTCCGGCGAAGCGGGCATCGCCGAACTTGGATTGCCTGTGCGCTGCAGCATCCCAATTGCGCGCGCTCGCTACCGTCAGCTCAAGCTCAGGATGAGCGCGCTCGCCGGCTGAAACCGGCTCACGCGCCTGAAAATACGTCATAACCCATGACGCATTTCGTGCGTCCGCCCGTCGCCGGCGCCTTTTCCCGCGCCTCGGTTCATCCGCCGTTGATTGTGCGGCCCACCTGGCCGATCCTCTTCCACTCCACGCGCGCGAATAGGAACCGAATTCGCGTTGTTCGCCTTGGGAGGATGTGTTGATCCCCGGATCCTTCGAGTATTACCGGCCGGCCAGTCTCTCGGAGGCGGTCGTCCTCCTCGGCCAGCTCGATTCCGACGCTCGCGTCATCGCGGGCGGCCACAGCCTCATTCCGATGATGAAACTGCGCCTCGCTACGCCGAGCCATCTCATCGACCTCGCAGGCATTGCAGAACTCAAGGGGGTGCGTCTGGAAGGAGGTGAAATCGTCATCGGCGCGATGACGACGCAGCACGAGATCATCGGCAGCGAATTGCTGGCGCAGCATGCGCCCATCCTGCGCGAGACGGCCGAAGTGATCGCCGATCCGCAGGTGCGCTACGTCGGCACGATCGGCGGCAACGTCGCCAATGGCGATCCGGGAAACGACATGCCGGCGCTGATGATGGCGCTCGGCGCGACATACGTTTTGCAAGGCCTTAGCGGAGAGCGGCGCGTTGCGGCGCGCGACTATTACCTCTCTCCCTATGAAACGGCCGCCGAGCCCGGCGAGGTGCTTGCCGCCGTTCGTGTTCCGGCGCCCCCCGCGGGTCATGGCTGGGCGTACGAGAAGCTCAAACGCAAGGTTGGCGATTACGCGACTGCAGCGGCGGCGGTGATCCTCACCGTCTCGGGCGGGGCAATCGCGACCTGCGCCATCGGCCTCACCAATGTCGCCGGAACCGCGCTGTTCGCTCGCGACGCCGCAGCGTCGGTCATCGGGACCGCGCTCGACAAGCCGGCCCTCGCGCGAACCGCGGCCGCCGCAACGGCGATCGCGGAGCCCGCCGCCGACGGACGCGGCTCGGCTGAGTATCGCGCCAAAATGGCGGGCATCATGACCGCGCGGGCGCTGACCCGCGCCTTTGCGCGCGCCAAATCGTGAAAGACCCCGACATGTCTCTCACCAACGTCAGCATGACGATCAACGGCAAGTCGGTGTCCGCCGCCGTCGAGCCGCGCACGCTGCTCATCCACTATCTGCGCGAGAACCTCGGCCTGACAGGAGCGCATATCGGCTGCGACACTTCCCACTGCGGCGCTTGCACCGTCGACGTCGACGGCCGATCAATCAAATCCTGCACGATGCTCGCCGTGCGGGCGGAAGGATCGACCGTCCTTACCATTGAGGGCATGGCCAGCGCAGACGGCGCGCTCAGCGCGCTCCAGGAAGGGTTCCGGGAAATGCATGGCCTCCAGTGCGGTTATTGCACGCCCGGCATGATCATCCGCGCCCATCGGCTGTTGCAGGAGAACCCGAACCCCTCCGAGAGCGAAATCCGCATGGGCATTTCGGGCAACCTCTGCCGCTGCACCGGATACCAGAACATCGTGCGCGCCATCCAATATGCCGCCGCCAACATGGCTGGCCTCGAATTCAAGGAAGCCGCGGAATGAACGACGCCCCCGCCCCCACCTCGCTCGAGCGCGCCGAAAAACTGCAAGGCATTGGTTGCAAGCGCAAGCGCGTCGAGGATGTCCGCTTCACCCAAGGACGCGGCAATTACGTCGACGACATCAAGCTTCCGGGCATGTTGCACGGCGATTTCCATCGCTCGAGCCGCGCCCACGCGCGCATCGTCAAGATCGACACCTCCAAGGCCAAGACCGTGCCCGGCGTCGTCGCTGTTCTCACTGCCGAGGACCTGAAAGGCGTAAATCTCGCCTGGATGCCGACGCTCGCGGGCGACGTCCAGATGGTGCTCGCCGACGGCAAGGTCCTGTTTCAGAATCAGGAGATCGCCTTCGTCATCGCCACCGACCGCTACGTCGCCGCCGACGCTGCCGACCTGGTCCAGGTCGAGTATGAAGCGCTTCCGGTGGTCGTCAACCCGTTCAAGGCGATGGACCCGGATGCGCCCATTCTGCGCGAGGACATCAAGGACAAGAAAGACGGCGCCCACGGGCCGCGCAACCATCCCAACCACATTTTTAACTGGCAGGTGGGCGATAGGGAGCTGACCGACGCTGCCTTCGTGAAGGCCGAGGTCGCGACCAAGGACCTGTTGAGTTACCAGCGCGTCCACCCCTGTCCGCTCGAGACCTGCCAGTGCGTCGCCAGCTTCAACAAGATCACCGGCGATCTCACGATCTACGGCACATTCCAGGCGCCCCATGTCATCCGAACCGTCGTTGCGCTGATCGCGAGTCTGCCTGAGCAGAAGATTCACGTCATCTCGCCCGACATCGGCGGCGGCTTCGGCAACAAGGTCGGCGCCTATCCGGGATACATCTGCGCCGCGGTCGCCTCGATCGTGACCGGACTTCCGGTGAAATGGGTCGAGGACCGGATCGAAAATCTCTCCACCACCTCATTTGCGCGCGACTACCACATGACGACCGAGATCGCGGCGACACGTGAGGGACGTGTCACGGCGCTGAGGGTGCACATCCTCGCCGACCATGGCGCGTTCGACGCCTGCGCCGATCCGTCGAAATGGCCGGCCGGCTTTTCCAACATCGTCACCGGCTCGTATGACTTTCCTGTCGCGCACCTTTCGGTCGATGGCGTCTACACCAACAAGGCGCCGGGCGGGGTCGCCTATCGCTGCTCGTTCCGGGTCACGGAAGTCGCCTACGCGATTGAGCGCGCGATGGACATCATGGCCCAGAAGCTGGAGCTCGATCCGGTCGACTTCCGGATAAAGAACTTCATCAAGCGCGAGCAGTTTCCTTACAATTCAGCGCTCGGCTGGGAATATGATTCGGGCGACTATCACACCGCCATACAAAAGGCGCTCGACGCCACCGACTATTGCAAACTGCGAGAAGAGCAGAAGGCGAAGCAAGAGGCATTCAAGCGCGGCGAGACGCGCGAGCTCATGGGGATTGGCGTCGCCTTCTTCACCGAGATCGTCGGCGCCGGCCCGTCGAAGAATTGCGACATTCTTGGCATTGCCATGTTCGATTCCTGCGAGATCCGCATCCATCCGACCGGCAAGGGAATCGCGCGGATGGGCACGAAGAGCCAGGGCCAGGGTCATGAGACGACCTGGGCGCAGATCATTGCGACCGAGATCGGCATTCCCGCCGACAACATCGCCGTCGAAGAAGGTAATACCGACACCGCGCCTTATGGCCTCGGCACCTATGGCTCGCGCTCAACCCCAGTCGCTGGCGCTGCGATCGCGATGGCCGCGCGCAAGATCAAAGCCAAGGCGCAGATGATCGCCGCCTATATGCTCGAGGTGCACGAGGGCGATCTCGAATGGGATGTCGACCGGTTTGCTGTCAAGGGCAATCCGGAGGCGTTCAGGACGATGAGCCAGATCGCCTGGGCGGCCTACAACAAGATTCCGCCGGGCATGGAGCCAGGCCTCGAGGCGGTGAGCTATTACGACCCACCGAACATGACCTATCCGTTCGGCGCCTATATCTGCGTGATGGACATCGACGTCGACACTGGCGTCCATAAAGTGAGGCGCTTCTACGCGCTCGACGATTGCGGCACTCGCATCAACCCGATGATCATCGAGGGCCAGGTGCACGGCGGCTGCACAGAGGGCTACGCAATCGCAATGGGTCAGGAGATTGTTTACGACCAAGACGGCAACGTCAAAGGCGCTTCTTTCATGGACTATTTCCTGCCGACCGCGGTCGAGACGCCTCATTGGGAGACGGACTACACGGTCACGCCTTCGCCGCATCATCCGATCGGCGCCAAGGGCGTGGGCGAGAGCCCCAACGTCGGCAGCGTGCCCTGCTTCGCCAATGCAGTGAACGACGCGTTCAAGTTCGCCGGCTCGACCCACATTCCCATGCCGCATGACGCCTACCGCATCTGGCAGGCGGCGGAGGATCTGGGCCTGCACGCGTGAGCCCTTCTCCCTCCGGGAGAAGGTGGCGCGAAGCGTCGGATGAGGGTCTCGTGAAGGTAGGATCCGTGTACATTCCCCTCACCCCCGACCTCTCTCCCAATAGCCCGTCGAGAGACGGGCGCCCTCCTGGACGCCCTTTGGGGACAGGGAGACGTTCGCATGCCTAGCGGGCGAATTCCGCGCGAAGAGATCGCGGCGCGTCTCGCCGAGGTCGGTTACGTCGCCGACCGCGACCTCGCGACCGCGCTGTGGATGATGGACTACCTCAAACGCCCGCTTCTGATCGAGGGCGAGGCGGGCGTCGGCAAGACCGAAGTCGCCAAGGCGCTTGCCGCGCTGCATGGCTGCGAGCTCATTCGCATGCAGTGCTACGAGGGCCTCGACGCGAGCTCCGCGCTCTACGAATGGAACTACCAGCGTCAGTTGTTGGCGATCAAGGCGCGCGAGGGCGCAGGCTCCAGCGCCTCCGAGATCGAAGCGCAGATCTTTTCTGAGGCCTTTCTGCTCGAACGGCCGCTGCTCAGCGCCATCCGGCGAAAGACGTCGCCCGTGCTGCTGGTCGACGAAGTCGACCGCGCCGACGAAGAATTCGAAGCATTCCTGCTCGAGCTGTTGTCGGACTTCCAGGTGACGATTCCCGAATTCGGCACGATTACGGCGCTTTCGATCCCGTGCGTGGTGCTGACTTCCAACGCCACCCGCGAATTATCAGACGCGCTTCGCCGCCGCTGCCTCTATCACTGTCTCGACTTTCCCGACGTCGATCGCGAAGCGGCGATCCTGCTCAACCGTCAGCCAAACCTCGACGCGAATTTCGCCTTTCAGATCGCGCGCATGGTCGGAATGTTGCGCAAGGAAGACTTGAAGAAGGTTCCGGGCGTCGCTGAAACGCTCGACTGGGCGGCCACCCTCGCCGGCCTCGAGGTCACCGATCTGCATGACGATCCGGAGATCGTGCACGCGACGCTGATCGCGCTTTTGAAAACGCGAGAGGACCGCGCCTCGATCAGCATAGAGACGACGAGCCGGCTCGTCGGCAAGGTCGCGTGATGGGCGCGCAGGGCTTCGTTGTCGAAGGGCCCGGACCGGGTCCGGCGATGCGCAAGCGCCTTGCCGGGTTCGTTGTCACCTTGCGCGACGCAGGCTTCGTCATCGGCCGAGCCGAAACGCAGGACGCGGCGCGGTTGATGTCGAGCGCGATGGCTGACCGGCCGGAACGCCTACGAGCCGCGATGCGGACACTGTTTGCTTCGCGCCGTTCGGAGCTTACCCGGTTCGACGAGCTGTTCGATGCTTTCTGGCGTGGGCGGGGCGTGAAGAGCGCCATAAAGATCAATGCCGAGGCGCTCGCCGCCCGCTCGCCCCGGCTGTTCCTGCATGGGCCCGGCGCCGATGACCAGCGACAGGCGCCGACCCATATCGGGGAGGGCGGTGCTCCCGAAGGCGCTTCGGCTGATGGCGGCGGGCGACATGGCGGGGCGTCAGCGCAAGACGCGATCTCCAAGAAGGACATCGCCTCCTTCATAGGGGAGAAGGAGCGCGTCCAAGCCGCCGAGCTCGCCGAACGCTTTGCCCGCGTGATGCGGACGCGGCTCACGCGTCGCGAGCGCGCACGCCGGCGCGGCCGACGGCTCGACTTGCGCGCGACCATTAGGCTCAGCGTCGCGCATGGCGGCGAACCGCTCGACCTCAAATTTCGCCGCCGCAAGATCAAGCCGCTCAGACTCGTCACCTTGCTCGACGCGTCGGGGTCCATGGAATCCTACGTTTCGTTCTTCACCCGCTTCCTGCACGCCGTCACTCAGGTTTTTCGCGAATCCGAGGCGTTCCTCTTTCATACGCGGCTTGCGCATGTTTCGTCCGCGCTCAGAGAGCGCGATCCGGCGCGCGCGCTCGACTGGCTCGCTCTGATGGCGGCGGGCGTCGGCGGAGGCACAAAGATCGGCGAGTGTCTGGCGGCGTTCAATCGCATCCACGCGCGGCGCGTCATTCATTCTCGCACCTGCGTCATGATCCTGTCGGACGGCTACGACACCGGACCACCAGAATTGCTTTCGTCGGCGATGCGCGAATTGAGGCGGCGCTGCAAACGCATCGTTTGGCTGAACCCTCTGACGGGCCGGAATGGATTCGAGCCGAGCGCGCGAGGCATGCAAGCGGCCCTGCCCTACCTCGACCTGTTTGCGCCTGCGCATAGTCTCGAGAACCTCGCGGCGCTCGAACCCTATCTGGCGAGGATATGATGGGTGTGCTCGAGCAGGCGGCGCTGCGTCAGGCCGAGGGCCAAACGTTCGCGCTCGCCACGGTCGTTCGCACGGTCTCCGTCACCGCCGCGAAAGCTGGCGCCAAGGCCTTGATCGGGCCGGACGGCTCGATCGAAGAAGGGTGGATCGGCGGCGGATGCGCGCGCGCTGCGGTCGTCAAGGCGGCGCGCCAGTGCATGGCGGACGGCCAATCGCGCCTCGTGTCGATCGCGCCCAAAGACGCGCTTGCCGAACTTGGCGCAGCGGCCGGAGAGGAGCGCGGCGGCGTCTTTTTCGCCAAGAACTCCTGTCCGAGCCAGGGAACGATGGACGTCTTCGTCGAACCCGTTTTGCCGAGCCCACGTCTTCTGATCCTCGGCGCTTCGCCGGTCGCCGTGGCGCTCGCGAGATTAGCGCCGTCGATGGGCTTCGACGTCGCGGTGGCGGCGGCCCCGGAGGATCATGACCGATTCGGTCCGGGCGTTCGGCGCCTCGTGGGCGTGGCGGCGCCTACGGAGACAGGTGAAAATGCTTTCGTCGTGGTCTCGACCCAGGGCACCGGCGACCGCGCCGCGCTGAAAAGCGCAGCCGCCATGAACGCACGCTATCGCGCCTTCGTCGGCTCGCGCCGGAAAGCCGAAACGCTCAAGAGCGAACTCGCCAAGGAAGGCGTATCCGAAGAAGCTTTGGCCGCGATCAAGGCGCCGGCAGGGCTCGACATCTCCGCGATATCCGCAGACGAGATTGCGCTTTCGATCCTCGCGGAAATGGTTGCCGTGCGGCGCAGACCCGAGCGCCCGTCGATTGAAGAAGCAATCGATTGACGGAGAGTGACCCCTGAGGAAAATCGCATTCGGGCCGAACGTGATCGTCATTGCGAGCAAAGCGAAGCAATCCAGGGGAACCTAGATGTTTCGTCCCGGGCTTTGATGGGGCATCCTTGTCGAATGATTCGAAGGATGCGCTATGGGACGGGTTCTTCACGGGAGCGCCACGACGACAGAGGCGGTCCGTCGAGCGATACAACATAGTCAAGAGAGCCTGAGGGCGCTGGCGAAGCGCTATGGCGTCAACCCGAAGACCATCGCCAAGTGGAAGTCG
>Ga0209624_10001452_pt1 | contig 18552 bp, 16 predicted proteins | sample JacPinW_OM2H0_O1_FD_188565 | JGI IMG/M metagenome (GOLD analysis project Ga0209624, IMG submission 188565) | Forest soil microbial communities from Algoma, Ontario, Canada - Jack Pine, Ontario site 1_JW_OM2H0_O1 (SPAdes) (version 2) | ecosystem: Environmental > Terrestrial > Soil > Boreal...
GATGCGGGGAAGAAGCTGGTGGGGAATTTTCTAGCAGGGAGCAGGGGGTAGGGGTCAGGGGTCAGATATAACCGCCTACTTTTGGCGAAGTGAACTAAGTAGGCCGTTCAAGATTTTGCCTACCTCGTGGCACGATTGAGCAACATATTTGACTGGGTCGGAGTTCATGTAACCGAGCCTTTGTGAAATCAGAATTTGCGTTTCGATCTCCATCAGTGAACCTCGCGCGTGCCCTAGAAATTGCTTGTATTCGCCAGTTGACAATCTGGCGCGGGCCTTGCTAGGAACGGAAACCGCTGCTCGCCTCAACTGAGAAACCAATCCGTAGGTCTTGGCCCTGGGAAAATCCTGTGTTGCCCGATAAATCTCAAGCACCAGTTCAACCGATTTCTGCCACACTATTAAGTCGCGATATGACCGCACGTTGGGCATCGCTAAACATTTCATACTTGGCATTCTGCTGCACGTCGAACCTCCTGGATGTGCGAAGTATCACACTGTGCTGTGGATATCCCCAAAAATGGGACAAAAGTCTGACCCTCTTGCCCCTAGACCTTAGCCCCTGCCCCTCGCCATCTCTACCGCCCTCAGCAGCGCCTGCGCCTTATTCATCGATTCATCGAATTCCTTCACCGGGTCTGAGTCCGCAACGATTCCTGCTCCCGCCTGCAAGTACGCGTGCTTGCCTTGCATGAGCATGGTGCGGATGCCGATGCAGGAATCCAGGTTTCCGGCAAAATCGGCGTAGAGCACCGAACCGCCATAGATGCCGCGGCGTACTGGTTCCAGTTCTTCGATGATCTGCATGGCGCGTACCTTGGGCGCGCCGCTCAAGGTGCCCGCGGGAAAGCATGCGGCGAACGCGTCGATTGCACTGAGATCCTTGCGCAGCGAGCCTTCGAGCGCCGAGACCAGGTGCATGACGTGAGAGTAGCGTTCCACGTACATCAAGTCCTTCACTTTGACTGAGCCGTACTCGCTGACCCGCCCGAGATCGTTGCGGCCGAGATCGACCAGCATGACGTGCTCGGCGCGTTCTTTTTCGTCAGTGCGCATCTGCTGCTCGAGGCGCTGGTCTTCGGCCTCATCGCGGCCGCGCGGATGGGTGCCGGCGATGGGGCGGTATTCCAACTTGCGTCCGGTGACACGGACCAGCATTTCGGGGGACGAGCCGAGAATTTGTGTGTCCCCCATTCGCAGGAAATAAAGATAAGGCGAAGGATTCACCTGGCGCAGGGCACGGTAAAGGTCGAAGGGCTCGATGCCAGGGATGAAGTCGAGCCGCTGCGAGAGCACGACTTGAAAGATGTCGCCCGCGGCAATGTATTCCTTGCATCGTTCCACGCCCTGCAGAAATTTCGCCCGATTCGTTCCGGCGTGGATCTTGAGCTTGCCTGGCTTCTTCTTCGTGGATTTACGCCACATGGCCGGGCGCAATCCTGCCGCCAGCTTTCTTTCGAGCGCCGCAATGTCGCGCACGGCGCGAGCATAGGCGCGGCGGGGGCTCTCGCGTGAAACGTCCGCCGCAGCCACGATGTGAATCTGGTGGCGTAAGTGATCGAATGCGAGCAGGCGGTCGAAGAACATCAGTTCGCAATCCGGCAGAGACAGGTCGTCCTTGGCGTGGTCGCCGATCCTTTCCAGTTGCCGCACTACGTCGTAGGAAAAATAGCCGACGGCGCCAGCGGTGAACGGCGGCAGCCCGGGGATCGCCGCCGGCTGATGCTCCCCGAGCAAGAGCTTCACGAACTCAAAGACGTCTCCTTCGTGCCGTTCGCGCCGACGTCCGCGCTCGATCTCGATGGCCTTGCCCCGCGCCCTCAGCCGCATGTAGGGCCGCGCACCCAGGAAGGTGTAACGGCCGATTTGCTCGCCGCGCTCGACGGACTCCAGCAGAAACGCGTGCGGCTCGTTTTCCGCGATCGCCAGGAATGCAGAGACCGGGGTGAGCAGGTCGGCGCTCACCGATTTCACCACCGGCACCAGCGTCGCCGACCGCGCCAGACGGGAGAATTCCTTGAATTCGGGAAAATGCATGCGAAGAATTAAGACGAGACTCGCCAGACGCCAGCATTGTCTCGCGGTTCATTATAGGGGACTCGCAACAGGGGAGTCGCTACCTGGACGCGGATCTCTGTGGCGTGTGGCCCTCGTCCCGGAGTACTTTCGTACTTACCACGAAAAGACCGCGAAATAGTAGGCTGTGAACCAGCCCGGCAATTGACGGGCGCGGCCCATCGTCGCAAGATACCAAGGATAAGTCCTGGGGAAAGAGCCTTCGTGCGGCCGGGGAGCCTATGCGGATCAAGTTCTGGGGCGTTCGCGGTTCCACGCCCACCCCACAACCCGAGAACATGCGCTATGGAGGCAACACCTCCTGCGTGGAAGTGCGCTTCGGCGACCGCATCTACATCTTCGATTGCGGCACCGGGTTCCGCGTTCTGGGCCAGCAGCTGCAAAGTGAATTCGGGGAAAAGCCCTTTTCGGCCCACGTTTTTGTTTCGCACTTTCATTGGGACCATATTCAGGGCATGCCGTTCTTCCGCCCCTTGTATGCCAACCCGGAGAACCGGTTCGCATTTCAGTGCTCGAACCGCACGCGCAGCCTGAAACAAGTCCTGGGCGATCAGATGGCGGCGCCTTACTTCCCGGTGAAGATCGATGAGATGAAGGCGCATCGCGACTTCTTCGACATCGAGGCCGGACGGAGCAATGTCGAGGACGGCGTCCAGCTACAGACGGCCTGGCTCAATCATCCTCAGGGATGCATGGGCTTCCGCTTGGAAACCAAAGATGGAATCCTCGTCTACGCCACCGACAACGAGCCCGGCGACGCGACCTTCGACAAAGCCGTGCGCAAACTGGCCGAAGGCGCGGACGTGCTCATCTACGACGCGCAGTATCTTCCCGAAGAATATGAGGCGCGCCGCCGTGGCTGGGGGCATAGCCACTGGCGCGAAGCCGTGAATGTAGTGATGGAGAGCGGCGCCAAAGAGTTGGTGTTGTTCCACCATGATCCCGACCACACCGATGTGGTGATCGATAACGTGGTGAAGGAAGCGCGGAACTACTATCCTAAGGTGCGGGCCGCGGCTGAGGGGATGGAGATTAAGCTGTAAGCCAGCGCTGGCTCTTGCGCCTGCTCACGAAATCTTGCCCAACGTCGAACTAGAATCTGTGGAAGGCCTTTCCGGGAACATGCGGTCGAACTCCGGTTCGTCATGAAGAAGAACGAGATCTGGGTCGCGGCGAGCCCACACCGCGTCCTTGTACCCCGCTTCCCAGGATTTACGCAAGGAATCGATGGCATCCGGCTTTCTGCCCAGTTTGCAGTACAGACAAGCCGCGTTGTAAAGAATTGAGGCTTCATTGGCGCGCAAGGTGACCGCGAGGTTGAGTTCGCGCAAAGCGTCGTCCGACCGTCCCAAGTAAGCGTAGTCGCTGCCCAGCAGAATGCGCGCCCGCGCGTCTTCGGGCACATGTTTCAAGTGATTTCCGAGCGCCGTCATTCTTCGCTGGCGCATGTTGCGAAGTGCCTCTTCTTTGCCCATGGCGCCAAGACAGTTCAGGATGGGCACATAAACGTTGTAGTCCTCGCCGCTTGCGTCGATGGCGGTTTCGGCAATATCCACGAGTTCCTGGTAGCGTCCAGCGGCGAACAGGGCGCGGCAGAGCAGGTAATAAGCGCTTTCGCAGTCGCGCTTGCGTTCGATAGCCTTCTTGGCCATGCGCACGGCTTCATCATGCAGTTCGGCGGCGTACAGCACCCAAGCCTGGCTGACCTGCACTTCGGGCAGATCCCAGCGCAGGGCTACGGCCTTGCCGGAGGCCTCCCGTGCGCGGTCCACCCACACCTGATCGCGTCCCCAGGTGCAGTAGAACATGGCGCAGGCGTTAGCGCTGGAGGCGTAGGCCAGCGCGAAGCTGGGATCGAGAGTTACCGCGTTTTCGAACATCTGGAGAGCGAACTCGAGGTCCTGGCGGGTGTGGCGACGGGCGTAGCTCTTGCCGCGCAGGTAGAGATCGTAGGCCTGCAGGTTTTCCGTGGGCTTGACGGCCAAAGCCTCAAGTTCTTCTGGGGAAAGTGTCACCCGCAGGGCCTCGGCGATCCTGCGGGCCATGTCGTCCTGAACTTCGAAAACATCCTTCATCTCGCGGTCGAAACGCTCCGACCAGAGCGGAAAATCGGTGCGCGTATCCACGAGCTGGGCGCTGATGCGAAGGCGGGCGCCGGCACGACGCAAGGTGCCAGTGAGGGCATAGGCCGCACCCAGCTGTTGGCCTACTTGCGCCGGCGTTACCTGCTTGTCGCGGAAGGCGAGAACGGTTGGACGCGAAAAGATGTTCAGTCCACGAATCTTGGAGAGCTCGGTGATGACATCCTCGGTGATGCCATCGCGCAGATATTCGTCCTCTTTCTGGCCACTTAGGTTTTCAAAGTAGAGAACGGCTACGGATTTTCTGGCTTGCTTCTGCACGCCGGGATCGGAATCGGTTTTCTCCCGCACGCGCCGTACGCTGGATTCAAAGTCACGCTTGAGGCGGTTGAGGTCGGTTTTGAGCTCAGTGGCTGTCTGACAGCGTAGATTTCGGTCCTTCTCGAGGGTCTTCTCCAGGATGCGCACGAAATCGGCGGGCAGCGCGGCATTCAATTCGCCGGCTGGCCTGGGGTTGCGGTTTAGGATGGCGTCGAAGACTACGGCAGAGGTGTCCCCCTGAAAGGGAAGGGTTCCGGTGGCCATCTGGTAGAGCACTGTACCGGTGGAAAATAGGTCCGTCCTGGCATCCACGAGCTGCCCACGGGCCTGCTCCGGCGACATGTAAGAAACCGTCCCCACAGTCGAACCTGGCGAAGTGAGTTCGTTGCTGAATACTGCAGTGTCCTCCTGCTCAGCGGAAGCTCCCTGTGGCCTCTCGCCACTCATCTTGGCGAGGCCAAAGTCCAAAATCTTCACCTGTCCGCGCTGGGTAAGAAAGAGATTCGCCGGTTTGATGTCCCGATGCACGATGCCCTTGGCATGGGCCGATTCGAGGGCATCAGCGATCTGGATGGCGAGCGGCAGAAGTTGGTCCATTTCCATGGGCTGGTGGCCCATCGTCTGCGCCAAAGTCTCACCCTCTAACAGCTCCATGACAATGAAGTGCCTGCGTTCGTGCTGCTCGATGGCGTGGATGGTGCAAATATTAGGGTGGTTGAGAGAGGAAGCGGCGCGCGCCTCGCGTTGGAAGCGCTCAAGCAGCTGGCTATCCTGGGCCATATCGGGCGGAAGAAACTTCAGCGCAACGCGGCGACCGAGCTGGGAGTCGTGGGCTTCGTACACCACACCCATGCCACCCGATCCCAATTTCCGCGCAATCTTGTAATGCAGGAGGGACTGGCCGAGGAGCGGATCAGGGTTCATGGCAGCCGCTTGATAGTATTCGGTGGTAGCAGGGCCGTCAAGAAGACCGGCGCCTCGGTGTTGTAATCGGTCTTTGACCAACCCTGCACCCCTCCGCCTTGCTTCCCCACCGTCCCGGCTCATATACTCTGAACGTTTGCTCGTTCACTCCGGGAACTCGTCCCGGCGTCGGCCAACATCTTGAATCGCAATCATTTCCGGAGATCACTTTTATGACCACGCTGACTGCTCCACCGCAAGTCGACAAAGAAAGCAATCCATGGGAGTCGCAGCGGGCGCGTTTTGACCTGGCTGCGCAGAAGCTTAATCTCGACGACGGCTTGTGGCGGGTGCTGCGCTATCCCAACCGCGAACTGACGGTCTACATCCCGGTCCAGATGGATGATGGGCATCTCGAGGTCTTTACCGGATTTAGAGTGCAGCACTCGATTGCGCGCGGACCCGCCAAGGGCGGCATCCGTTACGCGCCTGACGTTACGCTTGATGAAGTCCGCGCTCTCGCGAGCTGGATGACGTGGAAGTGCGCTGTGGTCAACATTCCTTTCGGCGGAGCCAAGGGCGGCGTGATCTGCGATCCGCACAAGATGTCGATGGGCGAGATCGAGCGCATGACGCGGCGTTACACCTCGGAACTGATCGAATTCATCGGTCCGGAAAAAGACGTACCCGCTCCCGACGTCAACACCAACGAACAAATCATGGCTTGGATGATGGATACCTACTCCATGCACATGCGGCAGACCGTTACAGCGGTCGTGACCGGGAAGCCGATCAACATTGGCGGTTCCCGCGGACGTCGCGAGGCTACTGGCCGGGGCGTCATGGTGGTGTGCGACGAGGCCATCAAGAAGCTCGGCTTATCGCGCGAGAGCAGCCGCGTGATTGTGCAGGGCTTCGGCAACGTGGGCTCGAATGCCGCCCACCTCATGCATCAGGCAGGGTACAAGGTGGTGGGCATCGCCGAAGTCGGCGGTGGGCTTTACAACAAGAACGGAATCGATTTGAACGCGCTGGTTGAATTTCGCCAGAAAAATGGAACCGTTCATGGCTTCCCAGAGGCGGAAGCAGCCGAGACCGCTGACTTGCTCACCACGGAGTGCGAAATCCTCATACCGGCCGCGACTGAGAACGTCATCACTTCCCGCAACGTCGATCGTGTGAAATGCCGCATCCTGGCGGAAGGCGCCAATGGCCCCACTACTTCGGCCGCCGACGATGTCTTAACTGACAAGGGCGTTTTCGTCATTCCGGATATTCTGGCCAACGCCGGTGGCGTGACCACCTCTTACTTCGAATGGGTGCAAGACCGCCAGGGTTATTTCTGGAAAGAGTCTGTGGTCAACGAGCAACTGGAAGAGATCATGATCTCGTCGTTCGGGGATGTGGTCCGCTACGCTGAGACCCACAAGGTGAACAATCGCATCGCGGCTTATATGTTGGCCATTGATCGCGTGGCGTATACGATTCGCCAGCGCGGAATCTACGCTTAGGGCGACTGAACGGATTTTGCACGGTGGAGTGAACAGATTTTGGGCGGGCATGGCTTCAGCCGTGCCGTAACGATCCAAAGAAAAATTGAAGCTTTGGCCTTTGAGGTTCGCGCCCCACAGGAGGGTTCGATGAAACGAGTTGAAAGGAAGTTGATGGCGCAAATCGCGGTTTTGGTATTTGCGCTGTCGCTGGTGAGCACCTTTGGCGTTGCCCAGCAATATCCAAATGGCGAGCCCGGCTCAAAGCCCGAAGCCACTGCGACGCCAGATCAGATGGCGGAAGCCGCCGCCGCCGACAAGCTCGATATCAATACGGCGACCGCTGATCAGCTCAAGGCTCTGCCTGGCATCGGGGACGCCTACTCGCAGAAGATCATCGCTGGCCGTCCCTATCGGACGAAGCTCGACTTAGTCCACAAAAAGATCATCCCGCAGGCGACTTACGACAAGATCAAGGACCAGATCATCGCCAAGCAGCCGAAGCCGGGAGCCATGGCGCCGGCGCCAAAATAAATGAGCCCGCGGACTTCAATCCGGAAGTCCAATTGTGAACCTTCGTGTCTCAACCGCCGCTTACTGTGATTGCGTTCCCCTGCAGCGTGGAGGATAATCAAACTGTCTTCCGGCCACTCTCCCGGAACATTTGCTGAGCCGCGGTGAACCTGCCTAATTCCATCACGCTGATCCGCATCTGCAGTATTCCTTTGCTGATCTGGATCTTGTCCTCCAATCATTTCACCAGCGAACACGGCGCCAAAGAATTGCTGGCATCCGCCCTGTTCATCGCCGCCTCCATGACCGACGGCATTGATGGGTATCTGGCGCGGAAGCGCGGACAGATCACAACCATGGGGATTCTGCTCGATCCCATGGCTGACAAGCTTCTGATTGCCGCCGCCTTCGTGACGCTGGTGCAATTCAATCCCAGTCTGGTTCCGGCCTGGATCGCCGTGATTATCATTGGCCGTGAGTTTCTGGTGAGCGGGCTGCGTTCCATCGCTGCGTCGGAGGGTTTCACGATAGAAGCCAGCGAATTGGGCAAGTTCAAGATGGTGGTGCAGATCGTTTCCGTGGTCGCGGTGATTCTCGACCACCGCTGGAAAGAGTGGCCGGTTTACGGAAACTTCGTCTTCCCGGTGCACTGGATCGCCTACGTCTCGATCTGGTTCGTGGTTTGCGTGTCGCTGGTTTCGGGCGTCGACTACTTCGCCGCCTTCTGGTCGAAGATTGACCGGCGCGTGTCCAAGCGCCGCCGCCGCGCGTTCATCCTGAGCCGCCGCCAAAAGCCGCAGCCAGCACCCCGACCGGCAGATGCCGATGTCGCCCCTACAACCTAATTCGCCTTCGGCAGTGGCATCCAGCCAGGAGTTCTCGAGCGAAGAGCGCATGCAACTGCTTCGCTTGGCGCACGATTCCATCTCTTCCGCGTTGCAGCAGCGCCAGATTCCCCTGGATCCCCCAACCCCTCACTTTGCCGAGCCGCGCGGCGTTTTCACTTCGATCTATCTGAAGCATGACCTGCCGGGGGGGCGGCCAAGAGAAGCTCAGAGTGGAGAAGAATTGCGTGGGTGTGTTGGCTACGTGCTGCCCACGTGCGCGGTCTACCGGGCCGTGGCGGAAACCGCGCGTGCTGCGGCTTTCGACGACAACCGATTCCGCCCAGTTACTATCGAAGAGGCTCCCCATCTCGAAATTGAGTTGAGTATCCTCTCTTCCCCGCAACCCATCCGGCCAGAGGAAATCGAAGTCGGCCGCCACGGTCTGCTCGTCAGCTGGCGCGGTCAGCGCGGCCTGCTGTTGCCGCAAGTGCCGGCCGAGCATGCCTGGGACCGCACGATTTTTCTGGAGCAAACCTGCCGCAAGGCCGGGTTGCCCCCGGATGCATGGCAAAAAGGCGCGACCATCGAAGCTTTCACCGCGGAAGTCTTCGGGGAAAAGAGTGGCCGGTGATCAAAACCAGTGGCCAGTGGCTAGTGGTCAGTAAGAATCCGCGAATGGGCGTTCGGTTTGCTGGCCACTGATCACTGGCCACTGACCCCTGCCGCAAAACAAGACCGGGAACGGTTGCCCGTCCCCGGTTCGACTGTGTCTGTGCTGCTTGCGAGGGTTACTGCTGCGGTTGCGCCTGTTCGTCCAATTCCACACCGTCGCCGGTGTGCACGTCTTCCATGGCGAACACGATCATTCCCGTTGCGGTGGTGGGCGTGGTGCCGATGACGACGATCTCGCCTACCGCCCGTCGCGGCAGATCTCTCACGTGAATCACCGGACCGTTGCTCTTCTCCCACATGCCGGGATCGAAGGACGGCGTTTTTTTCTGCGTGTCGTCACTGACCGAGGCCCGGAACGAAAGCGAATCGACTGGATCCTCCAAGGTCGCCTGATAGTTTCGGACGGCGCGGAAATAGTCGCCAACCTTCACGCCTTGGTTTGATCCCACGTTGAAGTAAACTTTCTGGCCTGTGCCGAGCTCCGAGTCAAAATCCTTTCCCATCACGATGCGCCCTGAAACCTTGCTGCCGGTGGGCAGGAAGCGGTCAAAGCGAAGCGGCGGGTGGAACGGTACCATGAGCTTTTCGGCGAAAGGAATCGCCGTATCTCCGGGGTTGATGGGATCGCAGGAGTATTCGACCTGAGCCACTGCGGCCTTGCTGCGCGTGTCGATGATACGGACGCGGCCGACTTCCTCGTAGGGCTGCCCCGTAGCCTTTAGGAGCTTGAACTGACCGGGAAACATTTCGTACTTGTTGAGGTCTTGCAAGGCGCGGATAATCTCGTACTCCGCTCCGGGGGTGTAGCCGGCGCCTCTCAGATAGACGACGTCGCCCCGAACGAACTTCGTTGTCTGCGGTGTATCCAAGCCGCCAACTACAAAATTGGCATCCGGCAAGGTCTGCCGGTTGATGAAGCCGGCGCAGTAGACATCCGCGTAGGTGGGCATCTGCACCCGCTGAATGGGAAAGTTGGCGGTTGAGAAAAGCGTCTTGTCTGGGATGGTCGGGCTGGCAGTCGCGCTATCTGTCGCCGACTGGGCCCAAGCCGCGCTTGCGACCATCAACACTAAAAGTCCTATTTTCTTCATGTTACCTCCGAGAAGAGACACATGCCGCCTCCTCTCCAGCAAAATGCCGCGGAAGCTAGGCTTCAAGTGGAAGGTAACAAGGGGGGTAAGAGGGGTCAAGGTTACGAGGGTGTTAGCCGGTTGGGGGAAACTGGTTTTTTGCGCAATTTGTGAATCCCTGTTGCATCTGGAATTAAGCCCCTGTAAGATTCGCGCCGAACCATTCATTTCACGATGATTTCTGCTGCCAGGAGTTACCCGCCCCGCCTGCTGCCACTGCGCATGCCGCGGGTGTGTGTCGCGGTCACCGCCCCGGACCCCGCCGAACTGGTCGAAAAGGCCGAGACCTTGATACGCGATAACTCCTTCCTGGAGTTCAGGTTGGACTACATTTCGAAGCCCTCTTTGGCGCTTCCCAAGATCAAGCATTTTCTCGAAACTCACCCCGGTACGGTGGTGATTGCGACCTGCCGGCGGGTGGCCAGCGGAGGCAAATTCCGCGGTTCTATTGCTTCGCAGCTCGATCTGCTGGCCAAGGCTTCGGCCGTTGGCTGCCAGTTGGTTGATGTCGAGATCCAAACCGCACTAAAGTGTAAACCGGCGCAACTGCAGAAGTTGCGCGGCCGGTCTGCTCTGATTCTTTCCTTCCACGACTTCCGGGGCACCAAGAAGCTCGACGAAACTCTGGAAAAGATGCGCGCCTTTCCCGCCGACTTCTACAAAGTAGTCAGCACGGCGACTACGCTTTCCGACAATGTTTCCATGATCCAGTTTCTGGCGCGTGAAGCCGACAACCATTCTCTGGTTGGCTTGTGCATGGGCGAACAAGGCATCATCAGCCGCGTGCTCGGAGTCCGCGCCGGCAGCGTGTTCACTTTCGCCTCCGTCGGCGCCGGAGAAGAAACCGCCCCCGGACAAGCCACCGCGCAGGAACTGCGCAGCGTCTACCGCATCGATACCGTCGACGCCGCCACCCGCGTCTACGGTGTTGCCGGAGACCCGGTCGCGCACTCGCTCTCGCCCGCAATCATGAATGCGGCTTTTCGCCGCGAGAACGTCAACGCCGTTTACCTCGCCCTGCATGCCAAGACGCTCAAAGACCTGCTGAACTGCGTGCGCGAGATTCCCATCCACGGTCTCAGCATCACCATGCCGTACAAGGAAGCCATTCTTCCTTATCTGGACAACACCGACTCTCATACCACGAAGATCGGCGCCTGCAACACGGTGGTCCGCGCTCAGGACGGCAAACTCTACGGCTTCAACACCGATACTTCCGGAGTAGTACGTCCTTTGGAGCGCCGTCTGAGCACGCTGCAGGATGCGAAGATTCTCGTTCTGGGGGCAGGCGGCGCGGCTCGCGCCGCGGTCTTTGGGCTCAGGGAACGAGGAGCGGAAGTTTACATTCTGAACCGCAGTGCCGCGGCGGCGCAAAAGCTCGCCCGGCGCGCCCATGCTCGCTCGATCAAACGCGCTGACCTCAAGAAGTATGCCTTCGACGTGATCATCAACGCCACTCCAGTGGGCATGGGCAACAGCCGCGAGACGCCTCTTCAGGAGAAGGAGATCAACGCGCGCTTTGTCTTCGACATGATCTACGATCCCGCCGAAACCCGGCTGCTGCAGCTGGCCAAACAGCGCGGCGCACAGGTCATCCCAGGCATTGAAATGTTCGTTCACCAGGCGGCGCGGCAGTTCGAGATCTGGACCGGGAAGCCCGCGCCCCAGGACGACATGCTCCAGGTTGTGTCGCTGGCCTTGCAGGAACGCGCCACCCGAGTCGCCACGGCGGCAGGGAAGAAGAAGTAGGCCCAGTTCGGGTTATGGACGTTCCCGATACATCCAAACAACTTAATCAGAAGCGCGTCGATCCGCCCCCACCTCTTGCAGTCGGCATTCTGATCGGACTCTGCGCCACCAAGCTGCTGCTGCACCTCTTCACCAGCGTCCGCCACTACGGCTACTTCCGCGACGAGCTTTATTACCTGGACATGGCGCGCCACCTCGATTGGGGCTATGTGGATTGCGCGCCGCTCATCGCCGTGTACGCCAAAATCGCGCTGTGGATGGGCGGTTCACTGGCCGCACTGCGCATCCTTCCGGCGCTGGCGGGTGCAGGGCTCATCGCGCTCACCATCCTCATCGCGCGTGAACTCGGTGGCGGACGGTATTCCCAATTCCTCGCCGGGCTCGCGATTCTGCTCTGCCCAGCTGTTCTGAGCATCGACAGCCTCATGACGATGAACGCTTTCGAGCCGCTGTTCTGGATGGGCTGCATTCTCGTAGTCGCCCGGATTTTGCGTACTGGAGACTCGCGCCTTTGGCTGTGGCTCGGCCTGCTCGCCGGTCTTGGGCTCGAGAACAAGCACTCCACGCTGTCTTTCGGATTCGCGGTCACCATCGCTCTGCTGCTAACTCAGCATCGGCGAGAGTTTGCTAAGAAATGGATCTGGATTGCCGGCGCCATCGCCCTTGCGATCTTTCTCCCAAACCTCATCTGGCAAATCCGGCATCATTTTCCGACGATTGAGGATCTGGAAAACGTGCGCCGCGAAGGCAAGAACGTCGTGCTCGGTCCACTTGCTTTCGTTAAGGAGCAGATCCTCGACATGCACCCGATTTTGTTCCCGGTGTGGCTCGCGGGTCTGGTCTGGTTTCTTCGCGACCGCCGCTGGCGCGTGCTCGGCCTGACGTTCGTCGTCTTCTTCGTATTGATGGAACTGGCGCACGCAAAGAATTACTACGTCTTCCCGATCTATCCCATGCTCTTCGCCGGGGGCGCCGTCGTAATCGAGAACTGGCTCGCAAACCGTCCATTCTGGACGCGCGCAGCCGTCGTCGCCATCCTCGTGCTTGCATCGCTTCCATTTGTCCCGATGGTGACTTGGATGCTGCCGCCCGAGCGTCTACTTGCCTATCAAAACGCAATCGGCTTCAAGCCGGCCAAAATGGAAGTCCACCACGAGTCGCTCCTGATCCAGCCCATCGCCGATCAGTTCGGATGGCCGGAGATGGCGCATGAAGTCGCCGACATTTACAACTCGCTGCCGCCGGAAGAGCGCGCCCAGACCGGCATCTGGGCCGGGAACTACGGCGAAGCCGGCGCCATCAACCTGTTCGGCCCGCAATACGGCCTGCCGACCGCTTACTCGCGTCACCAAAACCACTGGTATTGGGGTCCGCCACCGCAGGTTTACAGGAACCTGATTGTGATTCAGTGGGGCCTCGACGACGTGCGCGACAACTGCACGTCGTTTCAGCCCTTTGAGCGCTATCAGCGCTTCGGCATGGCCGAGGAAAACCAACCCATATATCTCTGCCGCGGCGTGAAATTCGACATCCAGAAAATCTGGTCGCACTCGCATCACTGGAACTAGGTGTCACTCATCGGCCAGACAGGTATTTCTCGATGAGCGCAATGCCTGTTCACAACTGCTAGCGTCCGGCTTGCACCTTCGGCAGTCGAGAAGATACAGTGAACGACGCTCCACGTTGCGGAGATTAAGCAGCGATGTCTGCCAGCAAAATAAACTTCCAAACAGCAAGAACCCAGAAGTTCAGGTCAACTTCGTTGTGCCAAGAGGACAGCCGCACGATCAGTCATATCGAGGAATTTGGCTGCTCTGTTGTGAATGTGGCGCAGACGAGCCACGGCCTTGGATGGTCGTACACCATTGGCATTTTCGACACCAGTGGCAAACCCGAAATTATCACTGTTGGACTACCGCGTGAAACCGCGCACTTCGCTCTCAACGAATCCGCGAAGATGCTGCGAGCCGGAGTTGATCTCACTAAGGGCCGACACCGTGATTTAATCGGGGAAGTCGATTGCGAATTCCGCCCGGTTGACCTGAAGTGGATAAAACACCTCATGAGCTGGGCGCTCTGGTACTACGATGTCGACGCCTTTCCGGTACTGCAAGCTGTTTATCCCGACCGGCAGAATAGGTTCCCCGAGGACGAAGGTTTTGACAGGGCATTTGAGCAGCCGTTGATGCAGCCCAATGTTGCCATGACGAGAGCTGAGAACGATTTCTGGGCCTCAGCCGATCCGAGCAGCAGTCTATTCGACTGGAAGTTCCCAGACCCACCTCACGCACAAGCCTTTCTTTCTGAGACGGTCCACAAAAGGACCGAGGCGGTCACCTACGTTTCACACGATGCTGAGGATGGTGCGTGGCAGTTTCTTGGCAACAGTATGCTCGACGGCGCTGGCCCCGTGCTGTCTTGCCTTCACCACCCAATCGACAGCGACCCCAGCCTTGCGGAATTGGCGGACCTGCCTTTGGGCTGGTATGCCGAACGCAGTAAGCTCGGAGAACCGTGGCTCCGAAAGAGGCACGCCTCCGACGACGCATCCCAGTAAGTGACTCGTCACGGTTCGGATGGTCGCTTCTCGCGAAATATCGCGGTAGCCCTTATCAGTCCTGATTCGGCTGCGAAGTGAGTGTTTCGGGCTCGAACATTGCGCCAATTTCCCAGTCGGGGCCGGCTTATGCCCCAAAAAGCCACAAAGCCGGGCTGGTTGGCCCGGCTTTCGTTTGTGGAACTGGTTCGGTCAATCTTGTTTCGATTCGCCAATCCAGAATGTCAAAGTCTCTTCTTGCGAAATCTCAATCCCATCTTGCGCGGGTTCACCGGCCCGCGCCGCGGGTTACATCACCATCGCGAGGTTCTCCAGCTCATATTGCAGCACCGGCAGAGCGCAACCGGCCATCTCGACCCGGCCGGCTGCGTCCAGAGCCGCCTTGGGCGAAACCCCGTAGCCGCGGCCCATCAGGAAAACCTGCAGCAGTTCGGCGGCCTCGTAGGAATCAATCATGCCGCCCTGCAGCAGATCGCTGCGCAGTGCCGACAGTTCGGTCATGGTGAATCTGTCTTTATCGTTATTGGCTTTCTCGTTCATCAGCTTTTCCAACATGGCCGTCATCACCTCCGACTCCGACCTTGAACCCTTTGTGGCTATTAGACTCATCGGCAGCCATGCAAGTTGCATGCAATTCGGTTGCCGTGCCTGCCCCCTAGTTTCATATACGGAAACCAGGCGGCCTTAGATTCATTAACACCAACGAATAACTGAAGTTGCAGGCAACCCTATCAAACCTTCTAGCGTCGCCCAAGTGCCGTTAGTAACATCCGCCGTCCTAAAAACTGACGCAGAGTGTCACTTCGGGAACGCACTTCGGGAATACCCCTGAGTTACCGGCGATTCGAGAAGGATACGGGCGGAAAATGTCAGGTTTGTGGAAGTCAGTATGAACTAAAAGCTGGCGAGCAGACGAGACGGTCGCCAGAGGGGTTTTCGAGGCGCTTAGGCCTCGATGGTTGCCTCATCTAATAGCATGATGGGGATGTCGTCCTTCACCGCATACACCCGGCGGCATTGCTTGCACTTCAGGCTCTCGGGGCTCTCCCGGTACTCAAGGGGCTGCTTGCAGGCCGGACAAACCAGAATTTCCAACAAGTCTTTGGCAATCATGACAAAGGGATTGTACTGCAAGAATCGTTCACTATAGAGACACACAGTCACAAAGAAGACAAAATAGGAATTTCCGGGAAACCTTAGCCGCAAGGCGACGCGCACAAGAGAGGGCTTCATCTCGGTAGCTCTTTAGTCTCTGTGGTGAATCATTTTCCCGATGGCCTCGGCAGTGTAAGATTTCCTAGCCGAAGCCCGAAAGCCGAAGCCCGGAGCCCGAATGCCTGCCCGAATTCTTGACGGCGCCAAGATCGCAACCGATATTCGCAGCGAAGTTGCCGCGGAAGTGAAGACCATGGCCGCCGCCGGAGTCCGCCCCGGACTCGCCGTCGTCCTCGTCGGCCACAATCCGGCATCGGAAATCTATGTGCGCGGCAAAGTCAAAGCCAGCGAAGAAGTTGGCGTCTACAGCGAGCAGCACACTCCGCCTGAGACCACGACCACCGCTCAATTGCTGGCTTTAGTCGAAGACCTCAACCGCCGCGACGAGATTGACGGCATCCTCGTGCAACTGCCGCTGCCGCCGCAGGTGGACTCGAAGAAAGTCTTGATGGCGGTCGACCCCGCCAAGGATGTCGACGGTTTCCATCCCGTCAACGTCGGTTTGCTATCGACGCAACGCCCCGGACTGGTTCCGTGCACGCCGGCCGGAGTCATCGAGATTCTGAAGCGCAGCCAGATTCCCATCATCGGGCAAGAAGCTGTTGTGGTGGGACGCAGCGACATCGTCGGTAAACCCCTCGCCATGCTGCTGATCAATGCCAACGCGACCGTCACTGTGTGTCACTCGAAGACGCGCGATCTGTGGGCAGTGTGCCGCCGGGCTGACATTCTGGTAGCCGCGATTGGGCGACCCGGCATGATCACTCGCGATTTCGTGAAGCCCGGTGCGACTGTGATTGATGTTGGCATGAACCAGGTGACGGATCCGGCTGAATTTCAGCGGTTGTTCGGAGGAGGGTTGGCCGTCGGATCGGCCAGCAACGCCAAGCGGGAAGCAGCTTTCCGCGCGAAAGGATTCACGCTGGTCGGCGATGTGCATCCGGATGTAGCCGAAGTGGCGGGAGCGCTTACGCCCGTCCCCGGCGGCATCGGCCCGCTGACCATTGCCATGCTGATGTATAACACCGTAAAAGCGGCGAAGATGCGGAGGGGGCAGTGGTCCGTGGCCAGTGGCCAGTGGCCAGTCGACCCTCATTCGGTTTTGGCCGGGCGTTGAAAAGCTTGGGCTCCACAACGATTTCATGCAAGCCGCTCTTACTGACCACTGGCCACTGACCGCTGGCCCCTGCTTATGCTGAAAGTCGGCCTCACTGGCGGCATCGCGTCGGGAAAGTCGGTCGTCGGTGAGATGCTGGTCGCGCTCGGCGCGCATCTGGTTCAGGCCGACCGCATCGCGCACCAACTGATGCTACCGGGAGAGCCCGTGTACAACGAAGTGGTGCGCCATTTCGGGAGGTCGATCCTCAATCACGATCTCAGCGTGAACCGTGCGAAGCTGGCGGAGGTCGCGTTCGGGTCACCTACATCGCCCGCGTCTTCCACAGCTTCGTCTCGCATTCAGGAGTTGAACCGCATCGTCCATCCTGCCGTGATTCGCAGTCAGGAAGAGTGGATGGAGGAAACGGGACGCCAGGATTCTCACGCCGTCGCCATCGTGGAAGCCGCGCTGATCATCGAGGCGGGTGCGGCCAAGCGCTTCGATCGGCTCATCGTAGTCACCTGCAGTGAAGAGCAGCGCATCGCCCGCTTCGCCGCGCGGCACAAGGTAGACCTCGACGCTGCGCGCAAGGAAGTCGAGCGCCGCATGGCCGCGCAGTTGCCCGAAGCGGAGAAGGCCAAAGCCGCCGATTATGTTATCGACAACTCCGGCTCACTGGACGACACGCGGGAACAGGTGCAGCGCGTGTGGGAAAAGCTTCGTGCCGAGGCGCTGCCCAAGCACTAAAGAATTTACGCGCGAACTCAAGACTTCAGGAATTTTCCCTGTTCAAGTTCCTTGAAGGCCTGCTGGAGTTGCTCCTGGGTGTTCATGACAATCGGGCCGTACCAAGCCACAGGCTCCTCCAGAGGCTTCCCGGATACAAGGAGGAATCGAATGCCGTCGTCCCCGGCTTGCACGCTGACTTCGTCGCCGCGATCAAAAAGGATAAGCGAACGGTTGTCTGCATCGACGGGAGGCATTGTATCCAACCATTTCACGGCTTCGGTCGGCACGGCGAGCGGACTCGAAGCATTACAGAACTTTCCGCTTCCTCCGAAAACATAGGCGAAGGCGTGGCGAGTCGTCTCCACGGGCAATGTCTTTTTTCTACCCGGAGCAACCGACACGTCGAGATAAATCGGATCGGCCGCGATGCCATCGACGGGGCCTTTCTTTCCCCAGAAGCTTCCGCACACGACTCGTACATGAGTTCCGTCGTCGTCTTTTATCTCGGGGATGTCCAACGCCTTCACTTCCTGATAGCGCGGCGCGGTCATTTTGAGCGATGCCGGGAGATTCGCCCACAACTGAAACCCATGCATGCGACCCGATTGGTCGCCCTTGGGCATCTCCTGATGGATGATGCCGCTGCCCGCCGTCATCCACTGGACGTCGCCGGCGGCGATGGCGCCACGGTTTCCCATGCTGTCGCCGTGCTCGACGGTTCCTGCGAGCACATAGGTGATGGTCTCGATGCCGCGGTGAGGACGCCAGGGGAAGCCTGCAAGGTAATCCTCGGGAACGTCGTTGCGGAAATCGTCGAGCAGCAGGAACGGATCAGTCTCTTTGGTGTTTCCAAAGCCGAAGGCACGGCGTAGATGGACGCCTGCCCCTTCAAGAGTAGGCTTCGATTTGATGACTCGTTTAACCGGTCGAATGGACACGAGGGCCTCCGTTCGGAAAGAGTTTTGATGTCGAATCCGGGCATGAGGATTCGCAGACGCCGGATTAGCAAGCCTAGCGCGCTGCCAGGCTGTGTACTTCAGCAATATAACCACCGGGAAATTCCAGGATCGCGGTGGTTCGGCCGCTCGCCGTGTAGGGCGGTGACAAAACCTTCGCGCCGGCGGCCTTCGCCTTGTTCAGTGTCGCACCGAGATCCTGCACCTGGTATCCGGTCAGTTCGTGTCCGAACG
>Ga0209624_10001453_pt1 | contig 18536 bp, 17 predicted proteins | sample JacPinW_OM2H0_O1_FD_188565 | JGI IMG/M metagenome (GOLD analysis project Ga0209624, IMG submission 188565) | Forest soil microbial communities from Algoma, Ontario, Canada - Jack Pine, Ontario site 1_JW_OM2H0_O1 (SPAdes) (version 2) | ecosystem: Environmental > Terrestrial > Soil > Boreal...
AAGCAACTGAAGTCGATCAAGCAGCCAACCCTTGTCATCAACGGAGTGTCGGACGTCATGGTTCCTTCGATCAATTCGTTGATCCTCGCCCAGAACCTGCACATGGGATTTCTGTCTCTCTATCCCGATGCCGCTCATGGTGCGCTCTTCCAATACCCTGATCTTTTCGCCAATCAAGTACTCAGTTTTCTGCGGCCTGGACGATGGGTATCAATACGGTAGTTACCAGTTCTGACAGCGAACGGCGCTTCGTGATCAGCCATATGAACACCTTAACGACAGATCTTCTTGAAATTGGATACGAAACTGGTGGGAATCAGGATGGCCCACCAGTTCTGTTGCTCCACGGATGGCCCGACGACGTTCGTGGCTGGCGCGGAGTGGTTCCGCATCTCAATCAAGCTGGGTTCCGCTGGGTAGCGCCGTGGCTGAGAGGCTTCGGGCCTACGCGTTTCCTCTCGGTGGACACAATCCGAGACGGCAGCGTCGTGGCTTTGGTGCACGATGCAATCGATTTGACGGATCATCTCGGCTGGGCGAAGTTCTCAATCGTCGGTCATGATTGGGGGGCGCGGATTGCGTACACCCTGGCCGCGCTTTTTCCCGCGCGTGTTTCCACCATCTCCGCGCTTGCCCTTTCCTATTCGCCGGGTGGTCGATTCCCGACTCCCACTTTCGAGCAATCCCGCCACTGGTGGTATCAGTGGTTCATGACCACGGACCGCGGCGCAGAGGCAGTACGCGCTGATCCGAAAGGTTTCTCACGTCAACATTGGAACACATGGAGCCCGCCTGGTTGGTTCGACGACGCGGAGTTTGAGGCCACTGCGAAAAGCTTCGAGAATCGCGATTGGCTGAACATAACGCTGAATGCCTATCGGGGCCGATGGAAGACCGAATCCGCCGACGGTCGCTACGACCCATTGAGAGAACGACTTGAATCGATTGAAAGGATCAGTGCGCCGACGCTGATGATTCAGGGTAATGCAGACATGTGCGATCCCCCGTCAGAGTCAGAGGGTCATGGGCGTTATTTCACCGGCGCCTATCGGCGCGTGCTGCTCGATGGGGTCGGACACTTTCCGGCCCGTGAGGCGCCGAACGAAGTAGCAAATGAAGTCGTGTCGCATCTGAAGGCCTTCGCCTAATCCAAACGTCTTTGCAGCCGCTGCGAAATGGGAAATTTCAGGGCGCGGGACAGCAAGAACCGTTCAGTGAAGAGATCCAGGCGGCGTTCCGGAAGCTGCGGTTTACAAGCGGAAATACAGCTAGCGGAGGAACCTACGTCCGAAAAGTCATGCGGGAGTGAGAACGCAGCTTTTTCAAAAAGCTAAATACATGTAACTTACTGATAACAAAAGAACTGGTGGAGGCGGCGGGAGTCGAACCCGCGTCCGAAAATGTTACTGGTCAAGAGAGCTACATGCTTAGTCGCGTTCATGCCCCAGGCATTACCCTGGGACGTTCGCGGCCCGCGCTCAGAACCGACAAGAAACGCGTTCCGCTAGCCTGAGGTCTTAACCTTCCGCCCCAGACGTAGACGGAAAGAGCAGCCCGCTGTGTGACGTCCTTCGGAGGCCCACGGGCGAAGCCTCCTCGAACGGCTGCCTAAACTAGTTAGGCTGCGTATGCCATCTGTTGATTGGCAATTATCATTTTGCCCACGATTACGGGTGTGTGCACCCCGGCATGCCTCTTGGCCGCAAGCATCTCCGTCGAAGCCGTGACGCCCCCACTGGTGGGATGGCCTGTAAAGAACCACTTCCAGACTAGGTTTCCCGCAGCCGGAAGTCAATTCATTAGATGAGCGAGTCCGCTTGCTCGGTTCCGTTGGAGTTCCGGCTCAAAATGGCTCCTGATATTCGTTATATTTAATATAGTTAAACTTTTAACTTGACAATATTGAATTATTTAATTTAAAAATTTATTAAATCAATAATACGCAATGGGGAGAGATCCGTGAGATCTTCTAGAGATTGGCAGGAATTGACCCGGCTGACCCAAGGTCACCCCGTTGTGGTCGAGCGAGTTCGCATCGCCGATCGGGACATCGCCATTGAAGGCAGCTTTGAGCTTACTCAACTGGCACGCCTGGACATGGAAGACCAGGTCTTTGTCACTGCCTTTGTCCGCTCGCACGGCTCGATCAAAGAGATGGAACGCATCTTTGGCGTCAGCTATCCGACCATCAAGTCGCGCCTGAACCGCATCGCCGGGAGCCTTGAGTTTGTGGAAACCAATCCCATGCCCTCGAAGGCCGAGATCCTCGAGCGCCTACAGCAGGGACAGATCACCGCGGAAGATGCGATCCGCGAGATGGAGACGCTGAAATGATTCCGTTCGTGGCCGTTGTCAGCCTGCGCAACCAGGAGAGCCGCACGTTCCGTCTATGGATTCCGCTGGTGCTGATCTGGTTTTTGCTTTTGCCGCTGGGCATCTTGCTGTCGCCATTTATTTTCATTGCATGTCTGGTTTGCCGCGTGAATCCGCTGCGCGGGGTCGCGGTGCTATGGCAGATCCTGAACGCCCTCACCGACACCCAGCTGGACATCGAACATCGCACCGCCGGAGTGTCATTTCACATTCTCTAGGAGTTGAAAATATGAACGAACATCGCCGCCAGATTCTGCAAATGCTCTCGGAAGGAAAAGTCAGCGCCGACGAGGCCGAACGACTGATTTCCGCGATGGAAGAACCATCCACTACGAAGTCATCAGAGATTGGCCCCAAGTCAGGGGGGAAGGACCGTCCCAAATATCTTCGTGTCCAGGTGGACTCCGAAGACGGAGACCGCCATGACGGACCGACCAAGGTCAATGTTCGCGTACCCATGCAACTGCTTCGCGCCGGGGTGAAGCTGGCGTACCTGATTCCCGCCGCGGCTCTGCAAAAGGCGAACCTGGCAATGCACGAGAAGGGCATCCCCGTTGACCTGAGCCAAATTAAGCCAGACAATCTGGAAGAGTTGGTCGAGCAGCTCAGCGACTTGGTAGTGGACGTCGATCAGAAAGATGCGAACACCAAAGTGAAAGTCCGCGTCTTCTGCGAATAAAAGCCTAGTCTTTGATAGTTCCTAGGCGCCTGGGTTTGCCACCTTCTGTCCGATCATGACTGCGTCCTGCATCTGACGATAGAGGTCGCTGACCGCGCCTGGTGAGTGTGACATCAGGATGGTATTGCTCCTGTCGTTGCAGCCAATTTCCTTCATCGTGTCCAAATATTGCGTGAGCAGCACCAGCATCATTACGTCTTTGGGCGTCGATCCCTCTACCGCCTTGGAGAACGCTTCCACGGAATCCTTCAATCCTTCGATGATTGCCTTGCGCTGGTTAGCGATGCCCTGGCCTTGAAGCGCTTTGGCTTCCGCTTCCGCCTCGGCCTGCTTTACTTTCAAAATCTTTTCGGCTTCACCGCGCGCCGTCGCCGCAACTTGCTCGCGTTGAGCGGCATTAATCTCGTTCATCGCCGCCTTCACCTTGTCGTCGGGCTGAATATCGGTGACCAACGCCTGGTCGATAGCGTAGCCGTAAGTCCTCATCACATCGTCGAGACCTTGCTTGATCGCGACTGCGATGTCGGACTGCTGCAGAAACGCGTCGTCCAGATTCATCTTGGGAACGTGTCCGAGAATCACGTTGAAGACGTAGGACGAAATCTGCTGTCGCGGATTGGCCAGCTTGTAGAAGGCCTCATACACATGGTCGGCAATCACGTGATATTGCACCGACACCGGAATTTTCACGAAGACGTTGTCTTTCGTTTTCGTTTCCACATCGAGGGCTAGCTGCTGCACTCGCAGATCGATGCGTCCGGCAATCTGGTCGAGCCACGGCAGTTTGAAATTAATTCCCGCGACGGCCACTTGCTTAAACTTGCCCAGGCGCTGCACCACCACGGCCTCGGCGGTTCGTACCTGAAAAAACCCGTTCAGAATCGTTCCCAGCACAAGAATTCCCACGATCACGGCGACGATCAATTGCAGATCCATTCGGATCCTCCAGCCCACGCTAATACTTTGTCGGAGAACTCCACGCACCGCGAATGTGCGCGCGGAAACCGCAGGCATCATAGCCGGTCAGACGCCGTCTCACAACCTAAGAGTGAGCGTGACAACGCTTGGGTACCGGCAACTCAGGCAAGACCGTCATCAACCGAGCCGGGCCAACCTATCGCGTGGCGAACTGACGGAGATGAGAAGATGCAAACCTCGCCGCGGCCCCTTACTCGTCAGGCCGCTGCCCACGTCGCGCGCTCGAGGAAGGCCGAAGGCCGATCAAGATACCAGATCTTGATTCGGCGTCAACAGTTCGCAGTTGGCGGGCCAGCGTTACGAAAACCGGACGTCATTCTCCCGAAGGGATTCTTATCTAGTCGTTAGTACCGCTCGCGCATTGCCTCCAGCCTCGCTTTTACTTCCGGCCATTCATTGTCCAGGACGCTGAAGTAAACCGTATCCCGCACCCGTCCGGTCCACGTGATCAGATGCCGGCGGAGCGTTCCTTCTTCTTTGGCTCCGATGCGCAGGATCGCCTTGCGGGACTTCTGGTTCAGCGCGTCCGTTTTGAGCTCTACCCGCATGCATTCCCACATTTCAAAGGCGTGCCGCAGCATCAGGTATTTTGCTTCCGTGTTAATGCCGGTGCGCTGCCACGCGGGTGCGATCCAGGTGGACCCGATCTCAACCCGCCGGTTGATGCGATCAATATTCATGAATCGGGTGCTGCCGATAGTGCGGCCGGAGCTTCGCTCCACCGTGGCAAACACCACCGACTCCCCGCGTTCCTGTTCGGCAAACGCATTGTTGATCAATTTCTCGAAATCTTCCCGCGTCTTCATGGAGTAAGGAATCCAGCGGAAGATGTCTTCCAGATCGTTCTTCGCAATCCCCCAGAAACCGTCCGCATGCTCGCGGCGAAGCGGTTCCAAACGAACGGCAGAACCTTCCAGCGTCACGGGCATAATAATGTTCAGAGGGCCAAGGACTAAACTCATGCTTTCCTTTCGCAATGCGGCATTTCCTCATTAATCTTGCATCTCGTGCTCTTTTTCCGGCATCTCTACTACGGCGGCGGTTCTCGATCAGCGTGACTGCCGTTGACTGATCATGATCTTATACGTCCAACCATCGGCCATGCGTCCTAGCGGGCGCTGTTGTCGGGAGAATCTCCGGTGAAGGCGCACTGTCTTCCATTCTCGCAGGTTCCGCACACGACCCGCCTGTTTACCGATTTCCTGACCTATCTCGCAAACGTACAGCCGTTTTACCCGCGGTCGCCGCATTTCGGGGAATGGCTGAAAGAAGAAGCCGCAAGAATTTCCTACGATTCGGAACGCCGCGAGCGCGTCACCGCAATCCTTGAGCGGCAGAACAAATCCTGGGACGCTTCCCCACAAACGCTGGCCAACCTTGAACGTCTGCGCAGAGGCGCGGCTGCGGTGGTTACCGGACAGCAAGTTGGTCTGTTCGGCGGTCCGATGTTTGCCAGCTACAAGGCGCTGACTGCAGTCAAACTGGCAGAAGAGGCCACCGCGGCGGGAGTCGACGCGGTCCCGGTTTTCTGGCTGGCCACTTACGACCATGATCTGGCCGAGGTGAACCACGTTTCCATCCCCGGACCAGACGGCGCTCCGCAGGTGCTCACGACGAGCAGCCACGATGTTCCCGGCGCTCCCGTCGGCGCCGTGCGGCTCGGGGACGAGATTCCTCCGCTGGTCGAGCAGGCAGTGAAACTCCTCGGAGACTCCGAGGCGACGCAGTTACTGCGTGAATCCTATCGTCCCGGCGAAACTCTGGGTACGGCGTTTGCCCGTCTCTACGCCCGGGTCTTCGCAGAGTGGGGCGTAATTGTGCTCGATGCCTCCGATGGCGAACTCGACCGCGTCGCGGAGCCCATGTTTCGGGCTGCCATCGAGCGAACCGAGGAACTTGACACTGCACTGTTGGCGCGCGGTAAAAGGCTAGAGGCGGCCGGCTATCACCAGCAGGTGAAGGTCACTTCTACGTCGGTGTTGTTGTTTACAAAGCGGCAGGGCGCGCGCACGCCAATTCAGCGCCGCGGCAATGGCGAAGCCACGGAATTCGTGATTGGCACCGACTCTGGGGCGGAGAAACTCTCGCAAGCCGAAATGCTCGCCCGAATCCGTTCGACTCCAGAACATTTCAGCCCTAACGTCCTGTTGCGTCCGATTATTCAGGACTATCTGCTGCCCACGCTTGCTTACACTGGCGGCGCTGCCGAGGCCGCTTACTTCGCGCAGGCGGGAGCGGTGTATGAAGCTCTTCTCGGACGTGTGACCCCGATCGTCCCGCGCTTTTCAGCCACCCTGGTGGAACCGAAGGTGCAGCGCGTGCTCGAGCGTCACGGAACTTCAGTTCTAGACGTGTTCAATGGTCCCGATGCCTTGCGCCGTCAACTTGCGGAGCGCGGATTGCCCGCTGACTTGCAGGCCGCATTCGAAGCCGCTAAGAAGTCTCTGGACTCACATCTGTCGAGCGTAAAAGAGAAGCTGGTGAAGCTCGACCGCACGCTGGTCGATGCAGCGGAAACCGCCCGTTCGAAGATCGAACATCAACTCGATCGTCTGCATTCCCAAGCGGCCCGAGCCGAGGCCCTGAAAAGCGAACTCGTGGCCCGCCACGCGGAAATGCTGAGTCAGGCACTCTATCCCGACAAAGGCCTGCAAGAGCGCGGCATTGGCGGGATCTACTTCCTGGCGCGCTATGGTCGCGAATTCCTGCGCCAACTGCACGACGCCATCCAGTCCGATTGTAACGACCATCAGATTCTGGAGCTGTAGCCGAGTAAAGGAGCGGGCGGCGGCTGTGGCGGTGTTGTCTCGCCCACGCACACGAGTGGGAGCCCGGTTTCTGAATATTTGAGTTTGCGAACTATTCCATTCTCAACGCCTGCACCGGATCCGTCGAGGCCGCGCGCCGCGCCGGAATAACTCCGGCAACGCACGCTGCCGCAGCTAAAGTCACGATCGCGCCCATCATCACTCTGGCATCCGCGTTGCTGACTTCATACAGTTGTGCCTTCACGAAGCGTACGCAGACCAGCGCGATTGGAATCCCAATCCCCAGTCCCAGTGCGATTTGAGTGATTGCGCCGCGCATCACCATCGCGATCACGCCCCCGCGCTCGGCCCCGAGCGCCATTCGGATGCCAATCTCTGACGTCCGGCGCGCAACGGTATAGGCGGTGACGCCATAGAGTCCAATCGTCGCCAGTAGTAAAGCCAATGCGCCGAACAGCATGGTTAGTTGCGCAATCATCCGGTCTTCGGTAAAGCGATCGGCGATTTGCTCCTCGAAGGTTTGAAACTTCACGATCGATAGGTTCGGATTGATGCCTGCCAGCGTTTTCCGCGTCAGCTTCTCCATGTCGCTCATCGGTCTCTCGGTTTCGAGCACGATTGCCCCGGCATACAGCGATTCGTCGTTCTCGATAGGCTGCTTGCTGTTGGCCGGCCGCTGCATCATCGGCACAAAATACATTCGGTGGTTTTTCCATCGCACCGTGGTATAGGCCGTATCCTCCACCACGCCGACGATCTCGAAGTCTCCGGCCGAATCAGGACCGGGCGGGCCAAAGCGCTGTCCGATCGGATTGCGGTCTTTGAAGAATCCCTTGGTGAATGATTCGTTTACCACCGCCACCGGAGGAGCAGCGGACGTGTCCTCGACGCCGATCCCGCGCCCCATTACGACGTGCGTGCCCACGGAATCGAAATATTCTGCATTTGCCTTGACGAAGGAGGCGTCTAGCTTCAAGTCGGGCTGTCCCAGCACCTGAATGCCATTGCTCCAGTTGTTTTCCTCCATGGCAGTATAGGTGGCAATACCCACCTTCACGATGCCGGGCAGCGCATGGAATCGATCCTCCATGGTCCGGTACAGCGCTTCCAATCGTCTTTGCGAATATCCCGCCGTTTGCGGGCTGATGTGCACGACGTACCGGTTTCTTGTCTCCAGCTTCAGGTCTGTATTCCGCAATTTGTTCAGGCTTTGCGAAAACAATCCGGCGCCCACCAGCAGTACCAGCGACAGAGCTGCCTGCGCCACCACCAGTCCGCGCTGCAATAACGAAGCCCCGGTCGCCGTCGTCCGCGCGCTGCTGCGCAGAACGTCTGCCGGTTTCACTTGTGCTGCCATCCATGCCGGCGCCACGCCGAACAAAATGCCGGTCAGCAGTGACAGCCCACCGGCAAACCCGATTACCGTTAAGGACGGAGTCGCAGCGATCGGCACATCCTGTGCTCCGGGAAACGTCAGCAGGAGCAGCATTCGCGTTCCCGCGTACGCGACAGCCAGTCCCAATACACCGCCTAGCCCGGCCAGAATGATGCTCTCGGTCAGCAGTTGACGGACAATTCGCGTCCGCATCGCTCCCAAAGCTGAGCGCACCGACATTTCGGTGCGTCGTGCCATCCCGCGTACCAGAAGCAGGTTCGCAATGTTTGCGCAGCTGATCAGCAGCACCAGCCCGGAGATCCACATCAACAAATGCAAGTGCGATCCATATTGCTCCTGCATATCCTGAATGCCCTGGCCGCCCGGGGTCAGCACCACATGGGCTTTCGCCAGAAGCGTCTTATCATTCTCGGTTGAGAACAGTTTGCTCGGCGCAAATATCTGCTTTAGTAAAGCACTGAGCTTCTGCTGGAGAGCGACTGGCGCCACACCGGGCTTCAGACGCCCAATTATGTAGAGCCAATCAGTGTCCGGATCGTTCACATAGGGAACGTTCGCCAGCGCCGGCATAGACTCGATTGGTAGATAGAAATCAGGAGGTGTGCTCGACAGCCGATCGCCATAAAATCCCTTGGCTGTGATTCCAATAATGGTTACGGGTTTTGTATTCACCCAGAAGGTGCTGCCGATCACCGACGCATCGCCTGCATAATCGTGCTGCCACGTTTGGTAGCTCATTGCCGCCACCGTCGGTGCGCCAATCACGTCGTCCGCATCCATCAATAAACGTCCCGTCTGCGGCTGCAATCCAAACGTGGCGAAGTAGTTGCCGGAGACGAACTCACCCATCATGGACCGCGCCGCAGTCGTGGTCCCATCGCGCCGCGCCGTGATTGGACGGTATCCGAAGCCCGCCTGCATCGCCGCCAGTTCTTCAAACTCGGGAGCGTTCTTCTTGAACTGCTCATATGTGTCGGTAGAGAAAAGCGTGTAATCGCCATCCTGCTTTACACCGGAGTTCACGCAGCAATCGTCGTTATCGCCCAGGCGCACCAGCGTCTTGGGATCGGTGACAGGAAGATTCTTCATCAACACTGCGTTTACCAGCGTGAAGATAGCGGCGTTGGCGCCGATTCCCAGCGCCAGCGTCAGCAGCGCCGTAATGGTGAACGATGAAGTCTTTGCCAATTGTCGCAGAGCGTAGCGCACATCCTGCATCAGGGTGGTCATTGCCGCTCTCCCGCGAGGAACTGTAGTGACCAATCTTGGGGGTTAGACGGCTTAGCCAGAGAAATGGCACTACTACAGCAAGGCGAAATTGGATCATTCCTTATCTCTTACCGTCGGCATTAGGTGTCGCTATGGGCTCTTGCTGGTCGCCAAGTAAGTACCCAGCCCGATCATGATCGCGCCGGTCACAGCTCTCTGTCGCCGGCGGAAAGTGGCCGACGCGCGAGTGCGCTCTCCGAGCGGCCCCGCCACCATGATCACAATCAGATCCGCAGTCGTGTTCATCGCAACCGAGATTGTCCCCAGCGCGACGAACTGCAAGAAGACGTGTCCCGCTCCGCGATTCACGAACTGCGGAATGAACGAGAGGAAAAATAAAGCAGTCTTAGGATTGAGCACTTCTGTCGCCACCCCCTGCCAGAGTGGGTTGCGCGCGGGCTGGGCGTCTCGCCTAACGTCTCGCTGAATCGCATTCTCTGGGTTCGCCTTCTCTCTCCGCACCTCCCGAATCATTTGCACACCCAGAAAGCAAAGATAGGCCGCACCCACGTATTTCACCGTGGCGAAAGCCACTGCCGATTTTGCCAGAATGATCGATACTCCCAGCGCCGCTGCGAGGATATGTACCATGCCGCCGAGAAAAGTGCCCAACGCCGACAAGATGCCCTCCCGCTTTCCGCCCGCCAGGCTGCGAGCGAGCACATACAGCATCCCCGGGCCTGGCGCGATCGCCAGCAGCACCGCCGCTGTCAGAAAAAGAAGGAAATGCGTCGCATCGAAGGGAGTCGTAAACATAGTCCGCAAGACCTCCAAGAGCTTTGTCTGTCATTTCTGCAGCCAGTTTTCCAGCTCGGCGAGCGATTCCACGCGTGGAAAATCGCTCGCGCGATATGCTCCGGCCACGTCGAACAAGACGGCCTGCATGCCCGCTTGACGAGCCCCGACATAGTCGACCGAATACACGTCGCCCACGTAAAGGCTCTCGGCGGCATTGGCGTTCATCTCGCGCAGCGCCACTTCAAAGATCGCCGGATGCGGCTTCTCAAGTCCCACCTTTCCCGAGTCGGTGATGCTCTGAAAGCAATCCACGATCCCGCAGCGCCGCAGTACCGCGTCAATCCTGCCATCGGCGTTGGAGATCACTGCAATCGCGTATTCCTCTCGCAGTCGTTCCAGTGCATCGCGTGTCCCAGGCAGAATCTGGTCCCAGTTCGCCGAATTCTGCGTATTCTCGACCAGCGTGTTGCGTACGCCATCGTTCAGGGCGTTCATCCCCTGCAGCAGATAGGTGTGGAAAGTCCACCAGAAGCCGTGGTCAACCTTGGCCTGCATCAGTCCCTGATCGAATTCATGCTTGGTGCGCCGCTCCAAAGCTTGCCAGGCTTCGAGCGTGGGATGGCGATCCTCCGGCAGCGGCGCGAGCATACGAGCTCGATTGGGGAACAGGAGGGTGTTGCCCACGTCGAAGAAAATGAAGCGGCAATTTGCCATACTACATATTAACCGTGATTCACGGGAACCAACGCAAGACCATCCCGGGCGTCGAGAGCGGCGGCTCCTCTCGGCTCCTCTTCTGGGCCGTGAAGTTGGAGCGAAAAAGATGTAATATCAATTCGGCTCAAGGCCTGTAGGCCGGCTTTCAGGGCCGCATTTCAACTCATGGCGCTATCGGCTGCAGTGTCGTTGATCGCAGGGTTCACCCGAACCACGCGGGCCGCGCTTGCGTTCTATCCAATCGCGCGCGCTAACGCTGCAATGTTGTCAGCCGTGGCCGTCACCCTGCTCTACCGCGGATCGCGGGAAGATGTTTACAACATTCTGTGGGCGGTCGTGTTCGGCTTTGCCACGCTCAACATTCTCAGCCTGGCCGCCCGGCGCCTTGAGCCCAGCCGCCGCGGTCTGAGCTTCGGAGAACTGATGGCGGTGATGGTTGTCCTGTTGTCGGTGTTCTTACTGACTTGGGAAATGCTGACCCTGTTCCATGTCTTCCCCATCAAACTCAAGCACTAGAAAAACCGTTCTCTCAGTACTCGATAAATCCCCCGGGGGATCGAGTTGCGTGGAGGTGCAAGAGTGCTTCCCGTGTTCGCTGCTTACCAGATGAGAACTGCCTTGATCGCCCGTTTTGCGATATGATTCGCTCAAATGGCGAAGAATTCCCCCAATTTCGAAGTGACGTGTCCGTGCTGCAATGCGGTGCTCAAAATTGACACCGCGACTCGCGCCGTCATCGCTCATACCGCGGCCGTGAAGCCGAGAATGTTCAACGACATGGAAGCTGCGGCCAAGTCCATGCGAGAGCAGGACAGCCGCCGGGAATCGATTTTCCAGCAATCGGTCGAAGCGCAAAAGAACGCCTCGGACCTGCTCGAAAAAAAGTTCCAGGAGGCTGTGAGGAAGGCGAAAGAGAGCCCCGACACCGGCAAGCCGATTCGCGACTTCGATCTCGACTGAGTCCCAGGCATGACTCGCCCGCGCCGGAACGCTCGTCCGCTTCTGCTGGGTCACCGCGGCGCCCGTGCCCTGAAGTCGATTCCAGAAAATACGACGGCGTCGTTCGATCGGGCATTGGCCGATGGCTGCGACGGCTTCGAATTCGACGTGCGGCTCTCGGCGGACGGGGAGCCGGTCGTGTGCCATGATCCGCAGACCGGCGGCATTGAGATCGCCCGTGCCTCAGGCGAACAGCTGGCCGCGCTGCCGCAGTTGCAGGATGTGCTTGCCCGCTACCAGACGCGTGCGTTCCTCGACGTTGAACTCAAAGTTCTCGGACTGGAAAAAATCACAGCCGCCTTGCTGCGGAAGTCTCCGCCGCGCCGCGGATTCGTGGTGTCATCGTTTCTGCCAGAAGTGTTGTGGGCGGTCCATGCCGAAGATTCCGCAATCCCCCTGGGCCTGATCTGCGAGACGAAGGCCGAACTAAGCCTTTGGCGCACGCTCCCGATCGAGTATGTGATTCCGCATCACAAGCTCGCTGACGCGGCCTTGATACGCAAGATCAGAACTGCCGGCAAGAGAATGTTCGTGTGGACCGTCAACGCTCCCGCCGACATGCGGCGCTTCGCAGAGTCCGGCGTCGACGGCATTATCTCCGATGACACCGGCCTTCTCCATCGGCTTCTCACTGATTGACATCCTCCCCGCCCTAAAGAGCGGGGATTCCTTCTCAGGCTACGCATGGGGCTTAATCTCCCTACGTTAGCGCCTGAAGGCCCTGCCCGGGCCCACTTGAAGCTTTGCTGCATTCGCCTGGTTTTTAGACAGAGACTAGCTCCGCCACAGCAGACCTTAGGTGCGCGGTCTCCAGATCCAGCTAGAAGATTTTGCTGCAGCTTCAACAAAAAGGAAGCCTCATATCCACTCCCTGAACGGAGTGGTTTTACGGCCCAAAAAGGATAAAACTCCAACACTCGTAGCAGGAACGACTGCGTCCTGGGAAATTCTCCTGGTTTTCCTACTGCGCCCCGGCCGCGATAGCGTTTCCCGACGCCATCGCAGCCTTCGCATCTTTGATTCCGGCTTGGATGTGCTGCTCCCAGTCGAGATGCGGAATCGGAGATGCCGCGGCAGCGTGGTAGATGGCCAGCGCATCCTGTGGGCGGTTAAGGCGCTTCAGGCAAAGTCTGGCTGCACTCAGTTGCGCAGTCAGCCCCTGCCGCTCGGCGGAATAAGTTTGGGCGAGGTGTTGATACTCGGTGACGGCGCGTTCAAAGTCTTGCATTTCCTCCGCGCCTTTGCACAGCTCGAGCCAGGGCACGGCCGGCATCTTGCTTCCGCCGGAATCGACGAACTCTGCGTAATCCTGAAACGCCGCTTCGATCTCATGCGCCCTCAAGTGCAGCGAGCATGTCTTCACGGTTGCTTCGAGATAATCTTTCGTATTGTTCTGGCGCGAATGAATCTGGCGCAGCAGGTTCCAGGCGTCGAGCGAGTTCGGCTTGAGCGCGACGTAATTGGTCAGCACTGTCAGGGCCTCGGCGAATTGGCCGCGCTCCATCAGGGCACTAGCCTGTTCGAGTTCCGGCTCATTCGTCCAGCCGACTTTTTCCTCAATCGCCTGACTCGCTCTTTGCTCCAGGCCGGAATGCTGGATCGCCACGGCGACCAGCGCTCCAAACAGGAATCCGCCGACATGTGCCCAGTGGGCCACGCCGCCCGACGATCCGGACAGCGAACCGTAGAAGATTTCGATGAACAGCCAGAGCGGCAGCAGCCAGTATGCCGCGGCCTTGAAGCGATAGAACTTAAACAGGAACAGCCACGCCATCTCAATCTTCATTTTGGGGAAGCGCACTAAGAACGCTCCCATCAGGGCTGCGACGGCACCCGACGCGCCCAGCGTCGGCGTGATGCTTCCTGGATTCGACCACGCCCAAAACTGCAACGCGGCCGCCCCCGCTACGAGGTAGAAAAGCGAATATAACCAGCGGCCCCAGACGTCCTCGAGCACAAATCCCGCCAGCCACAAGAACCACATGTTTCCGATCAAATGCAGCCACCCACCGTGCAGGAAGTTGGCCGTCAGATAACTGATGGGGCGGGGGTGCGCCGGGATGAAAGCATACTGCTCGACAATCGACGCCGACGCCTGCTTCTCCAGTTGAGCATTGAGCGAATCCATCTCATCCTGCAGCTTCGACGAGTCTTCGCTCAATTTCATCTTGGCGTCGTAAGCGTCGATGATGTCGCGATTCGGGTTTTGTACCTGCTTCCACTGTTCGGGATGGCTCTGCTTGAATCCGTCGACCAGATGCTGCGACTGCGCTTGCATCTTCAACTCGGGATGCAGAGCCGCCAGAATCAGGATATGAGTTTTGATCTCGCCCAGTCGCGGAGCCTCATCGTCGATGGCCGACAAAGTAAAGAGGAAGACCGCTACATTGATGGCGATCAATGCCAGAGTGATCACCGGCCACCGCCGGGCCGTCATATTCTCGTGCTTGATCGGAATCAACATCGGATTACGTTCGTTACGCGAAAATCCTGACTCCTCGCGTCAGTGTAGGTTCGCTGCGAGCCGATTCCCAGATGACGCAAGTTGCCGGAAGCCGATCTTTAGTAACTACGGTCCGCGGAAGGGGGCACCCGGAGCAAAGCCTTTCTTTAGCGGCACCAAAAGCCTGCCCTGAGCGCATGTGGAAGGAGCGTGCACGTCATCGATCGGGCTATCCGCGTGAGATCCTTCGCCCGGCTGAAAGGCGCCATGCTGCGGGACGACGCCTGCAGCAAGTAGTTCGAAGGGCATACTCCATCACTATCTTTTCGAAGCCAATCGATGCAGCCAAATCCTGCGATATACTTCCCAAACTTAACTTTTTCATAATTGGGGACTGCTCGACATGGCTGTTGGGGTTCGCACGCAGGACCTGCGCAAGGTCTATAACTCCGCTCCCCCCTTAGGTGCTGCCGGTGGTTTCATCGCGCGTGCCGATGCCAAGGGTGGGAAGCAACCGAAGACTCAAATCCCGGCTCTTGACGGACTTTCGCTGGAGATTCTTCCGGGAGAAATCTTTGGCCTGCTCGGGCCAAACGGCGCAGGCAAGTCCACCACGGTCGGTGTTCTAACCACGCGCGTGCGCCCAACCTCTGGTCAAGCCTGGATCGGGGAGCACGATGTATGGAAAGAACAGGCCCTGGTCAAGCACCTGATCGGGGTGGTGCCGCAACGCCCCAATCTGGATTTTTCTTTAACGGCGCGCGAGATTCTGGTTTTTCACGCTGCCTACTTCGGAATCGGATCCAAGCTAAGAAACGAACGCGCCGATGCCTTACTGGAAAAGTTCAAGCTCACTGAGCGCGCGAATCAGATGGTGCGCGGCTTTTCGGGAGGCATGATGCAGCGGCTTTCCATTGCCCGCGCTATGATGCACGATCCGCAAGTCCTGTTTCTCGATGAACCCAGCGCCGGGCTCGACCCTCAAACCCGCATTCTGTTATGGGAGATCATTCGCGAATATCACCAGGCGGGGAAAACCGTGCTGTTGACCACCCACAACATGGAGGAGGCCGATGCACTGTGCCAGCGTCTGGCCATCGTGGATCACGGCCATGTGATCGCCGTGGGGACGCCGGAGCAGTTGAAGGCTTCGATCCCCGGCGGATACGTGCTGCGCCTCCGTTTCGGGAACCAGACGGCGGATCTATTGCGGCGGTTGCAATCGCTGGCGGGAGTGCGCGAAGTACGCTCTACCGATGGGACTGGCGTCGACGTTTATGCGGATCGCGGCGGTTCGCTCATTCCTGAGATCGCGACCCTGGGCGCGAATTCCGGCGCCGAATTGTCAGACGTTCACATCCTGGAACCGAGTCTGGAAAATCTCTTCCTGCATCACACCGGAAGGAGCTTGCGCGATTGAACTGGAAAACTTTTTTCGCCATGCTGGCGCGGGACGCTCATGTCGCCCGGCGCAACGCGATTCAACTTCTGATGCAAACCTTCCTGCAACCGCTTCTCTTCGTCTTCATTTTCGGCAAGGTGATGGTGGGCAGCGGCTACATGCCGGAGGCGTACAAAAGCCTTCTGTTGCCCGGCATCATCGCGATCAGTATGGTCTTCACCGGAATCTGGGCGGTGGCCATGCCGCTGATCGCTGAATTTCAGTGGACTCGCGAAATCGAAGACCGCCTGCTTGCCCCCATCGACGTTGCCTGGCTCGCGATCGAGAAAGTCATTGCCGGAATGCTGCAAGCGCTGGTGGCCGGGCTGGTGGTGTTGCCTCTGGCATGGCTCGTGCTGGGCCGTGGAGTTCAAATCAGCATCGGCACTCCGTTAATTTTCGCCGTGATCATGGTGCTGGTCGCGGGTTTTTCCGCATGCGGAGGACTGGCGTTGGGATGCAGCATCGATCAACAGCATATTGGGCTGATGTTCAGCATGGTCATGACGCCCATGATTTTTTTTGGCTGCACCTACTATCCCTGGAGCGCCTTGAAAACTTTCCCGATCCTGCAAAAGGTTGTGCTCGTCAACCCGCTGGTCTATGCCAGCGAAGGATTGCGCGCGACGTTGGTTCCGCAGTTTCCGCATTTATCGATAAGGGCCGTGCTGATTGCGCTTCTTTTCTTTGACGTTTTGCTGTTGCTTGTGGGATTGCGGCAGTTCGACAAGAAGGCGGTGAGTTAGTCGGCGGCAGCTTCCAGCGCGGCATCGCCGCGGGAAGGTTTCTTCAGGAAAGCGGTGCGCTCCATTTCGAACGATTCCAGATTCGATCCCAGGTCCTGCTCGTTCCAGCCCAGCACGGCGCCAATGCGCAACGCCGCCTCCCGGCTGCAGGATTCCGACCAGCAGGCGCCCAGCGCGACCGGCAGGCGGCGCAGCAACACGTCACCCAGGGTGACGGCAAACTCTTTTCGGTAAGCCTCCACCACTTCGGCCACAATGTGGGAGGAATGCGGACAGATCGGAGCTCGCAGTTCCGCACTCACCAGCGCCATCCGGGCAATGTCCATGGCACGCGGGCCGTGCCACTCCATCATGCCGCGCGCAGTTTCTTCGCTCACCGATCCCGCTCGAGCAACGTTCAAAACCTCATGGTCCAGCATGGGATCCAGCGAACTGCCTCCCCCCATGGCAACCATGGAAGGCTCGGGGACGGCGATGCCAATCTTTCGCACACATTCGCGCGCCAGTGAAGACGCGGTAGTCAATTTGCCGCCAATCACGGAGATCAGACGGGCCGCTCCCTCCGGCGTGTGGTCGCGCAGGAAATGGCGCCGGGTTACCGCCGATGCCTTGTTGGCGCGAGAGTTCGGCAGAGGACGCACTCCGGCAAACGCATATTTGATGTCGTATGCCGAAAGCTTCGCCTTGGGAAATAGTTTGACCACGGTGCGCAACAGGTATTCAATTTCTTCGGCGGAGGGCACAGTCTTCCCCGGGTCGCCGCTGTCCGCCACTTCGGTAGTGCCCACCATTACCTGTTCATTCCACGGCAGTACAAAGACGGGACGGCCATCGGCCGCCTCGGTGTAGAGCGCCACGCTGGGGGCACCCGAAAATCGCGGCAGAACAATGTGAGAGCCGCGCACACCGCCCAGCATCGGCTTGCTGGTTCGGACTGCGGAGCGCTGGCATATTCGGTCGGCCCACGGACCGGCGCAGTTGAAAATCCAGCCGGCATCGACGCGCTCGTCTTTTCCCGAGATGCGGTCTCGCAGGAGTACGCCCTGGGCCCGGCCGCTGGCCACGTTAACCGCGAGCACTTCGCTATGATTGCGTACCACGGCTCCCGCTTCGGCCGCTTCCGTCATCCACTCCGCTACCAGACGCTCGGGAAATTCGCACTGTGCATCTTCGTAATTGAAGATCGACCACTGATGCCCGGCGTCAAGAGCGCGCTCCACCCGCTTCAATTCCATCTCGCTCAGAGGGCTCGATTTTCTTCCCGCGAATCGCTGGTAGAGCCACAGCCCGGCACGCACTTTCAGGGCGCTGCGCTGGCTCTGCTCGTTGAGCAGGAACAAGAAATGTACGGGATGGACCAGGTGCGACCGTTCCCGCAGGAGCCGCTCCCGCTCGCGTACCGATTCTCGTACCAGCCCCAGCTCTCCATGTTCCAGGTAGCGTAGGCCGCCGTGAATAATCCGCGTCGACCGGCTGGTCACACCCGAGGCAAAGTCGTTCTGCTCGACCAGCAGCGTACGTTTGCCGGCCCGGGCACACTCGCGCGCCACGGCTACGCCGTTTATGCCACCGCCAATGACCACCACGTGGAAGTGTTGCCCATCCACGGACGGTCGAGGTTTAACAGTTAAACTCATGGACTCAAATTGGCTGCGAGAGCCCGGGAGGGTTCGCGGGGATTCCGACACGCCACGGACACGTTAACTTGTTCTAATTCTGCGCCCGAATGGCAACAAAATGAAGGTGACGATAGTCCCACGGGGCCGGCGGACGAATTCCACGTAACCTGCGCCTGGGCACCCAAAGATAGGTTCCCAAAGTAACCAGGCTGGCAGCGCTCGATCAAAATCTCACCCGGCTGGAGACGTGGTAAACCGGCCCGAGCCGGGTGAACGAAACTGCGGATCGCGGATCGATGATCAATGATCAACGAACGACCCGCAAACAATTACGCGCTCTTTCGCAGCGGCTCTGATTGCCCGCCTCCCT
>Ga0209624_10001454_pt1 | contig 18536 bp, 15 predicted proteins | sample JacPinW_OM2H0_O1_FD_188565 | JGI IMG/M metagenome (GOLD analysis project Ga0209624, IMG submission 188565) | Forest soil microbial communities from Algoma, Ontario, Canada - Jack Pine, Ontario site 1_JW_OM2H0_O1 (SPAdes) (version 2) | ecosystem: Environmental > Terrestrial > Soil > Boreal...
GTTTTACCACGGAGGCACGGAGCCGCGGAGAAAGATAAGGGGCTTCTCTGTAGCTCCGTGCCTCCGTGGTAGACCCTTCACTTCCTTTGCCTCGCCGCCTCGTAAAGCACGATGCTAGCGGCTACGCCGGCGTTGAGAGACTCGACCTGCGCTGTGTGCGGAATGACGATCACTTCATCCATCTTGGACATCACTTCGCGCGACAGGCCGGCACCTTCGTTGCCGAAGAAGATTGCTACCGCGTTTTTCAAATCTGCCTGATCCAAGGGCGTTCCTTTGTGTGAGGAGGTCGCGATCAGGCGCACGCTTTTTGCTCGTAACTTCTCCGAAACTTCCTCCACCTTTGCGCTTGCTGATTTCGCATGCCCATGAATTACCGGCAAGCGGAACACCGATCCTGCTGAGGCGCGAATTACTTTCGAGTTGAACGGGCTGACTGTGCCTTCGCCAAGCACCACTCCCGCGCTTCCAAATGCTTCGGACGACCGAAGAATCGTGCCCAGGTTGCCCGGGTCTTGCAATCCGGTCAACACAACGATCGGTCCTACCTGCAACCGTTCTGTCTCAACGACATCGTCGAGCGAGAATTCCTTCAGGCGCACCAGCGCGGCCACGCCCTGAGGCGATTCGCTGGGCACGAGGCTGTCGAACAACTTGTCAGGAAGCAGCAAGGTCTCGACCTGTGCGCCAATTTGCGGCAGCAGGCGCTCCGCCCGGTCTTGAGAGGACTCCCGAAAGAACACAGCGCTGAAGCGCAGACCGCTGCGGATGGCTTCTTCCACAATGCGCAGGCCTTCGATGGCGCAGTCGCCGGCTTCGGTGAGCTCGGCACGCGAAAACGCCTGGCGCAGTTGCTTGACCAGCGGGTTGTGGCGTCCCTCAATGCGGCGCAGCCTGTGTTGCGCACCGAGAGCGGTTTCTGACAGCTTTTTCATCTGATATCGCCTGCGGATTCATTACTGGCGGATCGTTACTGAATGATACGCCGCCACCCGTCTTGAAGCCCCTTGCCGTATTATGGTAGGTTCCACGGACAAAATATTCCAAGCGGAACCGTGCGGGAAGGGAGCGCTGTGCGCGCTGAAATCCTAAAAATCAATTGTGAGACGCCTGAGGCTTCTTTGGTAAAGTACGCCGCCGATCAGATTCGCTCCGGCGAAGTGCTGGGCATGCCGACGGACACGTTCTACGGGCTGGCCGCCGATCCTTTCAATCTGCGCGCCGTCGACCGCGTGTACGATATCAAGACCCGCTCGCGCCACAAGCCCCTGTCGCTGCTGATCGAAAGCGTGGACCAAGCTGAGGAACTGGCTAAATCGCTGCCTGGGGAGTTTTATGCTCTGGCGCGGCAATACTGGCCCGGACCGCTCACCATCATCGTCAGAGCAGGATCGCGGCTTCCGCTGAAGGTGACCGCGAACACGGGCAACGTGGCTCTGCGAGTGCCGAACGCCAAGATTCCGCGGGCGGTGGTGGCGGCTGCAGCGATTCCAATCACGGCCACGTCGGCCAATCTGAGCGGGGCTTCGGAATGTACCAGCGCCGAGCAGGTGCGCGACCAGCTTCAGGGCCGCATCAGCATTATCGTGGACGGGGGAGCCTCCCCGCGCGACATCGCGTCCACCATCATTGACCTCACCGATGAAGGGGCGCGCTGGCGCGTCATCCGCGAAGGCGCGATCCCTGCCGACGAGATTTCCACCTTCTTTGCCAAAGGATGAACGACGATTCTGTGAACCGGCATCCGCGACGCCGCTGGCTGCTGTGGCTTTTTGCGTTGGCGCTGTTTGTGTTGGCCGCGTTCCTTACCCTGACTGCGATTGGCATTGTGCATGAAGGGTCGCTGCAGGAACCGCACACAGCGGATGCCATCGTCGTGTTTGGTGCGGCGGAGTATGCTGGGCATCCCTCGCCGGTGTTGCGCGCGCGCCTCGATCACGCCTTCGATCTTTTTCGGCGGGGAATCGCTCCCGTCGTCATCACGACTGGTGGTGCTGCGGCTGATCCCAGCTTCAGTGAAGGCGGCGTCGGCCGCGATTATTTGCAGCACAAGGGAATCCCGGAGCGCAGCCTGATCGCTGAGACGCAGGGTTCCGACACGGCTCAGTCGGCGCTGCGGGTGGCTGTGATCATGCGGGCCAACGGACTCCACAGTTGCGTCGCCGTCAGTGACGCATATCACGTGTTCCGCATCAAGCGATTGCTGGAGCACGAGGGTGTAGGTCCCGTCTATGTTGCGCCCCGGCCCGACTCGCGTCCGCACGGCGCCCTGCAGCGCGCTTATGCGGTGATGAGGGAAGCCAGCAGCTACTTGCTGTGGAAGCTGGGTATGACGTAGGAAGCGGCTTCCGGCTTCCGGCGTCTGGCAACCGGGCTTCGGTGCCGACCCGAAGCCTCATGCTGCACGATCAGCTCAGAAGCACTGAGGCCGAGAGCCGGAAGCCGGAGGCGGGAAGCCATTTGCTCACCAGCCGTTCCTCTCACGCAGCGATGTAACGTGCGCGACATGGTGGCGTCCGTGCCAGGCGTAGAGGGCGAGATTCTTTTCCAGACTCACCAACCCCAGTTCGGGATGGCGGAAGCTGCGCTTCCAGTCTTCCGGCTCAAGCGAACGCAGCAGACGAACCCAGCGATTGTGCAATGACTCCAACAGTGTCAGTGAAACGTCCACGGGAGTAGCCTGCGTGTCAGGCAACTGCGCCCAGAGGTCCTCGGCATAGGGCTTAATCGTCGGTTCCGGTTCAGTAAGGGCAAGCTTGAATCGTACGTAGGCATTGAGATGGCTGTCGGGGACGTGGTGCGCGACCTGGCGGGCGGTCCAACCATCAGGGCGGTAGGGAGTGTCGAGTTGCTGGTCGGAGAGCCCCTCCAGGGCTGCGCGCAGGTTCGCGGGGGCTTGGGAGATGTCGTCGATGAACTTTTTTCTCTGCTGTTCGGTCGGTGGTCCGTCGAAGTGGAACTTGCCGATGGGGTAGCGCAGGTCGCTCATTTTTGTCTCCAAATGAGAGTGTTTCTTCACGGATGATTCAGAGAGCAGGGAAGGTTCAAAAGTCGGGATGATGCCCCACAAACAAGCGCTCACTTAGAATTCCTTCCGGTTTGCCCGTCGCTCAGCCGCCATGCGCGCAGGACGGGTTCACGTAAATCCATAGACGTTATAATGTCGTCATGTCAGCGGCGCATGACTCTCCTCTCTATGCACGCGTCGAAACCGTCCTCGCTGGCGAGATTACCGATGGAGACCTGAAGATCGGCGACCAACTGCAGACCGAGGACAGCCTCATTGCGCGATTCGGTGTCAGTCGCATCACCGTCCGTCGCGCTATTCAGAATCTTGTGAGCCGTGGTCTTGTCGAGATTCGTCGCGGCAAGGGCACATTCGTCACCGCGCCAAAGATCATGCAGGACCTTAAAGAGCTCAGCGGATTTGTAGAAGATATGCACGCACTTGGCCACAAGCCAACGGCCCGCGTAATCGGTAAGGAAATTGTCACTGCCAACGCGACTGTGGCGCGACAGCTTGCGCTAACAAGGGGCGAGCGCGTCGTCAGAATTCGTCGTGTGCGCCTGGCAAACGGCGTTCCCCTCTCCTTCGACGAAACCTACCTGCCCTTGGAGATCGGCAAGAAGATCATCACCAACAATCTGAAGGTCGAACCCATTTTTTCGCTCCTGGAACGCAAATACGACGTTCCTCTGATCGAGGCAGAGTACCAATTGGATGCAGTGGCCGCTGAGAACGAGGTCGCCCGCGCGCTAAAAGTGAAACCCCGGAGTCCCATTTTTCGCATTGAACGAACTTCCTACTCGACAGGCAGCCGTCCAGTCGATTACGAAACGCTCTACTACCGGGGAGATCTCGTCCGATTCGTCACACGCCTTGTCCGAAAGACTTCTCGCTGAAAATCTTCCGCTGCTCTGCGCGGGGTAGGAGAGCGGCTATCATTTCTTCCTGAGATAGTGATCGATCGCCATCGGCCCAGAACCACCGAGTACGAGCGCCGCAAGGCACGCAAGATAGAGCAGATCAAGCTCGTAGCCCGGTGGACCGAACTGGGCCCGGCCGGACGTCGCACTGAGCAGCTTGATCGAGCTGAACCCGTAGGGGAGATGGACAGTTAGCATCGCTACGAAGAGAACCGCAGCCATCGGCAGACTTACGAGTGGGACGAAAGCTCCGAGCAAAACGGAGAACCCGCCGACGAGTTCGATCAGAATGGTGAGCCATGCCATGAGATGAGGCGCGGGCACGCCGATCATATGCAGGATGGCGGCGAAGGCTTCAGGCCCCCTGGACATTTTCGCTAAGCCATGCTCCATGAAACCGCAGCCAACAATCAGCCGTAGCGGAATCGGAGCCCAAACGGCGACCGAGCGTGCCAAGAATGCGCGACCTCTGCTTAAGAATACGAAACGGCTGCTGCCTTCGCGTTCTAATGATTGAGCAAGTTGGTTCATATTTAAAAGCCTCTCTATTTTATTGATCGTTATCGTTGTCGAACGCGGGAAGCGCCGGGAGCGAACTTCGAGCACTTTCGTTTCTTACTCATTATGATGTTATAATGTCTTGAAGGTTACAGACCTTTGGGAACTCTTTTACCGACATCTCGCTCTCGAGACCTGGGCGCGCACCCAACAGGGTCAACCTCTAGCCCGATCTGCTTAAGCTGACGCTTATGGGGTCATGCCCCGTCGGCACCATCCTCTCGCTTGCCTCTGCGGTCGCAACTAGGGCGAGGAGCGGGGAATCCATTATGTAACTACAACCCCTAGGGCGTCGACGAACCTGACCCCATGCCCTCCGGCTTCTCATTTCGGTTCCCTTTGCCCTAAGATTTGTGCAACTAAAAGGCGGTTTGTAGGCTAAACTCCCAATTCTGGACAGTTTAGGGAGCTTTTCAGTCCCAGATTGCATCCTTTCAAGCGAGAGGGATTATGGCAGCGTCAGTCTGGTCTGGACACTTAACTTTCGGCCTTATCTCCATGCCGGTGCGTTTGTTCTCGGGCGCGCGCAGTAGCGGCATCTCTTTCAACATGCTGCATCGCACGGACAAATCCCGGCTCAAGCAGCAGTACATTTGTCAGTTGGAGGGCGTTGTCGTCGATCGCGCCGACATGGTCAAAGGCTACGAGTTCCGCAAGGACGAATACATCATCATCGAGCCGGAAGAGATCAAGAAGATCGAGCCGCAGACCGCCAAGACCATGGAGATCCTGGAGTTCGTCAAGGCGGGCGACGTGGACCCCGTATATTTCGAGTCGTCGTATTACATGCTGCCGGAAGAGGCCGGGCGCCGTCCTTATGCGCTCCTCACCAAGGCCTTGGAGGAAAGCGAGTACGTCGCCATCGCCAAGATCACCATGCACAACCGTGAATACACGGTGTTCCTGCGTCCGCATGAAGGCGGACTGATGTTGCACACCATGTACTACGCGGAAGAGGTGAAGAAGGTCGAAGGCTTCGGCGCGCCAGATGTGGAGTTGAAAGAAGCCGAAGTAAAGGTGGCCCATCAACTCATCGAAGCGCTGGCGGATGAATGGGATCCGGAAAAATACAAAGACGGCTTCCAGGAAAATCTGAAGAAACTGATCGAAACCAAGCTCGAGGGCGGGGAAGTAGCAGCGGTCGAGAAGCCGAAGAAACTGGCTCCGGTGATCGACTTGATGGCCGCACTCAAGCAGAGCCTGGCGCAGATGGAAGGCAAGAAAAAGCCCGCGGCCACGGCTAAGTCAGACGAGCCTGCCGCTGCGGCAAGCGGCAAGTCCCGGCGCGGGCGTTGAGGCCGGCATCGGCTTTCGGGCTTGTTCGCTCTTTGCTTATTGACGTGGTGCATTCATTCCACGTTCACCGTCGTCTGGTATGTTTTGTTCGGTGCCACTTCTATGCTCGGAACGCGGTCCAGACGGGTCTTGAAGAGCGACATATCGGCCCACTCCACATCCCATCCGTCCTCGATCGCCAGAATCTTGTAGCGACCTGGTAGCACATCGTGCAATGTGAATGTGCCATCGCTGTCGCTTTGGTCTCGCCGAAACAGTGGCAGATTCTTTTCCGGACTTTGAGGCACCAAAAGGATCATAACTCCGGCGAATGGTTCATTGTTTCGCCGGGCGATTCCGTTGATTGTCGATAAACCCGCAGACAATTCGATCCTCAACTCGATCGGTTTGGAAGTAGAGACTCGAATGGTTTGCCCTTCGACTTGCGCGCCTGTGGCGGCTAAGGTGCCGATCGTCGAATTCATCCCACTCGCTACGAAAACCGAATAATCTCCTGGCGTGAGAAGATCGGGGGCGAATTCGAACTGTCCCTTGTCGTCAATGGGCGCCTGTAAGGCCTCATTCCTTCGCGGGTTCCAAAGCAGCACAAACGCTTGCGGCGCCAGGTTCAGACCGCCATCCTTTTGCACGATGCCGCGGATGGACGGCGCCGGCGGCGCGGCGTCCGCGTCGAAGTCCATGTCGGCAGTGGCATTGAGGACCGTTGAACGCTTCTCGCTGACCGCACCATACGACTCGATATTCAGGACGTACTTGCCCGGAGCCACGCCTGCTATTTCGCGGGTGTTTTCGTCGACCTGCGTCTCTCCCTGCCCCATCAAGTAAATCTGAGTTCCAAACACTCTCGCGGCCAGACTCGAATTTCTCGGTTGCTCCGGAGTGCTGTTGAGATGATTGAGCCGGAGATGCAGGGCGGGAATGGCATTCAGGGTAAAATCTGCGGTGAATTCCTGGCCTTCGTCCAACACAATCGGAGATGCCGATCCGGCGTCAGTGACCCCGGGATAGAAAGTAACGGGAAACACCACATCGAAAGCTGCCTTATCCCCCGTGGACCGATTGCTGTTTGCATCGGCCCGTGCAAATGGGCTAAACCACGGTTGCGCCGAGACCAGCATGTAATACCTGCCGGACTCGATATGCGGCAGACGATAATACCCGCGATCATCCGTGGAAACCTGGGCTCTCTGAAAGACTTGCTTGAATCCTCCGCTCGGGTCACTGCGAAACAAATAGACCATTGCGCCCGGCACGGGTTCCTGGTTTTCATCGACGACCCTGCCTACGATGCGTCCATCTGGACGAAGCCGAAAGACCAGATTCTCGGAGACCAGACCCGGGCCCACAACCACCGCACTCGAGAAAATGCCGTGCTGTTCGTAACTTTGCTGGCTGAAACCATTTCTACGCCCAATCAGCAGATACTTCCCGGGCGCTAAGCCCACAAACGAGAAGCTTCCATCATCGTTCGTGAGCATTTTTTGCAGAATCGAATCAAGTTGCTCGGCTTTTATGATCGAAACCTCGGCACCAGCCAGCACTTGACCGGTCACGGCATTCACTGTTTTTCCGCCGATGCGGTATTTGCCGGGCAGGTTTTGCGCCGATAACTGACAAGCACCGGCAAGGACTAGGAAAAACAGAATCGTCCGACGAAACATCTCTACCTTCCTGCCGGGGAGAGACTGAGGTTGACGTTCGCTATTCCATGCGGTTGCAAACTGATGTGCTCCGCCTTCGAAAGATAGGGATTCAGCACTTCGGGATTTTCGTATTCCAGTCGATCCATACCGTCAAACGCCAGGAGCAAGTAATCGCCGGGAGCAACGCCATCAATTTCAAATTTTCCCTGGAACGCGCCGCCCACTTTGATCAGGTTTCTCGCGCCGCGCGGCTGTATCAGCAAAACGATTGCGGGCATCATGTCATCGGCAGAGGGCACGGTTCCGCGCACGCTCGCCGCATCGTCCCGGAGTATGACCTCGATAGGTTGCGGCTGCGCTCCCTCCGTAAGGTCTTCACTGAGCAAGTCGACGCCACCGCTGCGCAGCGACTTTATGTACCACGTCCCGACCGGACCATTGGCTTGAACCGTATATACCCCGGGAGCAACGCCCTGGAACACATCTGTTCCCGGCGCCCACCAGTAGACCGCCGCCCCAGGAGGTCCCGCCGCTGGCGCCAATTGAAGGTTCATTCCGATTGAGCCCGGCTGCTTAGAAGCGTTTCGCTGCGCGCTTTCCGAACTGCTTTGCGTTTGTAGTTCCACTCGAATCCCAGACGCGAGGTTCAGCGCAACATTCAGATTTGGGTTATCGGAACTGACTACCACGCCGGAAGCTGTCAGCTCTATTCCAGTCGCGGTCGATCCGGCCACGCTAAAGGACCCCGCGGGAAGTTTGATTTGAAATCTGCCGTCTTGCGTCATTGCGCTCTGCGCGAAGTCGTAAGCATCACCCGCTTTTCTGGAGAATACGATCGGTGAATTCAGGTTCTCCTGCGTGCTCACGATGCCCGAGACTTCATAAAGTGGTCCTGCAGCAATAGAAAAGTTCGCTTCGACTTCCCGGCCGCCAGTCACCTCGATTGGGGTTGCCGAGCTAAACTCGGCGACGCCGGGATAGAAGACTTCGGCGTAACTCTGTTCCCGCGGATTCGGAACTCCTCGGCGGCTTAATGTCGTTGCCTGATTTTGTGCGACCTGCAGGTAGTAGGTATCAGCGGGCAGTCCCGTGATCCGAAAGTGGCCGTCGTCGTCTGTTGTCGCCTGAGATGGAAAAGGAACCCATTGCTGTTTTCCACCCATCCTCTGTTTCGCAATCACGTGCAGGGAGAAGCCTTCCAAGGGCTGCTCATCGCTGCCCGTCAACCGTCCGAAAATTGCTCCCGTGGGATCCATCTTCAGCAGCACAGGCGCAACGTTGCGAGTGATCTGTACGGAGATCCTCTCCAGCTGACCGCGAAATGAATCTCCGAAGCCTGGTTTCATGGCGCTGATAAACGCGCGCCCTTCCGCCAAGCCGTCAATCTGGAAACGGCCGGAGTTGTCGCTCAAGGTCCAAGAACCGGTTTGGCCGTTGATTTGTCCTGGGAGGATCGATACGACAGCGCCACGGACCGGCTCCCCGGTCAGAGAGTTGACGACCGCCCCAGTGACGGAGAGCGTATTGTCTGCTGGCTTGGAATTGGCGCTTGAGTCTGAAACTTGGGCGGGCTCTTGCGCTTGCGCATATTGCCGTGTCCCAGCCGCCGTCAGCTGTAGCCCCATCAAACAGACCAAAAAACGCAGCGAACAGATTGTCGCGCTCCTTGCCATTTGGGGCTTCACATCATGCATGCGCGGGCCTCGCGACTGTGATGGTGACAGACTCCGGCAGACCCTACTAGGTTCCCGAGGTCACAGGGATAAGCCGATTTGTTGACAAAAAAGCGCCGGGGGGACCGGCGTCCAACTTGCCCCTCGGTTCCCGCATCCCAGAAGACGTGCTCAACCGAAGCTGGCCCACTGGCACAGATCGTGGCCAGCCGTTAGAATGTTTAATTCCTTTGTAACCAGAACTTTTCCTTTGGGGTGCCGATGAGTCTTCGACGTGTGGGCCGATTGGCGGCCATGGTGCTTCCAACCCTGCTGTGCCTGTCGTGTGGCCAGGTCTACCGTCCGGTGGTCATTCCTTGCACGACGGGAGGGGTTCCCGGATGCCCCGTGGTAACGCCTCCGATCCCGTCCAATTTCCATGCTGTCTTCGCCCTAAGCACCAACTCGCTCAACAGCCCAGGGGGGGCGATGCAGATTGATGTTTCCGGAGACTCCATCATCGGGGAAACTCCCACGTCGAACCCAAGCGCCCCCAACCTTGGCAACATTCCTACCTATGCCGCCATTCTGCCCAACAATTCAAGGGTGTTTGTCGCGAGTGCAGGTAGTGTTTCGGGCGGCCTCGACGGGATTTCGTCCTTTACTCCGGCGTCCCAGTCACCGTTCGGGACCGGGTTTGGTCCGGTCCTTTCTCCCAGTTTGCCGAGTCAGACATCCAACATCGCCTCGATCAGCGAAGCGGGCGATCTCGTGACGGTCACACTCAGTACTCCCTTCACCAACGTCCCGGCCGGATATGCGATCGTCATCGCGGGAGTTGTCATTCCCGGGTGTGCCCCTCCTGCTTGTAACCCGAATGCGTACGACGGCGACTTTACTCTTTCTTCAATTAACGGGACGGGCACCACGATTCAGTATGCGAATCCGGCCACTGGACTCCCTCCGTTATCGGCCGTGGGAACCGCTACCTTCCCTCCGCAACCCGTCTTCCTCACCGCCGCCCAGAACAACACCGTGTACTCGGCGAACTACAACTCCAATTCGGTTTTTGCGCTCAATACCACGGTCAATACCGTTACCAACACCGTGCCCGTCGGGCCACATCCAGTCAGTCTGGCCAAGACTCCGAACCTCATCAAACTCTATGTGGCGAACCAGGGGGATAACCTCAATCCGAACGGCTCGGTCAGCAGTTTGAACATCGCGGACCTGTCCCCGAATACCGTCACTGGTTTCAGCGGGTCGGCTCCGGTCTGGGTGGTGGCTCGCGGCGACAGCCAGAAAATCTACGTGCTCACGCAACGCGACGGGCAACTGGTCACGATCGACGTGGCTACAGACACGGTCACGAGCAGTCTTCCTGTGGGCGCCGGCGCCAACTTTATTTTCTACGATCCCAACCTGAACCGTCTTTATGTGACGAATCCGGTTACCAATACGCTCTATGTTTTCTCTGATACCGGCGGGATTTCTCCGACCACCAACGCCGTCAGCGATATACCGGCTCAATTGGCGGCCATCTCCTTCGCCGTGGGGTCAGCGCCATGTCCCACCGGTCCCTCCGCATGCTCTCCCGCGTCAGTGACGGCTCTGGCCGACGGCAGCAGGTTCTACGTCGCCACCTACCAGACGGTTTCGTCTTGTCCTGACCCAGTCGTCGGAGCGGCCTCCGCCTGCGTGATTCCCGGCCTCAGCGTTTTTGACGCCAACAGCCTCACCTTGAAGTATCCAAGCACGCCGACCGTCACTTTGCTGACTACCCCATTCGCAGCGGGTCAATTTGCAGTTCCGCCCGTTGGCAGTTGTGTTTCTCCCGTGCTGCCTGCTCTCTACGCGCCCGGCGCTACCCGTTTCCGCGTGTTCACTACGGCCGCGACGGACAGCAGTCACGTCTATGTGAGTATGTGCGATGCTGGAGCCATCGCCGACATCATTACCAACGGCAACAATACGAACAACAACGGCGGTGGCCCAACTGCGCCCGATACCCTGGTGACCGACCTGCCCACAGCATTCGGCGTTTGCACCCAGGCGAGTTGCAGCAGCGCTGCGACGGTCACAGCGTTCTCGATTACTTCAAATATTGTCACCTTCCAGGCCGCGAACGACTTTTCTCCGGGACAGAGTGTTTCAATTTCGGGCTTGACCACCGGGACTTACCTGAATGGATTCACGTTGACTGTACTCGCTACGGGGCTTTCGAGCTCACAATTCGAGTGCTATTTCACCTTCACGAACGTGTCCTCCACCACCGATTCGGGGGTTGCGATCCCTGCCGTGCCGTTGCAAACACCGGTTTTCATGATGACGGGGCAGTAAGGTAGGACGTTCCGAAGTCCGCCGAAGAGAAGCTCTGCGGGGAAACCTACGCCTTCACGGTTACTTCTTCTTTCGCCGCATAGTGCGAGTCGACATACTCATCGAGGATCCCGATGAACTCGGCGACGATGCGGTCTCCCTTAAGCGTGGTGAACAGGCGTCCATCCACGTAGACCGGAGCCTTCGGCTCCTCAAACGTTCCCGGCAGAGAGATTCCGATGTTGGCGTGCTTCGATTCGCCGGGACCGTTAACCACGCAGCCCATGACCGCGAGCTTCATTTCTTCCACTCCCACGTAACGGCCTTTCCAGGTTGGCATCTGCTCGCGTAGGTAAGTCTGAATCTGCTCCGCCATTTCCTGGAAGAAAGTGCTGGTAGTGCGTCCGCAGCCGGGGCAGGCGGTAACCTGTGGCGTGAAGCTGCGAATGCCCATGGATTGCAGAATCTGCTGCGCCACGCGGACTTCTTCCGTACGGTCGCCGCCCGGTGCTGGAGTCAGCGAGACGCGGATGGTGTCGCCAATCCCTTCCTGCAGCACAACTCCCATCGCAGCGCTGGATGCGACTACACCCTTCGCTCCCATGCCGGCCTCGGTCAGGCCAAGGTGCAAGGGATAGTTGCAGCGCGCGGCGAGGGCGCGGTAAACATCGATCAGATCCTGCACGCCGCTGACTTTGGCGCTTAGGATGATCTGGTCAGGCCGCAGGCCGAATTTCTCAGCCAGCGCGGCGGAGTTCAACGCGCTGACGACCATCGCTTCCATGGTGACTTCTCGAGCATCTTTCGGATCTGCGAGGGCTGAGTTCTCGTCCATCATGCGGGTGAGCAGTGTCTGGTCGAGCGAGCCCCAATTCACACCGATGCGCACCGGCTTCTGATACTTCACCGCCACTTCGATCATCGTGCGGAAATTCGAGTCGCCGGTGCGTCCAATGCTGGCGTTTCCGGGATTGATGCGGTACTTGGCGAGGTCACGGGCGCATTCCGGATACTTAGTGAGCAGCACGTGTCCGTTGTAATGGAAGTCGCCAATGATCGGCACACGCAAACCCTGCTTGTCGAGTTGCTCGACAATGCGGGGAACAGCGGCAGCGGCCTCTTCATTGTTGACGGTAACGCGCACCAGTTCCGAACCGGCCCGAGCCAGCGCGGCACACTGCTGGACGGTCGACGGCACGTCGGCCGTGTCTGTATTAGTCATGGATTGCACCACAATCGGTGCATCCGAACCGACACGCACGCCGCCAACGACGGCGGTCACGGTTTTCCTGCGTGGAATCATAGCCATGGGAGTCTCTATTTTAACACGCGGAAACCGGGCGCTCATCACAGCTTATCGAGGTGCGAGATGTTCTGCCTCCGTCACAGCCACAGACACTGACCGCTCTGGGGCCCATTTCCCCGCACAACCGCCTTCTGGTACCCTGCATGCACTATGCGCCTTCCCCAAAGTCTCTTGCTCCTGGTGGCCGTATCCAGCATTGTCTTTGCACAAGACCTTAAACCAGTTGCCGACCGTCTCGCTGCCCAGAACGCTCTTTTCGAAGAGCAGTACGAGTCCGATCTTCGCAACTTTCCCGAGCGCGCCACGGCTTATGGCGACTACCGCTACAACGACAAGCTCGCCGAGTACTCACTCGACGCGATTGCCCAGCGCCACAAGACTGATGCAGCCTTTCTCGCCCGGCTCAAGGCGATTCCGAGTACTGGTTTCTCCGACCAGGACCAGCTCTCGCACGACCTCCTGGTTCGCGTCCTCGAGCAGCGCATCGCTGACTTCGACCTCAAAGAGTACGAGATGCCGATCAACCAGCAGAATGGCATCCATACCAGCCTCGCGGATCTGCCGCTTTCCGTCCCGTTCGACTCCGTCAAGCACTACGAGGACTACGTCGCGCGTCTCCACCAGATTCCCCGCGTCCTGAGCCAGACCACGGAAGTCCTTCGCGCTGGCATGAAGGACAAGCTCATGCCTGTCCGATTTCTCGCCGAGAAACTTCCGGTGCAGTGTCAGGGAATCATCGACGCTGACCCTTTTCTGCTCCCGACAAAGAAGTATCCTGCGGAGATCTCGCCCGAAGACCAGAAGCGCTTGACCGAGCAGATCACCAACGCCATCAATGCCGATGTCATTCCCGCCTACAAGACGTTTGCCGCGTTCCTCCGTACGGAATACGCTCCCGAAGGCCGGACCACCCTCTCCGTCACTTCTCTGGCAGACGGCGAGAAGCGCTACCAAAACAACATCTATGGGCGGACCACCACCCACATGACGCCGGACGAGATCCACGAGCTTGGCTTGCGCGAGATCACTCGTATTCAGGCCGAGATGACGGCGATCGCAAAGAAAGAAGGTTTCGCCGACCTCGCCGCTTTCCGGGCTTCTCTCAAAACTAATCCCAAATATATTCCTACGTCCTCCGATCAGATCCTCGACGATTTCCGCCGCTACATCGCCCAGATGGAACCCAAACTTCCGGAACTTTTCACTCTTCTTCCGAAATCGCCGGTTACTGTCGAAGCGATACCGCCGTTTCAAGCCGCGGCTGCAACTCATTACGTCACCGGCACGCCCGACGGCAAGCGCCCCGGCCGCGTTGTCGTCGCCACCTCCAAGTTTGAGGAGCGCTCGCTCATCGACGACGAAGCCATCGCCTACCACGAGGGTGTTCCCGGACATCACATGCAGCTATCGGTGCAGCAGCAACTCACCGGGCTGCCCAAATTTCGCCTCCATGGTCTTGGCTTCAACGCCTACACCGAAGGTTGGGCGCTCTACGCCGAAGAACTCGGCAAAGAGGTCGGTTTCTATCAGGATCCCGTCTCCGACTACGGCCGGCTCTCTTCAGAGCTCTTCCGCGCCGTACGTCTTGTAGTCGATACAGGAATTCACGCGAAGGGATGGACCCGCGATCAGGTCGTGGAGTTCATGCGCAAGTCGGGCGCAGTTGACGAACCGACAATCCAGTCTGAGACCGACCGCTACATCGCGTGGCCCGCGCAAGCCCTGAGTTACAAGCTCGGCCAGCTCAAGATTCGAGAACTCCGCGAGCGCGCCAGGAAAGAATTAGGCCCCAAGTTCGATATCCGCAGGTTCCACGACGAGATGCTCGACGGCGGAACCCTCCCTCTCGATCTTCTCGAGGCCCGCACCAACAAATGGATCGCGGAGCAAAAAACAAAGTGACAGGAAGCTGCCGCGAAAGGTGACCTTCTGGGCGGCTAAGCGACGATGGGACTACGGCAGTCGGTCCATCAGCCCAGGCAGCGTCTTCATCAGGTCGTTATAGATCACCATGACGGCGAACAGCACCAGGAAAACGAATGCCGCCTGGTAGACGCGTTCTTTGATGCGCAGGCTGACGTCGCGCCTCATGAGCGCCTCAATGAAGAGGAACAGGATCACGCCGCCGTCCATAATGGGGATCGGCAGCAGATTAAAGATGCCAAGATTGAGGCTGATTCCGGCCGTCAACTCCAGCAGCGGCGTCCAACCTTTCTGCTGCGCCGCGTAGCCCGCGTCCTGTGCGATACCGATCGGACCGGAGATGGCTTTCAGCGACACCTTCCGCTGCACAATCTTCTTGGCCAATTCCAGAATGAGCAATGAGTATTTCTTGTTCTGCTGGAGCGAAAGACTAAATGCCTGGGCGAAAGGCAAGGTAGTTACCTTCATCTCGCTCTTGTTGAGGAACCCCAGCCGGTATCTCGGCTCTTTCGGATCTTCGGTCTTTGAGAGTACGGGGCTCAGGCGAAAATTCAAAGTCTGGCTGTCGCGAATCACTGTGAGATCGACGGGGCTCTCTTTAGTTTGCTGAAGTTGATCGATCATGGCCTCGATGGCATGCAGTGGCTGGCCATCCAGGGCAACAATCCTGTCACCCTCTTTCAGTCCAGCCCGGGCAGCGGGTGTGTTGGCTTCCACCTGATCGACGATTACCGGCTCCTCGGGAAACCACCCCGCAGAACCTACTTCAGACGTGGTTACGGGCAGTGGAACGATGGTTTTCTGGAAGACCTGATCCCCGCGCTGAACGCTCACGGTAAGAGGCTGATTAGGACTGAGCCAAACCCGGGGCTGCAGCTGTTCCCATGTGGGGTTCTCGATGTCATCGACCTTCACAATCCGGTCGCCCGCCCGCAGGCCGGCTCGGGCCGCCGGAGAGTCATGCTTCACACCTTCGATCACCGCCGGCTGATCGCGAAAGACCGGATACTCGTAATGCACCATGTACACGGTCGTGAGCAGGAAGATGGCCAGCAGAATATTCATCGTCGGGCCGGCAATCGCAATCAGGAAGCGGTGCCACCGCGGATGGGACATGAACTCGGCCGGGTCGCCGGTGCTCTCGTCCATCGGATTCTCGCCGCTCATCTTCACATAGCCGCCCAGCGGAATGGCGTTGAGGCGATAGTCGGTGTCGCCTTTGCGGAAGCCAACCAGCCGCTTGCCGAATCCAATGGCGAACTGCTCCACCCGGACCCCCAGCAACTTGGCCACGGCATAGTGGCCGAACTCGTGGATCAGAATCATGAAGCCCAGAACCACGGCCACGGCAGCGATAGAGATAAAGAAATCAGACATAAAAGAAGTACGGAACAGCTCCCCTATTAGATTGACTGCTAAACTACAGATGCCGGCCGCGAGTGCGCGGTTCGCCGGCCTGTTTCCAAAACTCGCTCTTGAGCATATCGGCGGGCCTCGGCGTCGGCTTCAAGCACCTTCGCAATCGACTCCAGCGCCCCAGAATTAGATGCTGAAACCACGTCTTCGATGATACGGGGAATGTCATTAAAAGTGATGCTGCGCTCGAGAAACGCCGCAACCGCAACTTCGTCAGCGGCGTTCAGCGCGACCGTCCTGGCACCGCCCACCTCTGCCGCCTCGTACGCGATACGGAGACAAGGAAATTTACTCATGTCTGGAGGGCTGAAGTCCAGATGACGCAAGTTACCCACCGGGAAGCGCAGATCCGATTGAATCCGCTCAGGATATGTTAAGGCGTAAAGAATCGGCAGCCGCATGTCGGTCACCGAAACCTGAGCCAGTATGCTGCCATCGATGAACTCAACCATCGAGTGAATCGTCGACTGCGGATGCACCAGAACTTCCACCTTAGCCGGAGGCAGGTGAAACAACCTGCACGCCTCAATCACCTCGAAGCCCTTGTTCATCAGGGTCGCCGAGTCGATCGTGATGCGCTTGCCCATCTTCCACGTGGGATGATTGAGCGCCTGTTCCACCGTGATGGAACTGAACTCCGAGCGCGGCGTGTTCAGAAATGGCCCGCCCGAAGCCGTCAGCCAGATCCGTTCCACTTCCTCCATCCGCCCGCCCCGCAGGCACTGATGCACAGCGTTGTGCTCGCTGTCGATGGGCAGCAGCGGTTTGCCCTGGCGGCGCGCCTCAGCCGTAATCAACTCACCAGCAGCAACCAGGCATTCCTTGTTGGCTACGCCGATGGTCTTTCCCGCCTTCACTGCTTCGTAGGTAGCCTCCAGCCCAGCCACGCCCACGATGGCGCTCACCACAAAGTCGGCCTCGGGAAGGGTTGCGACCTTCACCGTACCGGCGGCTCCGTAAACCACCTCGATTTCGCTCAGACCTGCTTGCTTCAGACGCGAGCGCAGCACATCGGCATCGGGCGCCGCCGCGATCGAAATTACCCGGGGACGCCAGCGCCGCGCCTGCTCGAAGGCCGCCTCCAGATTAGCGCCCGCAGCCAGAGCGACGATCTGAAAGCGCTCCGGATAACTCTCAGCGACGCTCAGCGTGCTGCGGCCGATCGAGCCGGTCGATCCAAGGATAGCAATGCGTTTCATAGCGAATGGGCTTCGGCGAACCGAAGCCCCATTTTACGCGTTACCAGGGCCGTGCGGGTGGGAAGAGTGCGGCTACGTAGAACCATAGTACCGGTGCCGCAAAGAGCAGAGCGTCAATCCGATCAAGCATCCCGCCGTGTCCGGGAAGAAGAGTGCCCGAGTCCTTCACGCCGGCTCCACGCTTGATCAAAGATTCCACCAGATCACCCAATTGCGCCGCCACGTTCAATGCGACCGTAAGCAGAATAATCGGCCACATCTCTGGCTTCTCCAGCCCGAACAACCCGTCGCGACGCTCGATCAATCCCGCCCGCAGCAGGAAAGAACTGATCTGCAGCGAGTGACTGAAGAGCAGGGTCGTCACCAGCAGGCTTGCAGCCAGCGATGCCGCGGCTCCCTCCCAGGTTTTTTTTGGACTGATGCGCGGCGCCATCAATGCCCGTCCGAGGATACGCCCCACGAAATAAGCGAAAACGTCTCCCGCCCAAACCACCAGAAGGAGGTAGAGCAGCCAGAACGCTCCCGCCCACTGCTGGCGAAGCTGCACCAGCATAGCCATAGGAAGAGCGATGTAGGCAAAGGCGAACGCCGAGGCCGCTGCCGCCGGATACGCTCCGCTCATTTGTGCCCGCCGCATGGCGATCGTCAGAAATAGGAAGGGAGCGAGCGCAGCGGAAAATCCCACCCCAACGACGAATTTCAGCACCGAGACCTGCGGCGTTTCCCCAATCGCGCTCACCGCTAGCAGCAGAAAGAACAATCCCACGAAGATGTAGGTCGGCAGGCGGAGGGGCAGCACACCATAGGATTCGGTAAGGTTGAGAAATTCGTGGACCGTGATCAGCGCCACAGCCCCGGCCACAACAGCCAGCACCGGCACCGGCGCGCAGAGCACCAGCAACAGGACAACCGGAATCAGAACGGCCGCGGTCGCGATGCGCTTCAGCAAGGAGAGCTCGTCACCTTACAAAATCCTTGTCATTCCGAACCGGGCGGAAGGCCTGGGAACCTGCTGTTTCTATCCATGCAATAGGACCTTGACTCTACTTATGAACCTTCACCGGCTCGGCGTCCGCATGCGCATCCCCGTGGTTAAGCCCGCCGTAGCGCCGCTCCCGCTTCTGATACTCAGAAATCGCTTCCAGCAGATGCAGGCCTCGGAAATCAGGCCACAAAGTTGGGGTCACATAGATTTCAGCATAGGCCAGCTGCCACAGCAGGAAGTTGCTCAGCCGCATCTCGCCCGAGGTGCGTACCACCAGATCCGGGTCGGGCAGGTTCCGGGTATAAAGATGTT
>Ga0209624_10001455_pt1 | contig 18534 bp, 27 predicted proteins | sample JacPinW_OM2H0_O1_FD_188565 | JGI IMG/M metagenome (GOLD analysis project Ga0209624, IMG submission 188565) | Forest soil microbial communities from Algoma, Ontario, Canada - Jack Pine, Ontario site 1_JW_OM2H0_O1 (SPAdes) (version 2) | ecosystem: Environmental > Terrestrial > Soil > Boreal...
GCGCTATCTTCTTGCCGGCGATGGCCTTGGCCGGCCCCTTGCGGGTGCGCGCGTTGGTGTGGGTGCGCTGGCCGCGGACCGGCAGACCCTTGCGATGGCGCAGACCGCGATAGCAGCCGAGATCCATCAGCCGCTTGATGTTCTGCGCCACGTTGCGCCGCAGATCGCCCTCGACCGTGTAGTCACGGTCGATCAACTCGCGGATGCGCAGTACTTCGGCGTCGGTCAACTCGTGCACCCGGCGCGCCGGCGGGATGGCGAGCTCCTGGCAGATTTTTTCGGCCGAGGTGCGGCCGATGCCGTGGATATAGGTCAATCCGATCGGAACGCGTTTCTGACTCGGGATGTTGACGCCGGCTATACGAGCCACAAGCGCTCTCCGTGGTTTATCGGCAATATGGGACGGCGGCCCAACGCCGCTTTGGGCCGAGGGCGCGGATTATAGAAACCCGAGGCCGAAAGTCAACCATTTGGCCTGCTCCCGGGACTTCTTAGAACCTCTTCAATCTGCTCGGTTACCCGGTCGATGGGGGCCATGCCGTCGACCGTATGCAGCACCCCCTTGGCCCGGTAATAGGGCAGAATCGGCGCGGTTTGCTCGCGATAGGCCTTGAGCCGCGCCTTCACCGTCTCGGGCCGGTCGTCGGCGCGGCGGATGAATTCGCGGCCGCCACAGAGGTCACAGACGCCGTTCAGCTTCGGGCGCTGGAAGCGGTTGTGATAGCCCGCGCCGCACTTGGCGCAGGCATAGCGACCGGCGATTCGGTCGACCAGGGCCGCCTCGTCCACCCGCATCTCGATCACATAGTCGAGCTTCAGCCCTTTCTTCGCCAGCATGGCGTCCAAGGCCTCTGCTTGCGGAACGGTGCGCGGAAAGCCGTCGAGAATGAACCCCTTGTGGTTTCCCGGCCCCTTGTCGAGCCGATCGATGCGCGCGGCAATCAGGTCGATCATGATGTCGTCGGAGACCAATTGGCCCGAATCCATGATGGACTGGACCCTTTGGCCGAGCGGGCTTTTCGATGCACGTTCGGCGCGCAACATGTCGCCGGTGGATAGCTGGTCCAGGCCAAACCGCTCCTCGAGGCGCTTCGCCTGGGTGCCCTTGCCGGCTCCCGGCGGCCCCAGAAGAATCAGGTTCACCCAAATCTCCCGCGCAGCCGGGACTTGCGGATCAAACCTTCATACTGGTGCGCCAAGAGGTGCGAATGGACCTGGGCCACCGTGTCCATGGTGACGCTGACGACGATCAGCAGGCTGGTGCCGCCGAAATAGAACGGCACGGCATATTGAGAGACCAGAATCTCGGGCAGCACGCAGACGCCGGCCAGATAGGCCGCGCCGACCACGGTGAGGCGCGTCAGAACATAGTCGAGATATTCGGCCGTGCTGATGCCCGGCCGGATGCCGGGAATGAAGCCGCCGTATTTGCGCAGATTGTCGGCGGTCTCGGCCGGATTGAAGACGATCGCGGTGTAGAAGAAGCAGAAGAACACGATCAGCAGCACATAGAGCCCGATATAGAGCGGCTGGCCGTGGGCGAGGATGGCGGAGATTTCGCCCAGGATGCCGGTCTGGTTGACGTTGAAGCTGGCCAGCGTCGCCGGCAGCAACAAAAGCGACGAGGCGAAGATCGGCGGGATCACGCCCGAAGTGTTGAGTTTCAAGGGCAAATGCGAGGCTTCACCGCCGAACATCTTGTTGCCGACCTGGCGCTTCGGATATTGGACCAGGATGCGGCGCTGCGCGCGCTCCATGAATACGATGAAGGTGACGACGCCGACCGCCAGCACCAGGAATATGATGATGAAGAAGGTCGAAATCGCGCCGGTGCGGCCGAGTTCCAAAAGCGCGGCCAATGCCGAAGGCATGCGCGCGACGATGCCGGAAAAGATGATGAGCGAAATGCCGTTGCCGACGCCGCGTGCGGTGATCTGCTCGCCGAGCCACATCAGGAACACGGTGCCGCAAGTAAGCGTCACAACCGTGGTGAGACGGAAAAACAAGCCGGGATCCGGCACCATCGGACCGCTGGCGCCACGCAGTCCCTCGATACCCACGGCGATGCCATAGGCCTGGATCGCCGCCAGGAACACGGTGGCGTAGCGCGTGTATTGGTTGAGTTTCTTGCGTCCGGCTTCGCCTTCCTTCTTCAACGTTTCGAGTTGCGGCGATACCGCGGTCATCAACTGCACGATGATCGAAGAGGAAATGTAAGGCATGATGTTGAGCGCGAAGATGGTCATGCGCCCGAGCGCACCGCCCGAAAACATGTCGAACATGCCGAGGATGCCGGTGGAATTGCGCTGGAACACCTCCTGCAGAACCTGCGGGTCGATGCCGGGCAAGGGGATATAGGTTCCGAGCCGATAGATGATCAGCGCGCCGAGCGTGAACCAGATGCGGTTCTTGAGATCGGTCGCCTTGCCGAAGGCGGAGAAATTGATGCTGGCTGCCAGTTGCTCGGCGGCGGATGCCATCCAATTACTCCTGTGCCGGCGCCGGCTTCGCTTCCGGCTTGGAATCCGATTTTGCGGCCGGCTTTGCCTGTGGGGCCGGCGGCAGGATAACCTTGCCGCCGAGCTTTTCCACCGCGGCGACCGCCGCCTTGGAGGCGCCGGACACTTCGATGGTGAGGGCCGATTTCAATTCGCCCTTGGCCAAAAGCCGCACGCCGTCGCCGACGCGGCGAAGCACGCCCGCCTTGACCAGCGTTTCGCCATCGACCTTGGCATCGGATTTAAGCGCGCCCGAATCGAGCGCCTGCTGCAGCCGGCCGAGATTGATGATGTGGAAATGCCTGCGAAAATCCTCGCGCGTGAAGCCGCGCTTGGGCAGCCGCCGGTGCAACGGCGTCTGACCGCCCTCGAAGCCGTTCAAGGCAACGCCGGTGCGCGCGGTCTGGCCCTTGCCGCCGCGCGCGCTGGTCTTGCCCTTGCCCGAGCCGATGCCCCGGCCGCGGCGTTTGGCGCGGTAATGAGCGCCCCGATTGTCTTTGATCTCGTTCAGTTTCATGGTTTCCACCGATTATCGCCGATACCGCCGCGCCGCCGCAATCAGCGGACCTCTTCGACCTGCACCAGATGTTTCACGCGTTCGATCATGCCGCGCACCGCAGGCGTGTCTTCGAGCACGCGCGTACGGCGCATTTTGTTGAGACCCAGCCCCTTAAGAGTGGCGAGCTGCCTCTGGCCCCTTCCGGCCGGACTGGCGATCTGCGTCACCTTGACGCCCTTCCCGGGCGCCGGCTTCTTGGCCGAAGCGGCTGGTTTCCTGGCCGGCTTGTCCTGATTCTGCGCCATCGTCTACTCCCGCGCCTCGGCGGTCGCGCCCTTGCCCAGTATTTCGCTCACCTTCTTGCCGCGGCGCTGCGCCACCGAACGCGGGCTGACCGAGCGGTTGAGCGCCTCGAAGGTCGCCTTGATCATGTTATGCGGATTGGATGTGCCGATCGACTTTGCCACCACGTCCTGGACGCCGAGCGCCTCGAAAATGGCGCGCATCGGACCGCCGGCGATGATGCCGGTGCCCGGTTTCGCGGCGCGCAGCACCACCTCGCCGGCGCCGTAATGGCCGACGATGTCGTGATGGAGCGTGCGTCCCTCGCGCAACGGAATGCGTACCAGGCTGCGGCGCGCCTGTTCGGTTGCCTTGCGGATCGCCTCCGGCACTTCGCGCGCCTTGCCCGAGCCGTAGCCGACGCGGCCTTTGCGGTCACCGACGATGACAATGGCGGCGAAGCCGAAACGGCGTCCGCCCTTCACCACCTTGGCGACGCGATTGATGCCGACGAGTTTCTCGACAAATTCGCTGTCGGCACCGTCGCGGTCGCCGTCGCGCGGCCGGCGCTCGCGCGGCGGACGGTCGCCGCCCTCGCCGCCTTCGCGTCCCCGCGACGGAGCGCCTGTCCGCGGCGGCGCGCCAGTGCGCGGCGGACCCCCAGCCGTGCGTGATCCCGGTGTGCGTGCCATGGGCTTCCTTCCTAGAACTTCAGGCCGCCCTCGCGGGCGGCGTCGGCCAGGGCCTTGACCCGGCCATGAAACAGATAACCGCCGCGATCGAACACCACGGCGGTGATGCCAGCGGCCTTGGCGCGCTCGGCGATGAGCTTGCCCACCGCCACGGCCGCGGCCTTGTTGGCGCCGCTCTTGAGATCGCCGCGCAGGCCTTTCTCCTGGCTCGAAGCGGCGGCCAGCGTCTGGCCCTTGAGGTCGTCGATCACCTGGGCGTAGATGTGCTTCGAGGAGCGAAACACGGAAAGCCGCGGCTTGCCGTGCGCCGTCCGGGAAAGGCGGTGACGAACGCGCGCCTGGCGCCGGGAAAAAAGATTTGTGAATTTTCCGGTCATTGCCGCATTCCTACTTCTTCTTGCCTTCTTTGCGCCGGACCGTCTCGTTGCCGTAGCGGATGCCCTTGCCCTTGTAAGGCTCGGGCTTGCGGTAGGCGCGAATCACCGCCGCGACCTGGCCGACGCGTTGCTTGTCCGGGCCGGAAATCGCGATCGAGGTCGGTTTCTCGGCGACGATTTTGACGTCATCCGGGATCGGGAAGGCGACTTCGTGGCTGAAACCCAGCTGCAGAATAAGATTCTTGCCCTGTACGGCCGCGCGATATCCCACGCCTTCGATTTCGAGATTCTTGGTGAAACCCTGGGAGACGCCGGCCACCATATTGTTGACCAGTGCGCGCGCCGTGCCCCATTGGGTACGGGCGCGTTTGGAATCGGACTTGGCCTTGAACACGACCTTGCCGTCGGCGACCGAAGCCGTAACCTCGTTGCCAAGGTCGCGCTTCAAGGTGCCGAGCTTGCCCTTGGCGGTCAGCGTGTCCCCCGCCACCTCGATGGTGACGCCCTGGGGAATGGACACGGGATTGCGGCCGATACGCGACATGGTTTCCTCTTAGAACACGCGGCAGAGGATCTCGCCGCCGATATTGGCGGCACGAGCCTCGTTGTCGGACATGACACCGCGCGGCGTCGACAGGATGGCGATGCCGAGACCATTATAGATCCGCGGCAAATCGGCAACGCGCGAATAGATGCGCCGGCCCGGCTTGGAGACGCGGGTGATCTCGCGGATCACGGGTTCGCCGTCGACATATTTCAGCTCGATCTTGAGCTCGGCCACGCCCGGGCGAATTTCTGCGCGCGAGAAGCCGCGGATATAGCCTTCGCGCTGCAACACCTCGAGCACATTGGCGCGAATCTTCGACGCCGGCGATTGAATCGATTCCTTGCGCGCCTGCTGCCCGTTGCGGATGCGGGTCAGCATATCGGCGATCGGGTCGGTCATCATGCTCTGACTCTCCCCTACCAGCTCGACTTGACCATGCCGGGAATCTGCCCGGCCGAGGCCAATTGACGGAGCGCGATGCGCGAAAGCTTGAACTTGCGGTAATAGGCGCGCGGACGCCCGGTAAGCTCACAGCGATTGTGAATGCGCACCGCTGAGGAATTGCGCGGCATTTCGGACAGCTTGAGGCGCGCGGCGAAGCGCTCTTCGGGCGCAAGCGTGCGGTCGCTGGCGATCGCCTTCAGCTTCGCGCGCTTCAATGCAAAACGCTTCACCATTCTCTCGCGCTTGCGGTTTCGTTCGACGGCACTGGTCTTGGCCATGTCGTTCCTCGTTTCGTCTCAGTTCATGAACGGCAATTGGAAACCGCGCAGGAGGGCCTTGGCCTCCTTGTCGGTCTTTGCCGTGGTAACGATGATGATGTCCATACCGCGGACCTCGTCGATCTTGTCGTAATCGATCTCGGGAAACACCAATTGCTCCTTGAGCCCGAGCGCGTAATTGCCACGCCCATCGAAGCTCTTGCCCGAAAGCCCGCGGAAGTCGCGCACGCGCGGCAATGCAATGTTGACGAGCCGGTCGAGGAACTCGTACATGCGTTCGCGCCGGAGCGTGACCTTGCAGCCGATGGCCAAGTTTTCCCGCAGTTTCCAAGTCGCGATCGACTTCTTGGAGAGTGTCATGACCGGTTTCTGGCCGGTGATGGCGGCCAAATCCTTGGCCGCGGCCTCGGTCTTTTTCGCGTCCTGGGTCGCCTCGCCGACGCCCATGTTGATGACGATCTTGTTGAGCCGGGGAACGGCGAAGGCGTTCTTGTAGCTGAACTCCTTCATCAGTTCCGGCCGGATCACTTTCTCGTAATGGTCCTGGAGACGGGTCATGGTGCGTGCCTCAGGCATCGAGCACCTCGCCCGAGCGCCTGGCGACGCGCACCTTCTTGCCGTCGGCCAGGAGCTTGAATCCGACGCGGGTCGCCTTGCCCGATTTGGGGTCGAGCAGCGCCACGTTCGAAACATGGACCGTGCCTTCCTTGTCGACGATGCCGCCGGGCTGCCCCGCTCCCGGACGGGTGTGGCGCTTCACCATGGCGACGCCCTGCACGACGACGCGTTCCTGGTCGATCAAAACGCGCAGCACTTCGCCTTCCTTGCCCTTGTCGCGGCCGGTCAGGATCACCACTTTGTCGCCTTTCTTGATCTTGGCCATGACCTAGAGCACCTCGGGTGCGAGCGAGATGATTTTCATGAACTTCCGCGCCCGCAACTCGCGCGTCACGGGGCCGAAGATGCGCGTGCCGATCGGCTCGTTCTGGTTGTCGATCAGCACGGCGGCGTTGCGGTCGAAGCGGATGGCGCTGCCGTCGGGGCGGCGGATGGCCTTGGCGGTGCGCACGATCACCGCCTTGTGCACGTCGCCTTTCTTCACCCGGCCGCGCGGGATGGCTTCTTTGACCGAGACCACGATGATATCGCCCACGGTGGCCCAGCGGCGCATCGAGCCGCCCAGCACCTTGATGCATTGCACGCGGCGGGCGCCGGAATTGTCGGCGACGTCGAGATTGGTTTGCATCTGGATCATGGCGGATCAGCCCTGAGCCTGGGGCGCGGGCGCCTTGGCCCGCTTGGCCCGTGGTTTCTTCTCGGCCGTCGCCGAAGGCGTGGCGGCCTGATCCTTGATTGGAGCGTGATGCACTTCCGGCGCGCGCGTTACCACCGCGATCACCTTCCAGCTCTTGCGCTTGGAAATCGGCCGGGTTTCTTCGATGCGCACCACGTCGCCCACCTTGTAGGAATTCTCTTCGTCATGCGCGGCGTATTTCTTGGAACGCGTGATGAATTTCTTGTAGACCGGGTGCATGAAGCGGCGGTCGACGCGGACGGTCACCGTTTTGTCCATCGCGTCGCTCGTTATCATCCCTTGCAGGACTCGTTTCGGCATTTTCTTCTCTTTCCCTAGGAGGCCTTGCGCGCGCGTTCGCCGAGCACGGTCTTGATGCGCGCGATGTCGCGGCGCACCTGCCGCACCCGCGCGGTGTTCTCGAGCTGGCCCGAGGCCCGCTGGAAGCGCAGATTGAACGCTTCCTTGCTGAGGGTCTCGAGCTCGGTCTTCAATTCGTCGTCAGTCTTGGCGCGGGTGTCGTCGGCTTTCATGCCTGCGGCTCCTCGATGCCGAGACGGACGACAAAGCGCGTGCTGATCGGCAGTTTCGCGGCGGCCAGATCGAATGCTTCCAAGGCCAGTTGCCGCGGCACGCCGTCCAGTTCGAACAGGATGCGGCCCGGCTTGACGCGGCAGATGTAGAATTCGGGATTGCCCTTGCCGCTGCCCATGCGCACCTCGGCCGGCTTCACCGACACCGGCACGTCGGGGAAGATGTTGATCCAGACGCGGCCGATACGGCGGATGTGGCGGGTGATGGCGCGGCGCGCGGCTTCGATCTGGCGCGCGGTAACGCGGCCGGGCTCGGTCGCCTTGAGGCCATAGGAGCCGTAAGCCAGGGTGTTGCCGCTGGTGGCGAGCCCGTGGATGCGGCCCTTGTGCGCCTTGCGGTATTTGCTGCGTGCCGGTTGAAGCATGATCGTCGAGCCTTAAACCTGTTCCTTTATGCGCGCGCGGGTTGCGCTTCGGCGGCGCGCTTGTCCTGGGCCATCGGGTCGTGAGCCAGCACCTCGCCCTTGAACACCCACACCTTGACGCCGCAAGTGCCGTAGGTGGTCTTGGCCGTGCCATAGCCGAAATCGACGTCGGCGCGGAGCGTGTGCAACGGCACGCGTCCCTCGCGATACCATTCCATGCGCGCGATCTCGGCGCCGCCGAGACGGCCCGAGCAGTTGATGCGGATGCCCAGCGCGCCCAATCGCATGGCCGATTGCACGGCACGCTTCATGGCGCGGCGGAAAGCCACGCGCCGCTCCAGCTGCTGGGCGATGCCGTCGGCGATCAGTTTAGCGTCGATTTCGGGCTTGCGGATCTCAAGGATGTTGAGGCTGACATCGCTGTTGGTCATCTTGGCGATGTCGGCGCGCAGCTTTTCGATGTCGGCGCCCTTCTTGCCGATCACGACGCCGGGACGGGCCGAATGCAGGGTGATGCGGGTCTTCTTGGCGGCGCGCTCGATGACGATGCGCGAGATGCCGGCCTGCTGCAGCCGCTGATTAAGAAAATCGCGCAGCTTCAGATCCTCATGCAGAAGGTTGCTGTAATCCTTGCGCGCGAACCAGCGTGAATCCCAGGTGCGGTTGATGCCGAGACGAAGCCCGATCGGATTGACTTTCTGACCCATTACTTCTTCCCCTTTGCCTTGGCCGCCGGTTTGGCCTTAGCCTTGGATTTCGCTTCGCTCTTGGACTTGGCCTTGGCTTCGGCCTTGGGCTTCTTTTCTTCGGTCGCGGCCGGGGCGCCGGTCGGGGCGGCGTCCTGCGCCTCCGGCTCGACCTGCTGCTCTTCGGGCCGCTCGCGCACCACGACCAGGAGATTGGCGTAGTATTTCTCAATCGGCGAAATCCGGCCGCGCCCGCGAACATGGAAGCGCTGCATGGTGAAGGCGCGGCCGACCGTAGCCTCTTTCACGTAGAGCCGGTCGACGTCGAGCTGGTGGTTGTTCTCGGCGTTGGCGATGGCCGATTGCAGAACCTTGCGCACCTCTTTCGCGATGCGGCGCTTGGAAAAGGTCAGCTCCGACAACGCGGTATTGGCGGTTTTGCCGCGGATCAGCTGCGCCACGAGGTTGAGCTTGCGCGCGCTGCCCTTGAGCGCGCGGGCATAGGCCGAGGCCTCGGTCTCGTGCAGGCGGCGGGTGGCGGCTTGCTTGCCCATGATCAGGATTTCTCCGCGCTTTCTTCGCGCTTCACCTTCTTGTCCACGGCGGAGTGGCCGTGGAAGATGCGCGTCGGCGCGAACTCGCCGAATTTGTGGCCGATCATGTGTTCGGTCACCAGCACGGGAACGAATTTCTGGCCGTTATAGACGCCGAAGGTCAGCCCCACGAATTGCGGGAAGATGGTCGAGCGGCGCGACCACGTCTTGATGATCTCGTTGCGCCCGGAGGCGCGCGACTTCTCCGCCTTCTTCATCAGAAAGCCGTCGACGAACGGGCCCTTCCATACCGAACGTGCCACTTCCCTGGCCTCCGTTACTTGTCGCGCTTCCGCCGCAAAATGTAGCGGTCGGTCGCCTTGTTATGACGCGTCTTGTCGCCCTTGGCGCCCTGGCCCCAGGGCGATACCGGATGACGGTTGCCGCGGGTGCGGCCTCCGAGCGGATGATCGACGGGGTTCATCGCCTCGCCGCGCACGTTGCCGAGCCGGCCGAGCCAGCGCGAACGCCCGGCCTTGCCGATGAAGATGTTCTGCTGGTCGGGGTTGGATACCGCGCCGATGGTGGCCATGCATTCGGCCCGCACCATGCGCACCTCGCCCGAGGCGAGACGCAGCAGCGCGTAGCCCGCGTCGCGGCCGACAAGCTGGACGAAGGTGCCGGCGGCGCGCGCCAGTTGGCCGCCCTTGCCGGGCTTCATCTCCACATTATGGATGATGGTGCCGACCGGGATGCTGCTCATCGGCATGGCGTTGCCGGGCTTGACGTCGACCTGCTTGCCCGAAACCACCTTGTCGCCGACCTTGAGGCGTTGCGGCGCCAAGATATAGCTGAGCGTGCCGTCCTCGTATTTGATGAGCGCGATGAAGGCCGAGCGGTTCGGGTCGAATTCGAGGCGCGTGACCTCGGCGGTTTGGCCGTGCTTCAGACGCTTGAAATCGATCAGGCGGTAACGTTTTTTGTGGCCGCCGCCGCGCCAGCGCATGGTGACGCGGCCGGTGTTGTTGCGCCCGCCCTGCTTGCGCTTGCCGACGGTGAGCGCCTTGACCGGGCGGCCCTTGAACAACTCGCTGTGGTCGACCAGCACGGTGTGCCGCATCGACGGTGTGACGGGTCTGAATGTCTTGAGCGCCATCGATCAGACCCCCGTGGCGATGTCGATCTTGGAACCCTCGGCGAGGGTCACGATCGCTTTTTTATAGTCGGAACGCGTGCCCGGCCGGCCGCGCACGCGCTTCTCCTTGCCCTTGACGCGGATGGTGTTGACCGCCGTCACCTTGACCTTGAACAGGCTCTCGACCGCCACCTTGACCGAGCGCTTGTCGGCGTCCAGCGGCACGCGGAAGCTTACCTGGTTGTGCTCGGAGATCATGGTCGCCTTCTCGGTGATGAGCGGAGAGCGCACCAAGGCGTACATTTGTTCCTGCGTGAGAACCGGGGTTTCGCGCTTGATGAAACGGAAGCGGCTCATTTGAGGCGCGCCTCCAGTCCCTGAACCGCGTCGCGCGTCAACACCAGCGTGTCGCGGCGCATGATGTCGTAGACGTTGGCGCCGGCGAGCGGCAGCACGTCGACATCGGGCAAATTGCGCGCGGCCTTGGCGAAACCTTCGTCGAGCTGCGGTCCGTCGATGATCAGCACCGAATGCCAGCCGAGATCCTCGAAACGCTGAGCGAGGGTCTTGGTCTTGGCATCCTTGGTCTGCGCCTTGTCGAGCACGACCAGTTTGCCCTCGGCCTGCTTCGCCGACAGCGCGGTCTTGAGCGCGAGGCGGCGCACCTTTTTCTGGATCGAGAATTCGTGGCTTCTGACCACCGGGCCGAAGATGACGGCGCCGCCGCGGAACTGCGGCGAACGCAATGAGCCCTGGCGCGCGCGGCCGGTGCCTTTCTGTTTCCAAGGCTTCTTGGTGGTGCCCTGGATATCACTGATGCCCTTGGTCTTGTGCGTACCGGCTCGGCGCTTGGCGAGCTGCCATTGCACCACGCGCGCCAGGATATCCTTGCGCATGGGCAGGCCGAACACATCGTCGGCGAGTTCGATATCGCCGACTTCCTTGTTGTCGAGACTTCTGACCGCGAGCTTCATTTCTTGTCGCCCCCGCCCGCGGGCTTGGCCTGCGCCTTGCCCTTGTCGGCGGCCCGATCCGGAGCCTTGGCCTGGGGCTTGGCCGCCTTCTCGGACATCTTGGGCTTGAAGCGCGGCACGATCTTGCGCCGGATAGCGTCTCGCACCAGCACATAGCCGCCGGGAGATCCCGGCACCGCGCCCTCGACCATGATCAGGCCGCGCGTATCGTCCGCCGAGACGATGCGGAGATTCTGCGTGGTGGCGCGCACGTCACCCATGTGGCCGGCCATTTTCTTGTTCTTGAACACCTTGCCGGGATCCTGGCGCTGACCTGTCGAGCCGTGGCTTCTATGCGAGACCGAAACGCCGTGGCTCGCGCGCAAACCGCCGAAATTGTGCCGCTTCATGACGCCGGCGAAACCCTTGCCGATGGTGGTGCCGGTGACGTCGACCAATTGGCCGACGGCGAAATGCGAGGCCTTGACCTCGGCGCCCACCTCGAGCACGGCGTCGGACGAAATACGGAATTCAACCAGTTTCGCCTTGGGCTCGATCTTGGCCTTGGCGTAATGGCCGCGTTGCGCCTGCGACACGTTCTTGACCTTGGCCGCGCCGGTGCCGAGCTGAAGCGCGGTGTAGCCATCCTTCTCCGCGGTGCGCACGGCGATGACGCGGCAATCGTCCACCTTCAGCACCGTGACCGGCAAATGATTGCCGTCCTCGGTGAAGAGGCGAGTCATGCCCATTTTCTTTGCGATCAAGCCCGTGCGCATGATTTTTCCTAAAGCTTGATCTCAACATCGACGCCGGCGGCGAGATCGAGCTTCATCAGCGCGTCCACGGTTTGCGGCGTCGGATCGACGATGTCGAGCACCCGCTTATGGGTGCGTATCTCGAATTGCTCGCGCGATTTCTTGTCGATGTGCGGCGAACGGTTGACGGTGAACTTCTCGATCTTGGTCGGCAACGGGATCGGCCCGCGCACCCGCGCACCCGTCCGCTTGGCGGTGTTGACGATCTCGCTCGTCGACTGATCGAGGATGCGATGATCGTAGGCGCGCAAGCGGATGCGGATATTCTGGTTGTCGAGGGCCATCGGCGTTTCCCGTTCTTTCTTTCTCTTCGCCGCTCTTATTTAATGATCTTGGCGACGACGCCGGCGCCGACGGTGTGGCCGCCCTCGCGGATGGCGAAGCGCAGGCCCTCATCCATGGCGATCGGGGCGATGAGCTCGACCTCCATGCGGATGTTGTCCCCCGGCATCACCATCTCGGTGCCCTCGGGCAGCTTGACCATGCCGGTGACGTCGGTGGTGCGGAAGTAGAACTGCGGCCGGTAATTGCTGAAGAACGGCGTGTGCCGACCGCCCTCCTCCTTGGTCAGGATATAGGCCTCGGCCTGGAAGTTGGTGTGCGGCGTGATCGAGCCCGGAGCCGCCAGAACCTGGCCGCGCTCCACTTCCTCGCGTTTTGTCCCCCGGAGCAAGGCTCCGATGTTGTCGCCCGCTTCGCCCTGGTCCAACAGCTTGCGGAACATCTCCACCCCGGTCACCACCGTCTTGGTGGTCGGCTTCAGGCCCACGATCTCGACCTCGTCCCCCACCTTGATGATCCCGCGTTCAACCCGCCCGGTCACCACCGTGCCCCGCCCCGAGATCGAGAACACGTCCTCAATCGGCATCAGGAACGGCTTGTCCCGGTCCCGCTTGGGCTGCGGGATGAACGCATCCACCGCATCCATCAGCTTCAGGATCGCGTCATGCCCCAGCTCCGGCTTCTTGTCTTCGAGCGCGCACAGCGCCGAGCCCCGGATGATCGGCGTCTTGTCCCCCGGGAACTTGTAGGAGCTCAAGAGTTCCCGCACCTCCAGCTCCACCAGGTCCAAAAGCTCCGGGTCGTCCACCATGTCCACCTTGTTCAGGAACACGACAATGGCCGGAACCCCCACCTGGCGCGCCAGCAGGATGTGCTCCCGGGTCTGCGGCATCGGACCGTCCGCCGCAGACACCACCAGGATCGCCCCGTCCATCTGCGCCGCCCCGGTGATCATGTTCTTCACGTAATCCGCGTGTCCCGGGCAGTCCACATGCGCGTAGTGCCGCTTCGCCGTCTCGTACTCCACATGCGCCGTCGAAATCGTAATGCCGCGCGCCCGCTCCTCAGGCGCCTTGTCGATCTGGTCGTAGGCCGTGTATACCGCCCCGCCCTTCTCCGCCAAAACCTTCGTGATCGCCGCCGTCAGCGACGTCTTCCCGTGATCAACGTGTCCGATCGTCCCCACATTGCAATGCGGCTTCGTCCGCTCAAATTTCGCCTTCGACATGGGTTTATTCTCCGTTCAATTCCGTTGGTCTTAAGCCATCTTGGCGCGGACTTCGTCCGCGACCGCCTGGGGTACTTGCTCGTAATGGTCGAAATGCATGGTGTACTGCGCACGGCCCTGGCTCATCGAGCGCAGGGTGTTGACGTATCCGAACATGTTGGCGAGCGGCACCATGGCGCCGATGACTTCCGCGTTGCCGCGTTGGTCCTGGCCGGTAATGCGCCCGCGCCGGCTGTTCAGGTCGCCGATGACGTCGCCCATGTAGTCGCGCGGTGTCACCACCTCGACACGCATGATCGGCTCCAGGAGCTTGGGACCGGCCTTCTGGATGCCTTCCTTGAAGGCGGCGCGCGACGCGATTTCGAAGGCGAGCGCGCTGGAATCGACGTCGTGATAGGCGCCGTCATAAAGCGTCGCCTTGAAGTCGATCACCGGGAAGCCGGCCAACACGCCGTTGTCGATTGAACCCTTGAGACCCTTCTCGACGCCGGGAATGTATTCCTTGGGCACGGTGCCGCCGACCACGTCGTTCTCGAACTGATAGCCCGAACCAGCCGGCAGCGGTTCGAAGCGGATCTTGACGCGGGCGTACTGGCCCGAGCCGCCGGTCTGCTTCTTGTGGGTGTAATCGACCTCGGAAGTGCGGGTGATGGTTTCGCGATAAGCCACCTGCGGCGCGCCGACATTAGCCTCGACCTTGAACTCGCGCTTCATGCGATCGACGATGATTTCGAGGTGCAATTCGCCCATGCCCTTGATGCGGGTCTGGCCGCTTTCGTGGTCGACCGAAACGCGGAACGAGGGATCCTCGGTGGCGAGACGCGCCAGCGCCGCGCCCATCTTCTCCTGGTCGCCCTTGGTCTTGGGCTCGACCGCGATCTCGATGACCGGATCGGGGAACTCCATGCGCTCCAGCACCACCGGATTGTCTTCGTCGCACAGCGTGTCGCCGGTGGTGGTGTTCTTGAGTCCGGCCAGGGCAACGATATCGCCGGCGCGGGCCTCTTTAATGTCTTCGCGGTGATTGGCGTGCATCAGCAACATGCGGCCGATGCGCTCGCGGTTATCCTTGACCGAGTTGAGCACCTGGCTGCTGGTCGTCAAAATTCCGGAATAAATACGCACGAAGGTAAGAGATCCCACGAAGGGATCGGTCATGATCTTGAAGGCGAGCGCGGCGAAGGGCTCATCATCCGAGGCGTGGCGTTCAATCGGCTCGTCGGTGCCCATCTTCACGCCCTTGATGGCGGCGATATCGGTGGGCGCCGGAAGATAATCGACCACCGCGTCGAGCAAAGGCTGCACGCCCTTGTTCTTGAAGGCCGAGCCGCAAATCACCGGCACGAAGCTGAAGGTAACGGTGCCCTTGCGGATGCATTTGATGAGCGTGGCCTCGTCCGGCTCCTTACCGGCGAGATAGGCTTCGAGCGCGACGTCGTCCTGTTCGATCGCCATCTCAAGCAGCTTGTGGCGGTATTCGGCCGCCTGCTTCGCCATGTCGGCGGGAATGTCGATGACGTCGAACTTGGCGCCGAGAGTTTCGTCCACCCACTTGAGCGCCTTCATGCGCACCAAATCGATGACGCCGGAGAACTCGCTTTCGATGCCCATCGGCAGCTGCAACACCAGCGGCTTGGCGCCGAGGCGGTCGACGATCATGTCGACGGTGCGGAAGAAATTGGCGCCGATGCGATCCATCTTGTTGACGAAACAAATGCGCGGCACGCCGTATTTGTCGGCCTGGCGCCACACCGTCTCGGATTGCGGCTCGACCCCCGCCACGGAGTCGAACACCGTGACCGCGCCGTCGAGCACGCGCAAGGAGCGTTCGACTTCGATGGTGAAATCGACATGGCCCGGCGTGTCGATGATATTGACGCGGTAATCGCGCCAGAAACAGGTGGTCGCGGCCGAGGTGATGGTGATGCCGCGTTCCTGCTCCTGCTCCATCCAGTCCATGGTGGCTGTGCCCTCGTGGACTTCGCCGATCTTGTAGGAGCGGCCGGTGTAATAAAGGATGCGCTCGGTCGTGGTCGTCTTGCCGGCATCGATATGGGCCATGATGCCGATATTGCGGTAATGATCGAGTGGCGTGGCGCGAGGCATGAGTGACTCCGGTGACCGCTTGCTTACCAGCGGTAGTGCGAGAAGGCTTTATTCGCATCGGCCATGCGATGCGTGTCTTCGCGCTTCTTCACCGCGTTGCCGCGGTTGTTGGCGGCGTCCATCAATTCTCCGGAAAGGCGCTCTTCCATGGTGTGCTCGTTGCGGTCGCGCGCCGAGCCGATGATCCAGCGGATAGCGAGCGCCTGGCCGCGCTCCAGCCGTACTTCGACCGGCACCTGATATGTCGCGCCGCCGACGCGGCGCGAACGCACCTCGACCGATGGCCGGACATTGCCGAGCGCGTCGAGAAAGGTCTTGAGCGGATCTTGACCCGAACGCTTGGCGACGCGGTCGAGCGCGCCGTAGACGATGCCTTCGGCGACCGACTTCTTGCCCTGATGCATCAGGCAATTCATGAATTTGGTCAGAACGTCGTTGCCGAATTTGGCGTCCGGCAGGACTTCGCGTTTGACGGCGGCGCGGCGGCGTGACATGGGCGATCTCTACTTCGGACGCTTGGCGCCGTATTTGGAGCGGCGCTGTTTGCGGTCCTTGACGCCCTGGGTGTCGAGCGTGCCGCGAATGATGTGATAGCGCACGCCGGGCAAATCCTTGACGCGGCCGCCGCGGATCAGCACCACCGAATGCTCTTGCAGGTTATGGCCTTCGCCCGGGATGTAGCTGGTGACTTCGAAGGCGTTGGTGAGACGCACGCGCGCGACTTTGCGCAACGCGGAGTTGGGCTTCTTCGGCGTCGTCGTGTAAACGCGGGTGCAAACGCCGCGCTTCTGCGGGCTTTGCTCGAGCGCCGGCACCTTGTTGCGCGCGGCGAGCGGGCGGCGCGGTTGGTTGACCAGCTGATTGATCGTCGGCATCTTTTCTCGACTTCCTCGACTCATTTCCACAAGCACAACAGCCGCGTCAGGGCGCATTACGCACCGCCGTCACGGCCGGAAACAGAACCCCAGGATAGGCGCGCCGTCTCTCACGGCGCCGAGCCGAAGCTTAAAAGCTGCGTCTAGGATGGCTACCTACGGCCAGCCCCCTCGAGGGTGCGCGGATACTATTGATCGGACCCCACCCCGTCAAGCCGGATAAAGGCCCGGGAGCGGGTTTTCCCCAGGCCGGAAGCGGGTTTGGCCGGGTTGGCGATTCGCAAAAACGCGCCCGCCGGGGCGTGAAAAAGGGGCCGGTGAAGCGGCCCCTTTTCCCGGTCCGAAGCGGTGACCAATCAGGCGATCTTCTTGCCTTCCTCGATGGGCGCAGCTTCTTCCGCCGGGGTCGCCGGCGCCTGAGCCGCCAACTCGCGGTCGCGGTCGGTGGCGATCTGGCGCCAACGCGCCATGACGCTACCGGTGCCGGCCGGGATGAGACGGCCGACGATGACGTTCTCCTTGAGGCCGGAGAGCACGTCGATGCGGCCCGAGACCGCGGCTTCCGTGAGGACGCGCGTGGTCTCCTGGAACGAGGCGGCCGAGATGAAGGAATTGGTCTGCAGGCTCGCCTTGGTGATGCCCTGCAGCACCGGCCGCGCCACCGCGGGCTTCAGCTTCTCCACCTTGGCCTTGGCGTTCTCCTCGTCGAACTCGGCGCGGTCGATCTGCTCGCCGGCGAGCAGCGTGGTTTCGCCCGGATCGACGATCTCGACCTTCTGCAGCATCTGGCGGACGATCACCTCGATGTGCTTGTCGTTGATGCGCACGCCCTGGAGACGATAGACCTCCTGGATCTCGTTGATGAGATAGCTCGCCAGCGCCTCGACACCCATCACGCGCAGGATGTCGTGCGGCACCGGATTGCCGTCCATCAACAGATCGCCCTTCTGGACGAAATCGCCTTCCTGCACGCTGATATGCTTGCCCTTGGGAATGAGGTATTCGACCGGCTCTTGCTCGGTCTTCTTTTCCTCGGGCGGCACCACCAGGATGCGTCGCTTGGTCTTGTAGTCCTTGCCGAATTCGACGCGGCCCTCGATCTCGCTGATGATGGCGAAATCCTTGGGCTTGCGCGCCTCGAACAGTTCGGCGACGCGCGGCAGACCGCCGGTGATGTCGCGCGTCTTGGAGGATTCGCGCGGGATGCGCGCCAGCACGTCGCCGGCCCGCACCTCGGCCCCGTTATCCACCGACAATACGGAGTCGACCGACAGGAAATAGACCGCCTCGCGGCCGTTGGAGAGGGTCAAGACCTTGCCCTTGGCGTTCTTGATCAGAAGCCGCGGCTTCAGATCGCCGCCCTTGGACTGCTGTTTCCAGTCGATGACCACCTTGGCGGAAATGCCGGTGGCCTCGTCGACCACTTCGCGTATCGACACGCTTTCGGCGAGATCGGTGTAATGAACGAAGCCGTCCTTCTCGGTGATGATCGGGATGGTGTAGGGATCCCATTCCACCAGCCGCTCGCCCTTTTTCACGATCTTGCCTTCATCGGCCAGAATCTTGGCGCCGTAGGGAATGCGATGCTTCGCCTTTACGCGGCCCGCGTCGTCGAGCAACTCGAGCTCGGCGTTGCGGCCCATGATCACGGGTACGCCATCGGAATTGATGACCACGGCGCGGTTCTTGATCCGCACCTTGGCGTCGAACGCCGCTTCGACCGAGGATTGCTCGGCGCCGCGTTGCACCGCGCCGCCGATGTGGAAGGTGCGCATGGTGAGCTGGGTGCCCGGCTCGCCGATCGACTGAGCGGCGATGACGCCGACCGCCTCGCCGATGTTGACCACGGTGCCGCGAGCCAGGTCGCGGCCATAGCACTTGCCGCAAAGTCCGACGGGGGCTTCGCAGGTCAGCACCGAACGGATGACCACCGCGTCGATGCCGGAGCGGTCGATCAGTTCGACCGCTTCCTCATCAACCAGGCCGCCGGATTTGACCAGCACCTTGCCATTCAAGGGATCGACCACATCGATTGCCGCGGTGCGGCCCAAG
>Ga0209624_10001456_pt1 | contig 18530 bp, 16 predicted proteins | sample JacPinW_OM2H0_O1_FD_188565 | JGI IMG/M metagenome (GOLD analysis project Ga0209624, IMG submission 188565) | Forest soil microbial communities from Algoma, Ontario, Canada - Jack Pine, Ontario site 1_JW_OM2H0_O1 (SPAdes) (version 2) | ecosystem: Environmental > Terrestrial > Soil > Boreal...
GGCAGGCGCATCGGGTGGGGCCGGCCGAAACCGCGCGGGCAATAACAGCATCCAAATCAGTAGGGCTTTTGTCGAGCGGCGCAGAGACGACGCGATGGAGAATCGACACAAAATCGGCCTACGCCCTCGGCCCGCAATCGGGCTCGGAGCAATCGCGCACGATCCTGTTCCAACGCCACCGGCACCTTCTGCTGCCAGCCGGCCTTCGGTAATGCAGGCCCCGGTTCTGGTCCTGAACGCGACTTTTGAGCCGATCAACGTCACGGCCGTCCGCCGAGCGCTGGTGCTGATGCTGAAAGGTGTTGCGCAGGCCGAGGAGACCAATCACTCCGAGGTGCACTCCACCTCGAAAGCCATCCAGGTACCATCGGTGATCCGCCTGCTGTCATACCGGCATATCCCACAGCAGAGCCGCGCACTTTCGCGGAAAAACATTTTGCTGCGCGATCGGAACACCTGCCAGTTCTGTGGCGCCGCTCTGCCTGCGTCCGAGCTGACCCTTGATCACGTCATGCCGCGCTCGCGCGGCGGTCGCTCATCCTGGGAGAATCTGGTTGCTTCCTGCTACTCCTGCAATAACCGCAAGGGTGACCGCACGCCCGAGGAGGCCGGCCTGAAGCTCCAGCGTCGTCCGCGTCCGTTCACACTGCATACGTCGCGGCAGTTGATGCGCTTGATCGGACACCGCGATGAAAAATGGCGGAAGTACCTTTTCTACTGACCGCGAATTCTCACCCCCTGCAACAAACATGCAACCCTTTCCCGTTCCCTGCGTCTAATTAATCAAACGCTTCTAGGACACACCCCGGGAGGCGTGACCGGTCTTAGCCGGTCCGCTTCCCTTCCTTTTTTTTCGGAACGTTTCCTCGCAAATTGCGCGGCGGCTTCGACAGTTGCTGTTTGGTTATTCCAGGGACAGGCCCGTGACACGAATCGAGGGATACTGCTGATCCCACTGCGAGGGAATGCCTTGTTCGATCGTAATCTGAAACTCGCGCTGCTCGCCCACCCGCAGGGGCATGTCGGTGCGCCGGATAGGTCGCTCGGTTTCGCGCAGGATGACCTGGTGAAAGGGGTCGTGAAATTCAACCAGGACTTCGACTGCGTCCACCGCCCGCGGGCCGCTGTTGGAAACGATTCCGGCCACATAGGTGAATTCCTGATTCAGCAAATTGTTTGAATGCGACAACTGCAGATTCTGAAAGTGTATCTGCGCGGCATAAGCTTGTTCGGCTGCGCCAAACGGCAGGGTGACGTCGGCGGCCTGGCGCGGGGGCGTGATGAAATGGCTCAGGAGCACGATGACCCCGGCGACAAAAAGGATGACCACGGCGCCGGCTGCGAGCGCCGCCGGAAACCTGCTTCGTTCCTCCTGGTCTACCTCGCCCGGTTCCATCGTTTTCTGTTTTTCCTCAGCGGCCGAAAGAAAGGCGCAGGATCAGCGGTTCGGGAAGCCCGGCCTGCAACATGCGCTGCTGCACGTCCTGGACATCATACGGCACGCGCCAGAACTCGACTGAGCCATTCTCCAGATCCGCAATCGCAAATGCCGCGCGCGTGTCTCCGTCCCGCGGCTGGCCGATCGAGCCCGGATTCAGCAGGTAGGACGTACCTCGTGCGATCGAGATCGTAGAGGACTCGCTGGGGAACGCGGGCTTGGGGTACAGCGAGGCCACGTCGTGGCCGCGGAGCGTGAACCCGCCCTGAATGTGGGTGTGACCGAAGAACACGACCGGTGTGGGAGCGCCCAGCAAGCCGTCAGCCGCCTGTTCGGCCCCGAAGACGTATTCGTCCTCGTCATAGACCGCGCCGTGAACCATGGAAAAAGCGCCGGCCTGAACTGGGCCTTTCGGAAGTTTCTCGAGATACTCAAGATTTCCAGGGTGAATGCGTTCGCGCGTCCAGAGCACGGCGGCATGCGCAACGGGGTTGAAGTCTTCCGGGTTCGTCAGTCCGGTTACGGCCTTGTCGTGATTGCCGCGGATCGTGACGGCATCGAGCTCGCGTACGCGTTCGATGACCTCGTTCGGATCGGGGCCGTAACCCACCAGATCGCCGAGGCAGACAGCCTTGTCCCATTTCCCCTGCGCCGCTTCCAGAACGGTGTTGAAGGCCGTTATGTTTGCATGGATGTCGCTCAGAATCAGATACCGCACGCTCGCGCTCCCCCCGACAAGACGACCATAATAGACGAACACGCGCCCCGTTGCACCACGCGCGAGCGCCAGGATCCTATTCTCCCATTTAGCGGATCAGCATCGCGTCGCCATAGCTGTAGAACCGGTATCCGGCGTCGACCGCATGGCGATACGCGCGCAGGACGTTCTGCTGTCCGGCAAACGCTCCCACCATCGCAAGCAGGCTCGATTGCGGAAGGTGAAAATTCGTGAGCAATTGGTCTACGATGCGGAAACCCTTGCCGGGGTAAATGAATATTTCCGCTTCGGCTCTTCCCGGTGCGAGCGCTCGCGTGCGCCCGGCGCTTTTCTCGGCGGCATCCTCAAGCGCACGCACGACCGTGGTCCCCACGGCCAGTACCCGACGATTCTCGACTCGCGCACGCTCGATTGCGGCTACGGTTTGCTCGGGGATCTCATACGCCTCGGGGTGTATCTTGTGATCTTCCAGACGCTCGGTGCGAACCGGCTCAAAGGTGCCAAGTCCCACATCGAGAGTGACCTCCGCGATTTCGATTCCGCGATCCCGCAACAGGCCCAAAATCCGGGGCGTGAAATGCAGGCCGGCGGTGGGCGCCGCAACCGCGCTTCCTTGCCGAGCATACACGGTTTGGTAGCGCTCACGGTCGGCCGGCTCGTCTTCACGCTTGATGTAGGGCGGCAGCGGTATGTGGCCGAGGCGCGCGAGAGTTTGATCGAAGTCACTCGTTGAGTGAAAGCGCAGCACACGAAGTCCGTACCCGCCGCGCCCCTCCACCCGCGCTTCCAGTTCGCCTTCCCCGAAAACGATTCGTTCCCCCACCGGTATCTTCCTGCCGGGGCGCACCAGCGCCTCCCAGGTGTCTGCGGCCAGTCTGCGCACAAGCAGAACCTCGATGGGAGCCTTGAGAAAATCACGGCGCTCGGGATTCTGACCGCCGGGCGGCTCAGAGTGAATCCCCACTCGCCGTCCAAACAGGCGCGCGGGCAGAACTCGCGTGTTGTTGAGTACGATGAGTTCGTCGCCGCGAAGCAGTTCGGGGAGTTCCCGGAAGTTGCAATCGTCCCAGGCGCCGCCCGAGCGGTCCAGAACCAGCAGGCGCGAACTGTCGCGCTCCTCAAGCGGGCGTTGCGCGATTCTTTCGGGCGGAAGATCGTAGTCGAAGTCGCGTGCGTTCATTCGCCGCGGCCTGTCAGCTACTCGTCTGCGGGCGTTCGGCGATCGATGCGACTTCCTGCATCTCGCCGTGGATACGCCCGTTGGTTGCGAGCATCTGCGGGCCGCCCAGTTGGTAGGGGCCGCCGTTCATATCGGTAACCCGCCCGCCGGCTTCTTCGACCAGCAGGACCCCGGCGGCCGTATCCCAGGAGTTCAGGCCAAACTCCCAGAACGCCTCGAAGCGGCCGCAGGCAACCGAACACAGATCCAGCGCCGCCGAGCCGTCGCGCCGGACGCCGTGCGAACGCAGTGTGAACTCCCAGTAGTAGTTGATGTTCGCACTCCGCTTGCGCTGGTGTGTGGGAAAGCCCGTGGCCACCAGGCTGTAGGCCAGTTTTTCCACAGGCGAGACGTGAATCCGCTTGCCGTTCAGATATGCGCCTTCCCCGCGTGCGGCGGTAAACATCTCGCTACTGACAGGATTAAATACGACGCCCGCGACAGGTCGGCCGTGTTCTGCGAGGCCGATCGACACGGCAAAACAGGGATAGCCGTGCGCGAAATTCGTAGTGCCGTCCAGCGGGTCCACGTGCCAGCAATATTTCGCCCCATCGGCAGAGCTGCCGCTGCCCTCCTCGGCAATGATCGCGTGGTCCGGAAAGTGCTTCCTGAGGCGGGCAACGATCAGAGCCTCGGAACGGCGATCGGACTCGGTGACAATATCCACCTCTCCCTTGTAGGAGATCTGTTTTGGGCGATCGAATTCCGGGCGGAGGATGGCTCCGGCTTCGTGCGCGCTTTCGATAGCGACATCCAGGAATTGGCTCATGGAATTTGGATTGTGCCGACTGGCCAGCTACGGCGTCGCGGCTGGCGTGAAATACTCCTTCCGGTAGCGAACGCTGTAACCGCCCTTCACGTCCAGCTCGACGTGGCGATCGCTTGAGGGCGGCGGCACCGGGCGCGGGTAATATCCCAGCAGGTACTGCGTTCGCAGCTCGCGATCAATGCGGTCAAACATGTCGTCGATCTGGTTCATATCGTCGAGCGTGAACATGTCGCCGCCCATGCTGTCGGTAATGGTGATCAGTGCGTGTTCTCCGGCGGTGTTGCGGCCATTCTCGTTTTTCACCGGGCGAATCAGCACCGTATAGAGCAGGGCGCCGGAAGCTACGGCGGTTCGCCTGGTCTCGTCGAACTTCGAAATGCTGGTTGTTTCCCCGCCGTCGGTCACCAGCACGATCGCACGGCGCCGCCCTTCGGGCCTGCGCTTCAGGGCGTTTGAGCCCAGCACAATGGCGTCGTAGATGGAGGTGCCCGCCCCGGGTACAATCTGCCGCACCGAGCTCTGCAGTTTCGGCACGTTGTCGGAAAAGTCCGCAAGCCGGGTGACCGTTTCGGAGAATTCAAACACGCCAAGGGTATCGCCGGGACGCACCACCTGGCGGATGAAATGCGCCGCCGCTTCGGTCTCGAACTTCAAATCCTTGAATGTGCTGATGCTGGAATCGACCATCAGCGCCAGATCAAGCGGCCGGTTCGTCTCCGCTTCAAAGAGCTCGATCTTCTGCGGAACGGATTCCTCGGAAACCTGAAATGCTTCCTGGGTGAGATCCGGAAGCGGCCGGCCGTTTGCGTCCGTTACGCTTGCAAGGATCGTCACCAGATCGGTCTGCACGCGAATTTCGTTTCCGCGCCTTTGCTCTGTGCCCAGCGGAGCCCGGGGCCAGGCCGCGGCCGCCATTGTCCCCATGAGCAGAACCACTTGCGCCACTTGAGCTCGGGTCATCTAAGAACTAGATTCGTTCGGGCCGGAAATGGCTTCCTGAGAGGGGACTTCGCCGTCGGCCCAGACGGCGCCGCCGGCAAAGTGTTCCTTTTTCCAGATCGGCACGGCGCGTTTGAGCGTGTCAATCGCGTAGCGGCAGGCGTCAAATGCTGCCGGGCGATGGGCCGAGCTCACGGCGATCCATACGCTGGTTTCACCGACTTCCAGCCGGCCAAGCCGATGGACAATGGCGAGCCGGCGAATGGAAAACCTGGACCGGATCTCGGCGCCGATTTCGCGCATCTTGGCATACGCCATCGGTTCGTAGGCTTCATACTCCAGGTACAGTGTCCTGCCGCCCTTGAAATTGTTGCGCACGAAGCCGTCAAACACCACCAGGGCTCCGTCTTCGGGCGCCTTGAGGCCTTCGACGAAGTCGCCGGGGCGGATTGGTTCCCGCACCAGCAGAAAGATGTCTTGCCCGACCGCCGTCTGCTGGCCGCCGCTGACGGGTGGAAGAAAGGCAACTTCGTCTCCGGTTGCAAGCGGAGCGCGCCAGCCGGCATATTCCTGATTCACCGAGGCGGCAACGGAGGCGCGAAACTCAGCGAGCTTGGGAAAGCGGCGTCCGTAGCGCTCAAAAAGATCCTCGACGCGGGCACCGTCGGAGAGCTCGGCGTCTTCCTGGGCGACACCAGTGATTTCCTTGAGCTGGCCGAAGAACAGAACGCGGACGCGCATCCTCGTTATTCTAGCGCGAGGCCGCGCGAACAAGAAGCGCTCGCCGCCGGCGGTAATTGCGATTGCCTGACACAGCAGTCTTCTGTACAATTTCACGCATTGGTCGATTGTCCCGCGGCTTGAGCGCTTCAAAGCCCTTGGGCGGATGGGTGGTTCAAAGCCGATGATACTCCTCAAGGTAATCCTCACCTAAACCAGCAACACTGGTAGCTTGCAGTCAAACGCTTTCCCTTCGTTGTATTGCAGCCTCGCCGCCGCGTTCAGATCACCGAAGGCCGCCGTGAGGCAGAAAGCCGCTAGGGATGAATGGACGTCGTCGCCCAACAAGCGCCTCAGCCGGGTCTGTGGTCCTCGGTGCGCGAAGCGGTTCGCGGATCGCACCAGGACTTCACCAAAGGAAACCTGAACCGCGCCATCCTGCTGCTCGCCATTCCCATGGTGCTCGAGATGGTGCTGGAATCGCTATTTGCCGTCGTGGATGTGTTCTGGGTCGGACGCGTAAGCGCGAATGCAGTGGCCACGGTCGGCCTCACGGAATCGCTTTTGCTGCTCGTGTTTGCCATCGGGATGGGTCTGAGCTTGTCGACCACCGCGATGGTTGCCAGGCGAACCGGTGAGCACGATCCCGAAGGCGCGGCCGTAGCGGCGGTCCAGGCAATTTTCATCGGCCTGGCATTCTCGGCAGCGATTGGAGTGCCGTGCCTGTACTTTGCGCCCGACCTCCTGCGCTTGATGGGCGCATCACCCGAGATCGTCTCGACCGGCAGCGGCTACGCAAGGATTGCGCTCGGAGGCAGCGGCGTTGTGGTGCTGCTGTTTTTAAACAACGCGATTTTCAGAGGCGCAGGCGATGCCGCGATCGCCATGCGCCTGCTCTGGCTGTCGAACATCATTAACCTGGTGCTGGATCCATGTCTGATTTTCGGTTGGGGGCCGTTTCCGCGACTGGGAGTGACCGGCGCGGCGCTTGCGACGTTCACCGGCCGGGGCATCGGCGTGCTCTACCAGTTTTACCGCTTGCTGCGAGGCACCGAGCGCATCCGCGTGCTTCGCCGCCAGATTCGCGTGAACCTGGAGGTTCTCCTCCGCCTGTTCCGGGTGTCGCTGTCGGGCATCTTCCAGTTCGCCATCGCGCAGACAAGCTGGATTGGCCTGGTGCGGATCGTGAGCTTCTTCGGGGCTTCTGCCGTGGCCGGGTATACGATCGCGATCCGCATCGTGATCTTCGTGATTCTGCCGTCCTGGGGGCTCAGCAATGCTGCGGCAACGCTGGTTGGGCAGAACCTCGGAGCCAAACAGCCCGAGCGTGCTGAAACTTCGGTCTGGCGAACCGGCTTCTACAACATGATCTTTCTGGGGGCTGTCGGAATCGTCTTTGTGCTTTTCGCCGAGCCCGTAGTGCATATTTTCAGCCGCGATCCCGAGGTGGTGCCGCTGGCCGTATCGTGCCTGCGCATCGTGAGCTGCGGCAACATCGGGTACGCCTACGCGATGGTGATGCTCCAGGCATTTAATGGTGCCGGAGACACGGTCACGCCGACGATCGTGAACTTCTTCGGGTTCTGGATGTTCGAGATCCCGCTCGCCTACTGGCTGGCCATTCGCCAGGGCATGCATTCCAACGGAGTCTACTGGTCGATTGTGATTGCCGAAGGATCGATTGCCGTGGCGAGCATCATTCTGTTCAAGCGCGGACGCTGGAAACAGAGAATGATTTGAGCCAGCGTGCCCCCCGCTGTTGCGTTCCTGGCCGCAATCAGCGTGCTGCAGACGGGTGCGAGACCGAAGCCGGTTGCGCAAGACGCGTGACTTCGTCCAGCCGTGCGGAGGCGCGCACGAAAGCGGCGGCGAGCGACTCGGCCTCGTGCCTGAGCGTGGCCGAATCGTTGCGGCCCAGCGCTTCGGTCACGCCGGGCTCCTCGATCGACGAGTAGCCGGTGTAGCTTCCCGGGGCGTAGAGCACGTGTTGAAACCAGGGCCGTCCTATCAGTCCGTCGGGGGCAAGAAAGGCCTGCTCGACGGCCGCGATGGCGTGATTGATCTGGGATGCTTTTGCCGTTTCGATCGGCGCACTGGAGGCGGCGCGGAGGGCTTCCGATGCTTGGGAGGCGGAAATCGAAAGTTTTGCTGCGGCGTCCAGTGCCGGTTCCAGGGCCTGTTCATCCTCATCGCGGACCGCGCGGCGAATTCGATCCGTGGTGATGTGTTCGATCTCCAGTGCGTAGGCCGGAAAATCGAATGGCAGAATGTCGGCTTCATCAAGGCGCAGCGCGATCGTTCCCAGGATGCGGGCAAGCGTCGGATGGTAGGAGAATTTGGGATCGCCGAAATGTTTCATCCAGTAGAAATCATCGTAGACGGAGTGATAGACGCCGTATTCGCCGGTGAATCCCAGGTCCATCGAGGGAATTCCGGCATGATCGAAGAACGCGGAATAATCCGAGCCGGAACCCAGTGCACTGATCGGTGGCTCGCCTGACCCCTGGGCAGTGGGCATTTGCCGCGCGGTGCCGGAAATCTCGCCTGTGAAGGTCGCCGCATGCTCGCGCCAGGCGTCGTACACGCTGCGGCCGCTGCGGGGATCTGTGACTTCCCGCGTAGCGTCGCGCACCAGTTCTTTCAGTGAAGGCGTAGCCGAGGCGCCGAAGTCGGGTCCGTTCACCCCGACATCCGTATTGATGTAAACGATCGCTTTGTTCTGCAGCTCGGTGCGATTGGCTTCCACCCACTCGGTTGAGCCGATGATGCCCGGTTCCTCTCCATCCCAGTGGCAGATCACGATCGTGCGCCGCGGCTTCCAGCCGGAACGCGCAAGTTCTCCGAGTGCGCGACCGGTCTCGAGCATCGTGGCCGTGCCGCTGCCGGGATCGGCCGCTCCAAAGACCCATGCATCATGGTGATTGCCCATCACGACCCACTCGTCATCCAAGGTTCCGTGCAGCTTGGCAATCACGTCGTAGATCGGTCGCTGCTGGTAATCCATCTCGAGCTTCATGTGGACTTCGGCGCCGCCGGGTCCGAAATGATACGGGAACGGAAGTCCGCCCTGCCAGTCGGTCGGAACAGCCTCTCCTGCGAGGTTTTCCAAAATGACGGACGCATCCCGCGCGTTGATGGGAATCGTCGGAATCTGCGGCAGGCTCGCCGCTACGGCCGGCGCCAGGCGCTTGGCGGAGGCCGTAGCGGCGACGCCCGGCGTGAGCGGATCGCCCGGATAGAGTTGGGTGTAAACAATCGAGCCACGCTGGATGCCACTCATTGGCCGCCAGGGGCCATTCGGGTAGGTCTGACCCGCGCCGCTGCCATCGTCTTTGGGATCGGAAAAAAGAATCAGCGCGGCGGCTTTGTGTTCCTGCGCCAGTCTTGCTTTGATACCTCGGTATCCCTTGCCATAGCGCGCCAGGACGATCTTGCCTTCGACGTGCACGCCCGATGATCCGAGTGTGCGGTAATCCTCCTGCATGCCGTAGTTCACATATACGACCGGCGCGGTCACTTCTCCGGAAGGCGAGTAGATGCTAAACGCGGGCGTGATGCGTTTGTCGGACGTGTCTTTGTCCACCTCAACAGGTTCTTCAGGCGATGCGAGTTTCCGGCTCACGGGCTTGGTCAACTCGACGGTTATCTCCCGCGGTTGCGGAAGCCACACGCTGTAGCTGACGATCTCGGCGTCGAAACCGAAACTTCGGTACTGGTCGCGAAGCCACAGGGCGACGCGATGGCTTGCCTCGGTTCCAGCCATGTGCGGCTCGCTGGTCAGATGCCGGAGGTTGCTCTCGGCATGCGCGGCGTCGGGAATTGCGCGCAGCTTTTGTTCGAGCTCGCGCTGGGCCGCTACGCGTGCCGGCGCGAATCCCGAGATGGGGACGGCGTCGTCGGCGCCACCGGATATCGCAGCTGGAAGCAGCAGGGCGCAGGCGACGAAAATTGCGGCCGCAAGGACGCGGCAGGCCGGCGGCGCGCCGATTTTGGTTTTGTTCTTCACGGCGTCCATCTTAGTGGAGCCGCAGCAGAGTGCAAGCGTGGATTGCCGTGGACATTTCAGTTTACCGAGGACACCATCCTAGGATTGAAAATCGGGGCGCTGGACCGGGAGGGGTAGGGACTCGAACGGTTGCTTCTGGCGGCATCAAGCCGATGGGTAGGCTCAAGCCACGATGAAGGTTCTGATATCAGGTGCTTCCGGGTTTGTCGGGCGGGCGCTCACCGGGACTCTGCGCGCGCAAGGACATAGCGTCTTGCGACTGGCGAGGCCTGGCGGCGAGCGGTCGGCAGGCGATATCCCCTGGGATCCGATGACTGCGACGATCGAGTTGTCTGCGATCGAAGGCGCAGACGCGGTGGTCCACCTGAGCGGCGCAAGGATCGACAAGGGTCGCTGGACGCCGGAGCGGAAGGCCATCCTGCGCAGCAGCCGGGTCGATACAACGCGCGTGCTGGTCGACGCGCTCGCAAGTCTTCGACAGAAGCCGCGTGTATTTCTGTCGGCCTCGGGGATCGGCTGCTACGGGGATCGCGGCGATGAAATCCTGACCGAATCCAGTGCGATCGGGACGGACTTTCTCTCGCTGCTGGTACGGGATTGGGAGGCGGAGTCGACTCGCGCCGAACTGAGCGGAATACGGTCCGTACAGCTTCGCTTCGGCGCGATTCTGTCCCGCGACGGCGGCGCCCTGCCGCAAATGCTCCTGCCGTTTAGATTTGGGCTGGGCGGCCGCTTGGGAACGGGCAAGCAGTGGATGTCGTGGATCGCACTGGAAGACGCCGTCGGAATTATCTGCTCGGCAATCGCAGGCGATGCTGTTTCGGGCCCGCTGAACGCCGTCGCTCCAAACCCGCTGACCAACGCCGACTTCACGCGCATCGCTTCAGCCGTGCTCGGTCGGCCCGCGATATTCGCCGCGCCTGGGTTTGCGCTGCGCATTGCGCTGGGTGAAATGGCTGGCGCCGTGCTGCTCGCAAGCCAGCGGGTGATGCCGGAGCGCCTGCTCGCGGCGCGTTACGGCTTTCGCCTCCCGGATTTTGAATCCGCGCTGCGAGCCTCACTCACCGGCCGGAGCTAGCGCCCGGCACCGCGTCCGGAGTTGTGTGGGGGGATTCTGTGCGTACCCAAGAACAAAAACGGCTCTCCGGGGGGCGGAGAGCCGCTCTTGCTGTTGCGGGGCTACAAATCCTCTACTGCGTCGGCATCAGCATCTGCGAGAAGCCGATCGTATTGACCGTTCGCAACGTCGGTGTTCTCGGCGGCAGCCATTGCGGACCTTGGGTAAAGTTTGAGTCGAAGTTATAGACACGGTTGGGCGGGTCGTACACGGGCGCACCCTTGTAGAGACCGATCGCCTGGCGACTATAGTAAAAGCTCACGAGCGAACCCTCGTAGTTCAGTGTTGCGGGGCCCCAGTTTTCGATGTAGCGAAGGAAGTTGTGAAGACCGCCGTCGGTCCCAAAGTCCTGTTGAGGTTCTCCCGCCGGCAGTGCAAATGGAATCTGTTTTCCGGCGATGAGCGCGACCCGGTAGGAGGTCGTGACTGCGGCGCGACCGCCCTCATCGTACGGGGAGATGAAGCTGTTGACGTCATTCCAGTTGTCAGACAGCAGTGTCACGGCATCGGCAGCAACCGATGCGGCCACAGTGTTAGCGGCCGCCATGTTTCCGCCCGGCGCGTTGTAGTCGCCCTGAATGTATACGGGATTTTCAGAGGCGATGGTCAGGCCGCACGGCGGATTGGGGGCTGCGCCGTAGCAGAGCGTCCCGAGGTTGATCGTGGCTCCGTCGGTGAGCTTCAGAGCGTGGCGGAAGAAGTATGGCGGATTCTCCCGGGCTTCCTGAGTCACCTTGAACATACTCCACAGGGCCGGGGCGCTTGCGCACAACCCGTTCTGCTGGATGTTGGGAATCACGATGCTCGTCAGTGGGTTGGCAGGAGGCGTCGGCTCAATAGGACCTCCATATGTCCGGAGGTTGCCGTCGCTTTCCAGGTCTTCGCCCGAGTCCATGGCGCCATTTGGACACGCATTCAGGCTCGCCGGGTTCACGAAGTCATTGAAACCAAGCGATGCTACCTTCGCGCCGGTAACAGGGTCGACTTGATTGCCTCGGCGATCAGAGAAGTAGACCGAGTATCCGCCTACGTTGTTCGCTGCCGCGCCGGAGTCCGGTGCGCCGAGCGTGCCCATGAACCACTTGGAAAGGTTGCCGATGTCGAGTTCGATGTAATACATCGCCCCGACCGTCGTGATTTTATCGGTGAGCACGTTGTTATTCGGTGGTGCCGCAGCTTCACGAGGAATGCCCTCCCTGGTGTCAAACAGCACGTTGGGCCAATAATCGGTTCCTCCGGCGCCCGAGCCGCATTTTCCGGGCCCGGCTGGCGGCAACGTAGACGGATTGTCGCGAAGCCGCGCGATACGAATCACGGCATTCGGGCTTACGTCAGGGCAACCCGAAGGACCGTACTGGTTGGCCACTCCGCTCGCCGGAAGCGTAAGCAGGTTGGGGGAAGCCGCCCCATTCTGGGGATAGAGGTTTCGTCCCAGATACCCGTAATTCAGGATCTGCGTGGTGACGTCAGTTGCCACCCCGGCAGCGTTCACAAGTTCGATCTTAAGGCAGCCCGTCACAACCGGCTTGCCGGCGGCTTGCCAGTAACCGTTCGCGGCGTTGTAAGCGGTTGGGCTGCTCGCACCGGACGTAGGCGCAAATGGTGCGGCAGTCGTGAGGGTCGCAAGATCAACCGGAGTGGTCGCTGAAACGGTGTCAAGAAGCGTCATGTCAGCGCCGGCGCAGGCGTTCGCCTGAAGAGGCACTTTTCCTGCCGGATAGTCGTCGAGCATGATCCGCAAACTGACGGTCATCGGCGCCACGTTGGTGAAGTATCGTTGCGCGAACTGAGCGGGGTTGGTGCCGAGTTCACCCACAACGGGCCGGCGGATCAGCGCGACCGGCGTCTGCAGACCGCCGAGTGCGGTTGAAATCAGGTTGAGCTGAGGATCACCGATCGTCAACATGCCGTCATAGGCCGGAACGACGACGTTGGACCAGGTGGGATCGTTTGCAGTGCCACTCAGGTTCCCGTACACGTTGGGGCCGATCATGCTGCCTTCGGTCAGTGCTAGCGCGCGCCACTGTGCGTTGGTGTATGGTGCCGGCGGTAGCGGGGCAGGCTGGGGAGTGGGAGCCAGAGCAATTGTTACTGCGCCGCCGTAAGCTCCACCGTTGACAGTTGCCAAACCGTTTTCAAGGTTCGAGCGGAGCACCTGGCCAGAGACGGTAATCTTGTCGCGGAAATAGACGGGGCCGTTGTTGGCGGAGAGCCACAGGTTGCCGTTGGTATGAACGCGGCCGCCGAAGTCAAACGGAGGGCCGTTGAAGAAAGACAGGTCGGTATTGGAAAAGATTCCGAACTGGAAAACCGGGATGGCCACAAGTTCGATCTGGCGCTGGAGCTTCACCTCGGCTCCGTCTCCGGTCTGCGCCGCGACTTGCAGCGTAAACGGAGTGATCAGGGCCTGCATGCCCGCATAGGCGCTGGGCGGTTGAATCGTGGCATTAAACGGGGTCGGCGCGGCGCACGGGAATGTAGGACAACCGATCTGATAGGTCGAAACGCCGAGCGCGTTCTGGAACTGGATCCCCGGAATCGGGGGAGGCGTGCCGGTAATCCCCGGCAGGTTCGCCGCAGTGATCGAACCGTTGATCGCAAACGTGTTCCCCATGTCCGCGGTCATTTTTTCCATGCCCGCTTCCGCTCCGTAGAACGCAAGCTCGCGGTCTTGATTGTTTCCGCTCAATTTCTGGTCAGACATCACCATCCACGACATGCCGACGACAATCGCGGAAACCAGGAAAAGAATCAGCAGAGCGGTTATCAGAGCGACTCCGTCTTCTCGTTTGGTTCTCACAGCAGTCTCCTTATGAAATCGTCCGAGGGAACTCCGTCCTCTATGGCAGGATCCCTGGAGTGGGGAACAAGACCCCGAACGACAGGCTCCGGATGCTGACCTGCGTGGTCATGCTGTTGCGCAAGAACTGTGGCGGATCGGTCATGGTGTAGGGGTATTCCGAGCGTCCGCCCAGATACACGTTGACTGCGCGGAATGCGAACGGCGTGTCCGGGGGGATTGCCGTGGGTGCATCCCCGGGGCCCTGGAGGCCATAGGTGCCCGCCGCGTCCTGGGAGTTAACGATGTCGTAGCTGATCTCGAGATTTTCAATGACCTCGGCGACCGCCTGCGGAGGGTTCGCTGGAGCCGCCGCCGGATAGTTCGGATAGTTGACCTGGCGGATCAATTGGGGCTTCGCCGGATTGGTAACAACATCGAGGTAGTAGGTGACCATCCAGACCCGCGCGATCGTAGTCGGCGTGACCGCGACGGCCAGATTCGCAACCGTTCCATTCGGCAGGCCCGTTGCATTCAGGCCGGCGGGATCGCCGGGACCAAAGGTGATGACGGGCCCGGCAACGCCGGTCACATACTCAAGCGCGGTCCCGTTGATGTTGTGGAACATGATCAGGTTTCCCACGGCGATCGGCGTCGGTGAGCCCGGCATCGTGAAGCAAGCCGGATCCAGCGTTACGGTTGCGCCCGTCGGGGCAATAACTCCCGCGCAGGTCGGTAGCGCCGCCGACGTCACCGGTGCGGCCGTCAGCAGGGGTGCGGCGGCTCCGCCGGCGCTTGAGACCAGGGTGTTGTCCGCGTAAAGAATCGTGACGATGTCGGTGTTGAAACCGCCGGTGAGAACTGCGCCACTGGCAGGATTTACCGTGGTCACAACGGAGCCAAGCCCGTTGCCGGGAATTACCGGCGGCAGAATCGTATAAGTCGCCGGCGGAAGGCCGGCATTCTGGAATATGCCGGCAACGGGCGTGCCCGGGCGAACGACGTTTGAAACTCCCGCGGCAGTGTTGGGGATCGAAATTCCCGCGGCGGGAATCCCTTCACCGGCTTGCGTCAGGTCGCGTACGAGAAAATGCATTCCCGCCCGGAGATTCTCCTGGACGTTCGCTTCCAGCGCCACTGCCTCGCTCACATGCTGCGCCTGGATGATTGCGGTCGTGGCAGCTGCCACCACGGCGATCATGATGGTCATCGCGACCAGCAACTCGATCAGTGAGAACCCGTTTTCCCGCTTCATTCCGTGCTCCTTGCGGCTCTAATTGAATGCCGAAATATAGGAATACATCGTGTAGGTACGTTTAAAGCGGCCCGTGTTGTAAAAGACCTGGATTTCGATTTCGCGAAGGTTCGTGTCGCCGGCGACGTTCGAGATGGTGATCGTGCGGGTGAATTCGTTCAGCGGCAACTGGACGTCGTCCGCGGTGCCCAGTTTGTTGTCCGGTCCCGGCATCAGGATGTACTCCTCCGGCTGGCCCGAGTCGACGACGGTGCCTACCAGTCCGTCGGTTGGGCCGGGCTGCAGGATGGGTTGAGGACCGACCAGAAACAGGCCCAGAGGGTTTGCCCCGGAGTTATTTGAGACCTGCGCCCAGGTAATGCCGTTTGTGTATTTGGCGGTAAAGATGGCTTCGGCGGCTTCTTCGGCTTTCTGCTGCGCGATAAAATCGTCCTGCGAGCCGCGCATGTAGGCGAGCGCATCGCCGAGCATTGCCGCCAGGCCCAGAATCCCGACGCCCAATACCAGCAGAGCGATCATGGTTTCCAGTAGGGTGAAGCCTCTTGCCGAATGCCTGCCTGCGTGGCGCATGGTCAATGTCTCCTTAGAACTGATACCAGGCATTGTTGCCGTTGCTCTTCCAGCCGCGTACCCGGCCTGTGGTTCCCAGCACCGTGACCGCGCGGGCGGTGGATGTTTGCCCGGTAACTCCCAGGTAAACCGTCCCATTGATCGGCAGGAAAGTTGCCCCGTCCAGGAACTCGCCGTCGCTTTGGAAGATCATTCCGCCGACGGGACCGTTGTTGATGCCCTCAAACTCAATGGCGCCGCTGTTGCCGTAACCATCCGGGGTATCAACCATACCGTCCAAGGTGAATGTCAGCGGAGGCGATAGCGTTACGGTGTCCAGAACCGGATTCAGTCCTCCTGCCCCGGGGGTCAGCGTGTTCAGCTGGATCAGCTGCAACTGGTTGTTGGCGGGAAACGTAATCTGGACATAGCGGCGGTTGGCGATGGAATACTCGCGAGCCTGCCGAAACGTCTCAAGGACCTGCCGCATGGCCGCGTCGATTTTCGCGGTCTGCAGGTTCGGCTTCAGTTGCGTGATCGCGATTCCCGTGATGATCAGAATGATCGAGATCACGACGAGCAATTCGATAATCGAAAATCCGCTCTGGCAATTCCCGCGGCTGCCTTCTGCTAGCGGTCTCGCTTCGGTCTTTTTCACGCTCACACCTCGAACCAGAGAAAAACTGCGCCTTCTAAAGACTCATCGGCCAGGATAGTGCATGTATCAGGCCACCGAAGGGAGGCTATAATCCATTTGTATAGAATAACTTAGAGGCTATGACGCGGATTGCTCACGCGCAGGCCGCGCGCGTCGGGGTAGAAATGTAACCGATCGGAGAGCCGTCTACAGAAGTTTAAGCTGTCCCGCGGCGGTTCGTCTGGACATCTTATGAGTGAGGAATGCTGCAACCGGGACCCTTGGTGTCACGGGCTCCGCACGCGAACGAAGGTCCGTGGGTCTTGGGCGGACTCCTGGAATCTCATACCCGGCCGTGCCCGACGTGCGGGCCGGCATGGCAAACAAGGCACATCCCCCCGGATGATTCTGTGGTTCTCGGTCGCCATATTCACTATAAAAGGATCACATTGGACCTTTCGCGATGACGCGTCCGGCAGGGAAGGAAAACCGGCGAACCGTCCGGGTCGCTGTATCAAAGGGAGTGTGGGTGGCCTGGCAGGCGGGCCGAGGACGCAACGTATCGCGCGTGCGCGACCTCAGCGCCGGAGGGGTGTTCATCTCAACCGCACTGGGCGTTCCGGTCGGTACGGCGGTCGAGATGTTGTTCGCCCTGCCCGAAGGCGAGGCGCGCATCCACGGCATCGTGCGCTACGCGGACGGAAAAAACGGCATTGGTGTGGAATTCACGCGCATGGGTACCGGAGACCGCGCGCGTTTGCAGGAGTTGCTGCGGCGACTTAATCGCTGACCGGCCCTGCGGGCTACCGCATGGCCTTGTTCAAGAACGCGATCGTGCGGGCCCAGGCATCGGCGGCAGCTTCCGGGCGGTAGGCGGTCGTGTTGGTCGAGTTCTCAAAGCCGTGCCCCGCTCCATCGTAGATCTTTACGTCAATTCGCCGCCTCATCGTTTCCATTGATTTCTGGAACGCGCCCACGTCGGCTGGCGTGATGCCGCGATCGTCTGCGCCGAAGTTGCCAAGGATGGGCGCAATGATCTGTTGCATATCATTTGGATCGGTCGGCAGCGCGCCATAGTTCACCACGCAGGCCGCAAGATGCGGCTCATGAATTGCGAGCTGCAGGGAAAATCCGCCCCCCATGCACCACCCGATTGATCCGATGTGATCGCGGTCCACATCCTTGCGCGTCGCAAGATAGGCGAAAGCGGCTTTCAGGTTGCTCACGGCCCGGTCCTGCGGCAACCCGCGCATCAATTCATGCGCCACTTCCGGATCAGCGGTAACCTGCCCGCGATAGAGATCAGGTGCGAGTGCGATGTAGCCTTGCTCGGCGAGTTTCTGCGTTTGTTCTTTCACCCAATCTGTCAGCCCCCACCATTCGTGGATGACCACCAGAGCCGGGTAGCGCCCGGGCTTTTCCGGCACAGCAAGAAATCCGCTTACGGTCCCGGTGCCGTCGGGAAACTGAACGGTCTCGGTTTTCGGAGCATCGGCCTGGACGGTCACGATGGCCGCGAGCAAACCGAGCACCACGATCGCCAGCGCCGCTCTGAAAGTATTCTTCATCGGTCGTCTCCCCCTCGTCCCGGCCGGCCGCATTCTAACGCTTCCGCTGCGCTTCGGCCACCTGTTAGGACGCGCGGTCTGCCTGCACGGCCGTGCCGTAGGCGATCACTTCGGTAACACCCTGCATTACCTCGGTCGCGTCGTAGCGCACTCCAATGACCGCATTGGCGCCGCGCTCAACAGCGTGCTGCATCATCAGCTCAAGCGCCTGCTCGCGCGTCTGTTCGCACATGTCTTCAAACAGGGTGATGTTCCCGCCGACGACGGTTTGCAGCGAAGCCCCGAGCGTACCGAAAATGCTGCGCGAGCGCACCGTCACGCCGCGCACCAGCCCCAGGTTCTTTGCGATGCGGTAGCCGGGCAGTTCAAATGCCGTTGTCACCATCGCCGCATTCACACGCACGTCCATCTGTCGGTCTCCTGGGAAGGCGCTCGATACCGGACGGCAGGATAGCACACTCATCTGGGGTCAAAATGACCTGGAACTGACCGGGGCCGGCTGCCCGGCGCGCTGCTATACTTGCCGGATTCAACCAAGGGAGGAATTCGCCGTGCCCGAACTTGTCCAGGTTGTGGCCGATACCCTCGCCTCCTACTACGAAGGAGTACGCGACAATATCCACCGACTCGTCGCGCCCATCTCGACCGCCCAGCTCTGGACGCGTCCCTATCCCTACGGCAACAGCATCGGCCACCTGCTGCTTCACCTTACCGGCAACCTGAATAACTACATCGGAGCGCGCATTGCCAACACGGGCTACATTCGCAACCGGCCGCTTGAGTTCTCCGATAGCTCCCGGCGCCCCAAGGAGCAGG
>Ga0209624_10001457_pt1 | contig 18523 bp, 13 predicted proteins | sample JacPinW_OM2H0_O1_FD_188565 | JGI IMG/M metagenome (GOLD analysis project Ga0209624, IMG submission 188565) | Forest soil microbial communities from Algoma, Ontario, Canada - Jack Pine, Ontario site 1_JW_OM2H0_O1 (SPAdes) (version 2) | ecosystem: Environmental > Terrestrial > Soil > Boreal...
GCGAGACGGGGAAAGGTGTCGTAGACGCGCTCGGCGGTCCACGCGCCGCGCTCGCGAGACTGCGTCATTCGCAGGTGCTCGTCGACCGTCAACGAACGCCACAGCCGCCGCCCCTGCGGCACGTACCCCACGTGGTGGCGGGCGATGCTCGCGGGCGGAAGGCCAAGCAGCTCCTGGCCGCGCATGCGGACCGTGCCGCTCGAAGCGCGGACAAGGCCCATGATCGCCTTGCAAAGCGTCGTCTTGCCCATGCCGTTGCGGCCGACCACCGACAGCACGCCGCGGTCGAGCGTCAAGTCGACGCCCTGCAGTGCATGCGAATGGCCATAATAGACGTTCAGGCCCCTGACCTGGAGCAGGACGTTGGCCTCGGAGCGGCGCGGCTCAGCCATGCCCGCCTCCAAGGTACAATTCCTGAACCTCGGGATCGGCCTCGATCTCCTGCGGCGAGCCTTCCTTGAAGATCCGCCCGTTGTGCATCATCGTCACCCGCTCGACCACGCGTAGCGCGACGTCCATGTCGTGCTCGATGATGATGTAGCCGATATGCGCGGGCAACGAGGAGAGAATATCGACGAGCTCGGCCCGTTCCGTCGGCGAAAGCCCGGCCGCCGGCTCGTCGAACAGAATGAAGCGCGGGGCGCCCGCGAGCGCCAGCGCAATCTCGAGCTGCCGCTGCTGGCCATAGGCCAGTTCCGCCACAAGCCGGTCCTTGATCGGCGTCAAATGGACCGCCTGGATGAGGGACTCGGCCGCGTTGACGAGCGTGTCATTACGACGCGGCCGAATGAACGAGTAACGGCCGCGCGAGACCCCGCGAACGGCCAAATACACGTTGTCGATCACGCTGAGGCCCGGGAAAAGCGCAGATATCTGGTAGGTCCGGCGCAATCCGCGGCGGATTCGCTCATAGGGCGGAAAGAACGTCACGTCCTCGCCGAAGAAGCGAATTGTTCCCGAGGACGGCGGAAAGTCGCCGGTGATGCAGTTGAACAGCGTCGTCTTGCCGGCGCCGTTCGAGCCGAGGACAGCGCGCCGCTCGCCCGGCCGGACCGTGAGCGAGACGTCGACCAAAGCGGCGAGAGCGCCGAACAGCCGCGTCACGCCGCGCAGCTCGAGGGCGTTGGCCGAGCCGACCGTGGAGAGACGCTGCGCAACGCTATCCATGGCCGCCGCCGGTCGATTGTGCGCGTGGCGAGCCGCGTCGCGCGCGATTGCGCCAGCGGGCCCACAAGCCAATGATCCCGTCCGGCGAGAAAAACACAATCGCCAGGAACCCGAGGCCGATCAAGAGCCGAAACCGGTTGCCGTCGAGGCCGAACGCGACCAGGACGTCGAGCGCAAAGGTCTTCAGCACCGCATAGATGAGAGCGCCGATGAATGCGCCGATCGGATTGCCGATCCCGCCGACGACGGCGATGACGAGTATGTCGATCGCCGCGGAGACGCTGACCGTCCCGGGCGCGATTTCGCCGTAGCTCCAGACCAGGAGAATGCCGCCGAGCGCCGCGATGACCGCCGCGAACACGTAGGCCGCGATGCGATGGGCGTTGACGTTGAAGCCGAGCGCGGCCATGCGCCGCGGGTTGTCGCGAATGCCCTGGAGCGCAAGCCCGAAGGGCGCCCGGGCAACATAGGAGACCGCAAGCCAGCAAAGGAACGCGACGCCGAGCTCGAGATAGTACGAGGGTATCGCGTCGTGCCAGTCGACGCCCAGAAAGACCGGCGTCGGGACGGCGTTAATGCCGGTGTGGCCGTTGAAGATCGCGTAATTCTGGTTGGCAAAATAAAAGAACGCCGCCGCGATCGCGAGCGTGATCATGATCGTGTAGATGCCCACGGTCCGCACTGCGAGCGCGCCAATCGCTGCCCCGACAACCATGGCGAGGATCAGAGCCGCGGGAACCGCGAGCCACCATGGCCAACCAATTCCGCCCGGCACCCCGTTCACGCCCAGGATCGCGACGACGTAGCCGGCGAAACCGGCGATCGTCATCTGCGCTAGACTGACCATGCCGCCGTAGCCGGCGAGGAACATCAGGCTCAGCGCGATCGTGCCAAGCATATAGGTCCAGCCAAAGATCTGAGTGAGCACAAAACCGCTGGCGATCGCCGGCATGATCAGAACGACAACGCCGACGAGGACCGCCGCGGGATTGACGTTCTGCAGCCACGCGGACTGCGAGTTGGGCTGCGTGGCGGCCCTGGACGCGCCTCGCGCGCGGCTGTCGGCGAGCGCCATGGCCTAGCGCCCCACCAGAAGGCCCTGCGGCCGCACGGCCAGCACGAGCACCATGATCAGGAAGGTCAGAACGATCGCGTAGGTCGGGAAATAAGCAAGCCCGATCTGCTCGGCGAGTCCGATGATGACCGCGCCGAGCGCCGCGCCCGGAATCGAACCCATGCCCCCGACAATGACCACGATCAACGAAGCGAGCAGGAAGCGCGTGTCTTCGCCTGGAGACAACGATTGGAAAGTTCCCCCGACCACGCCGGCCATCCCGGCGAGCCCGGCGCCGAACGCGAATACGGTGACGAAGACGAGCTGGATGGGCACGCCCATGGCGGACAGCATGTCGCGGTCGTCGACCCCGGCGCGAACGATCATGCCGATCCGGGTGCGGTTCAGGACCAGCCACATCCCCAGGCCGATCACCACCGAGGCCAGGAAGATGACCAGGCGAACAATCGGATAGGACAGATAGACCGTCTCGCCCGAGGACTTAACCGCCGTGATCAGGGGCAAATCCATCGGCCCGCGAAGCCATGTCGGAGTTTGAATCTGATATGAATTTCCGCCGAACCACCAAAGCATGAGGTCGGCGAGCACGATCGAAATCCCGATCGTCACCAGCGTCTGGCGAAGATCCTGTCCCTCCATCCGGCGGAACACCGCGACTTGAAGGACGATGCCAAGGAGAGCGGCGACAATGAAAGCGACGACAAAGCCGAGCAGCCACCAGCCGGTGGCGTCGACAGCCAGATAACCGAAGTAACCGCCGAGAAGGTAGATCGAGCCGTGCGCCAGATTGACGTTTCGCATAAGACCGAAAATCAGGGTGAAGCCGCTGGCGACGAGGAAATAGAGGCCGCCTAGCGTGATCCCGTTAAGCACGGCGTTGAGAAAGAGCTTCTTTCTGCCGAAGATCGCCTCGAAGCCCGAGGACCAGGGCGCGAATACGAGCCAGATCGCCGCAATCACCAGAACCGCGAGGATCAGCGACCAGACCGGACGGCGCGCGATGAAATTGTTCATGGTCCGCCCTTCGAGGCGGACCGACAGATTGTCGAGCCTGTCGCGGCGCCGCTCAGCTTTGGCGCTGTCGTGAGCTCTCCGGTCACAGCGAAGCAAAACCTCCCATAATTGCGTTCAGCCTATCCGCTTTCGGCCCCGCGCGCTTGATCGACAGTATGATTTCATGTCCTGTCGACGCGCCGCTAGAGGACATGGGCGACCCGGCGGTATTGCGTCGGCGCCATGCCCACATTGGCGGCGAAGAAGCGCGTGAAGCCGCTTTGCGAAGAGAAACCCAGGTCGTAGCCGATATCGGCGACGGAAATCTCGCTACCCACAAGCTTATCGATCGCCTGCTCCATGCGCAGGGTATTGACATAGAGGTTTGGCGTGAGCCCGGTCTGAGTCCGAAACAGTTTGTAGAAATGCGGACGCGACAAGCCCGCGCGGCGCGCGACCGCGTCGAGCTCGATGTCGGCCCCGAGCGACTCCTCCATCAGCCGCATCGACTTGCGCACGCGAAAATCGATGGCCTGAGCCGATAGACAGCGGCCCTCGCCCAGATCCATTTGACGCCAAGACTCCTCGTAGCAGGCCTGAATCAGGCAGCGTAGCTCGCAATCGAGGGTCGTGACGCGCTGGCCCGCGTACACGAGAGCCGAAACGCATCGAATTTGCGCGTCGAGCGCCGGCGTCCGAGCGAATTCGGAGCGGCCAAACCGAAGCAGGGTCTCGTTGACGCCGGGAGCGAACCAATCGGGGTTTACGTAAAGGACGAAGAAGGTCGAGCCGTCGTCGAGGTCCCCCGGGACGAAGTTATGCGGCTCCCACGGGCTGACGGCGACAACGGACGCGTTGGTCGCTCGGCAGGGAGCGCCTGAAACGAGCACGCCGCCGTCATCGCCCGACAGATGAAAGATGAGATGCCCTTCGCGGTGCGCGTGGATGTTGAAGGGACGGTTCAGTCTATAGATCACCGCACGGCCGAATTGGCCGTGGACGGCCGCGACGGCCCGGCTCATCTCTGTACCTCCTCCCCGATTTGTCGCGTGATTGACGACAAGCTTCAACGGTCGGAGAGTTTCGCAAGCGCGCATGAACCGAGCGGCTTTCGCCGCCCGGTCACGCAGGAAATCAGTACTTCTTGCACTCCGGATTTGTCCGGCTCGGCGGCCCGATCTTGACAAACACGTCTCTCGGATAGCCCAGCGTCTGGTGGACGTCGGGGACGATCTTGACGACCTTGCTGACGAGCCCGCCTTTCCCGTCGTCGGCCACTTCGGTGACGAAGTTCGTGCCGATCGCCTGGCGGTCCTCATCGAGGCTGATCTTGCCGTTCGGCGCGTCGATGGTGAGTCCCGCAAGCGCGGTCTTGAGCTTCGACTGATTGTCGCTGAGGTCGCCATTGACCTTGTCGAGCGCCGCATAGAGCGCCATCGTCGACCCATAATAGTTGGTCGCCAGCAACCCTGGGCTCGGCAGGCGCTTATCGGCGGGAGTCGCCTCCTGATAGAGTGTCACAAACGCCTTCCAGCCTGGGTCGTCCCAAGTGTCGGCCATGCCGCTCGATGCGATCGTGCCGAGCATCGCGTTCTTCGCGTCGCCCTTGGCCGAAAGGACGGTCTGGTCGACCATGATCGACCCGCCCATGAGATGGGCCTTGCCGCCGGCTTGCGCGTACTGGTTCAAGAAGTTGACCGCGTCAGCGCCGCCGAGGCCGAGGTAGATCGCATCGACGTCATCGGGCAGCGCCGCGATCGTCGAGGCAAAGTCCTTCGTGCCGAGCGGGACCCACTGGCGGCTCGCCACCTGTCCGCCTGCGGCGCAAAATTCCAGAACGAGGCCGAAGACCTGCGTATAGACGAAGGAATAGTCTTCGCCGACCGTTGCGATCTTCTTGTAACCCTTGGTGTTATAGGCGTAGTCGCCGAGTCCCGCCGACCATTGCGCGCCGTCCATGTTCCAGCGGAAGAAATTGGGTGACGGATCCGGGAAGGTTGTTTCCTGCGCGCCGGAGGCGGCATTGATGAACGTCAGCTCAGGATGTGTCTTGGAGAAGTTCTTGACCGCAATGCCTTCATCGCCGGACAGCGGCGAAAGAAGAATTTGCACGTGGTCCTGTTCGATGAGCTTCTTGACCGCGCGCACCGCCGAGTCCGGCGTCGCGTCGGTTGAGGCGACGACAAATTCAAGCTCCTTGCCGCCTGCCTTCGTGCCGTATTTCTTCACCGCGGCGTTGAAACCGGCCATGCCGTCCACGCCCAGGATCGTATAGGTGCCTTCGAGCGTCGCGGTAACGCCGACCTTGATCTTCTCCTGCGCCCACGCCGCGCTCGACAGCAAAATGCTGGTGAGCGCTACGGCGCCGATTCCACTCTTCAACATCATCTTTCCTCCCAGTTTAACAATGTGGCGTCCAGGCGCGCGACGACGCGCTCTTGGACGACTTCGTCGCCATTCGCGGCGAAGTCTCCCAGCCGACACGACAACATCAGCGGCAAGGAATGCCGCGTCAGTGAAGCGTAATATGTTGGACTTTACAAGCCGTGAGTTTGTGTGCGCCGCAGCGCATTCGCAAATCTCAACCGCAGCGGGGACGAACCGAAATATCTGACTGAATATATCAGGTCCGCGATTGTTCCTTCTCGTTCACCGGATAATACACTGCTGCACAAAGCCTGTGCGAAGACCTGCTTAAGGCGAAATGCTTCCGAAACCTGTCGATTTCCGGGAATAATGCGCTTGTATTAGCTCCTAAGGATCGACGGAGAACATCGCTCCATTCCGATTAAGGAAGGGAGGTCAGAATCTCCTTCGTTTGCCGGCTCGCAGCGGCGCCATCGGGGGTCGCATGGGGTTCGCTGGGAGGCTCTGTCGCGTTAGCTGTCGGTCGGGCGCCCTGTGGCTGTGCCCCTGAGCGCGTGCCGTCCTGGACGGGCTTGTCCTGGTCAAGCCCGGGCATGACGCCTTCATTTGCCGCCGCAGGTCCTTCCCCAATTCCGCCTTCCCGCGCCCAACAGCTAACATTGTAAGAGCCTCGGTTTTGACTCTTAAAGCGTTAGCTGTCGGCGGGCTGCTTCCGACGCGTCTTGGAGCCTCTCCCGTCCCGGCCGGGCTTGTCCCGGCCATCCACGCCGCGCCGCCTCAGAGACGAGTCCGGGCAGCGCCGCGCATGGTCGCAATGGCCTCAGAAACATGCTTTTTCGACCTCACCGTCCCTTGCCGTCGTTCTCTGCGCCGAAGCGCGTGGGTAGCCGGGACAAGCCCGGCCATGACGCTTCGGGCCCGTCTCGCGCCGCCACAACATGCGGAATTTCTGTTGCCAACAGCTAACGCTATAAGAGCCTTGGTTTTTCTTGTATTAAACAAAAACAGTTGCTATAATGCGCGGCAATGAGAAGTTCCGGCAACGACGATCGGGCGCGCCCGCGGGTCGGCGGGACTGACCGGTTTGCGACCGGTGCCCACAACCCACCACGCGAGTTCAGTCGGAGAAGAAATTTTTTATTTGGATTCGCCGTAACCCCTTGAAAAGTCCCGATTCGGCCAAGGGAATCCAAGGAAATGCAAGGACTTTTCCTTGCATTTGCTTGCTTTTATTTGGATTTTCTTGGCACGAACTCGCGCCCTGGTTGTACTGGCGGACCGATTGAGGGTCAGACCCCGGTGACCAGGCTGTCGATCCGAAGCGGCAGATCACGCAAGCGCTGGCCGGTCGCATGGTAGATCGCGTTGGCGAGCGCCGCCGACGTCCCGACGATGCCGATCTCGCCGATGCCCTTCACGCCGAGCGGGTTGATCAGCCGGTCCTCCTCGGGAACCATGATGATGTGAACCTCGCCGACGTCAGCGTTCACCGGGATCATGTAATCGGCCAGGTTTGTGTTGACATAACGGGACGTGCGCGGGTCGATCTCCGTCTGCTCGTGGAGGGCGGAGCCAATGCCCCAGATCATGCCGCCCATATACTGGCTGTGGGCAGTGCGCGGGTTCAGAATTCGGCCGGATGCGAAGGCCCCGACCATCCGGGGTACGCGGATTTCGCGGGTTCGCGAGTGAATGCGCACTTCGACGAACTGCGCGCCAAAAGCGAACTGGATCCGGTCCTTCAAGCGCGCGCCGCCCATAGGCATTGCCGCGCCTTTATACAGGGCCTGCACACCGTCCTTGGCCACGCCATGCGGCAGGGACTCCGCATATTCTTCGAGGGCGCCCATACCTCGGTCTTTCATCGCTGCGGCAACATCGGTGGCCGGCTTGCCATCTTGCCCCAGACGCATGCGAAGGGAGTCGCAAGCCTGGGCGACCACGGTGCAAACGCTTGCCGTCGAGATCGAGCCGCCCGCCACCGGCGCCGGCGGTAGATCGGTGTCGCCGAGCGCAACCGAAACCTTCTCGACAGGTATGCCAAGCCGCTCGGACGCGGTCTGCGCCACGACCGTATAGAGGCCGTTGCCGATCTCGTGGCCGGCTGTCTCGACCAGCGCGCGGCCGTCTGAAAAGAGACGGACTCGGGCCGTCGCCGCCGCCATCTGGGTCGGATAAGCGGACGCTGCGCATCCCCAGCCGACCAGCCAATCGCCGTCGCGCTTCGACCCCGGCGTTGGATTGCGCGCTTTCCAGCCGAACGCCTCAGCAGCCTGATCGAAGCAGGTCATAAGCGCGCGGCTGGTATAGGGCAAACCTTTGATCGGCTCTGTCTGCGTATCGTTGACGCGGCGCAGCTCAATCGGATCCATGTTCAGCGCAACCGCAAGCTCGTCCATCGCGCTTTCGAGAGCAAAGAAATAGGGCGTTTCGGCCGGCGCTCGCATAAAACCGGGCGTGGCGCGGTCGGCGCGCACGATCGTCACATTGCTCGCGACGTTCGGGCAGGCGTACATTCGCGTTGAAGCGTCGGTGCCGGCGACCGCGTAAGGATCGGCTCGAGACGTGACCTCCGACCCTTCGTGATTGAGCGCCTGAAGCTTGCCGTCATGCGTGGCCGCGAGCTGTATACGCTGGCGCGTTTCGGCCCGGAATGTCGCAATCGTAAAACCCTGTTCGCGGGTGGGCACGAGTTTCACCGGCCGGCCCAGTCTGCGGGCTGCAATCGCAATGATCGCGGTCCGTTGGGTGAGACCGCCCTTGGAGCCGAAGGCGCCGCCGACATAGCGGCTGATAACCCTGATTTGACTGGGCTCGACGCCAAGCTGGGCTGCAAGCCCGTTTTTGATCCCATAAACATTCTGGCTCGGCTCATGGACGGTGAGTTGCGCGCCATTCCAGACGCATTGGGTCGCAAACAATTCGATCGGATTGTGATGCTGAGTCGGAGTCGAATAGCTGACGTCGATTTTGACTGGCGCCGCTGCATAAGCCATCGCGAAATCGCCGACTTTGGGATCGTCGTGCTTCTTGTTCTGCTCAGCAAGGTTCTGTTCAACCGTCCCCTGCAAATCGAAAGTTCCGGCTGACGGCCGGTCCTCGTATTCGACGCCAATCTGAAAGGCCGCGTCTTGGGCGACTTCCAGGGTTTCGGCGAGCACCACCGCGATCGTTTGACCCGCGTAAGCGATCTCGGCGGACCCAAGGGGAACCACAGAATTCGAAGCAGGACCGCCCTCAGCGAAGTATTTGACCTTGCGGATGTCGCCGCCAATCGTTTGATAGGTAAGAATGTCGAGCACGCCGGGCAAAGCGCGTGCAGCCCTGAGATCGAAGGATTTGATTCGTCCTTTGGCGACCCGGCTTGAGAGCAGGTAGGCGTAGGCGACATCGGGAAGCGCCATATCCGCTGCATAGCGCGCCTTGCCGGTAACTTTGGCACGGGCGTCATAACGCGGAATGGGTTGGCCCATATTGCCGATGGGCGCGGGAGCAGCCGGATCGATCATCGTTCAGCCCTCCAGTTCGGCGGCTTGCAGGAGCGCGCGAACCAAGGTGGATTGGCCAAGCGCGATCTTGAAGGCATTGTGGACTCGTGGCCTTGCGTGAGCGAACGCGGCTCGAGCCGCGGCTTCGGCGACCGCCTCGGTCAGGGTTTTCCCGGCGAGCACATCCTCCGCCTCCCGGGATCGCCATGGAATTGTGGCGACCCCGCCGAGAGCAATTCGGGCCTCACGGACCTTTGGCCCGACCATGTCGATCGCCACGGCGGCGGAGGTGAGAGCAAACTCATAGGACTGCCGATCGCGAATCTTGAGATACAACGAGCGCCGCGTCCAAGGGCCGGCTGGAACATTGAAGCCGGTGATCAAATCGCCCGGGGCGAGAGCCGTTTCCACGTTTGGCGTTGCGCCCGGCACTCGATGCAGGGCGGCGAACGGGATGGTTCTGACGCCGGAGGAGCCTGCGACGGTAACTGTCGCGTCAAGCGCGATCAGACTTTGGGCAAAGTCGCCGGGATAAGTTGCGATGCAATCGGGACTACCACCAAGGATTGCATGCTGACGGTTTAAACCGTCCAATGCGGTGCAGCCCGAACCGGGATCGCGTTTGTTGCATGCGGTCCAGGACGTATCGCGGAAATACGGGCAGCGGGTCCGTTGCAGCACATTGCCGCCAAGCGTCGCCATGTTGCGAAGTTGCGCGCTGGCGGCGAGCCGCAAGCTTTGAGAAATGACAGGATAGTTCTTGACGATCTCCGGATGGTCGGCGGCGGCTGCCATTTTGACCATGGCGCCAAGCCGTACGCCATCGGATGATACGGAGATGGCGTCATGGGCGCCGGCGAGCGCTCCCAGATCCACCACCTTGGCGGGTCGCATGACGTCGAGCTTCATCAGGTCGACGAGTGTTGTGCCGCCGGCCAGATATTCGACTGGCGCTCGGCCCTGGATCTCAGGCAAGTGCGCGAGCATCGAGGCGGCGCGAATGGCCGCGACCTCGCTCGAAGGGCGGTCATAGGCAAAAGCGCGCATCGCTCAGCCCTCCATCTGCGTTTTGGCTTGGGCGACGGCGGAGACAATGTTCGGATAGGCCGCGCAACGGCACAGATTGCCGCTCATGTATTCGCGGATTGTGTCGTCATCGCCTGCGTGCCCCTCCTTCACGCAGCCGATGGCCGACATGATCTGGCCCGGCGTGCAATAGCCGCACTGGAAGGCATCGTTATCCACGAAGGCCTGCTGCATTGGATGCAGCGGTCCGTCCGCACGCGCCAGCCCTTCGATTGTGCCGATCTGATGGCCCTGGGCCGCTATGGCGAGAGTAAGGCAAGAAAGGACCCGCGTTCCGTCAATATGCACGGTGCACGCCCCGCATTGGCCGTGGTCACAGCCCTTCTTTGATCCCGTGAGCCCGATATGCTCCCGTAGGGCGTCAAGTAGAGTCGTTCGGACGTCTAATCCAAGTCGATAAACGTCGCCATTGACCGAGAGAGCGGCCAGAACCCGGCTGTCGCTAGGCTCGAACGCCACCGGCTCGGCGAAGGCCTCGTCGAGGCGGGCTCCTACAAACGGAAGGGCTGCGGTGGAAACCGAAGCGCCGAGAAAACGACGTCGGTCGACTGATTGTGGTTCATCGCTGCGTTTGGTCGGCATGGACGCCTCCACTGCCTGAAAACGGTCCTTGAGCCCGCGAGGGCACACCCCGGGGCGCATATCGCTTAGGGACGCTTCTCTAAATGCCGACTTATCCGAAGGTGTTCCCAAAATGGTTGCGGCGGCGAGGTCACGAGCGCGTGAGCCCCCGAAGGCACGGGGCTTGGGCTTGGGCTTGGGCTTGGGCTTGGGCTTGGGCTTGGGCTTGGGCTTGGGCTTGGGCTTTCGCTTAGCCATGACATTGTCGTCAAGCAGCATAACGGGGCGCTCGAGTGGCGACCGAGCCTAGCGAGTACGCGCGATTCACCAATCTTGATCAGCGGGCATCGCCGAGACTTGACGTTGCTCGCCGAACTGACAGCGGGTGGGCAAATTCGAGTCACACAAGTTCTCGAAGCTGCTGCGACTTGCGTCCAGATGTTCGATCTGCGCCCATAAGGAGGCTGACAGTTGCCAGACATCGCAGGCCTGATGGCGCCGACTTGTTAGAATGAAGATGACGGAGGGATTGGGTGCGTACGATCAAAGGACCAGCACTGCTCATCGCACAACTTGCGAGTGACCGTGCGCCATTTAACACCCTCCCCGGGATAGCCAAGTGGGCTGCGAGCTTAGGCTACGTTGGGTTGCAGCTCCCCAGCTCGGATACCCGGTTCCTTGACCTCCACCTTTGCGCTGAAAGTCAGGCCTACGCCGACGAGATTACGGGAGTTTTGAAGGAGCATGGGCTCGCCGTCACGGAGCTCGTGACCGCCCTTCAGGGCCAACTGGTCGCCGTCCATCCCGCATATGACGCCCTCTACGACGCTTTCGCGCCATCGAGCGTGCAAGGGAACCCTAAAGCGCGCCAGGCGTGGGCGGTCGAGGAGATGAAGATCGCCGCCAAGGCGTCGCAGCGCCTTGGTCTCAAGCTCGTGCAGACGTTCAGCGGATCGCTCGCCTGGCCCTATGTTTATCCATGGCCGCAGCGACCGGGTCATCTCATCGAAGCGGCGTTCGGCGAACTCGCTAAGCGTTGGACGCCGATCCTCGACGCCTTCGACGCCGTTGGCGTTGACATTGGGTTTGAGCTGCACCCTTGCCAGGAGGTTTTCGACGGGGAGACGTTCGAGGAATTCCTGGCCGCAGTCAGCAATCATCCGCGCTGTAATATCAATTATGACGCCAGCCACTTCATCAAACAAGGACTGGACTACGTCGAGTTCATCGACTTCTACCATGAACGCATCAAAGGCTTTCACGTGAAAGACGCCGAGTTTCGACCGTCCGGGAAACAGGGCTTTTATTCCGGATATCAGCCGTGGCTGAAGCGCGCAGCCAGAGATCGCTCGCTCGGCGATGGCCAGGTCGACTTCAAGCAGATCTTCTCGAAGTTTGCCGAGTACGATTTTAGCGGCTGGGCCGTATATGAGTGGGAGGATTGCCTGAAGCACCCCGAGGTTGCGGCTGCCGAAGGCGCGCCGTTCATCGCCGCTCACATCATCCGCGTGACTGACAGGGCGTTCGACGATTTTGCAGCAACGGGCGCCGAGAGTGATGCTGTGAGCCGGATATTGAGGCTTACATGAACTAAAGAGCTAGAAATCTCGGAACGCGCAGTGCTCTAGATCTTAGGTCGTCAGGCGCGAATAGGCTGCCGCCAAAACGAAGATGATGGCGCCATAGAGGATCTGTTTGATCGGCTCAGGCGAATCCAGAAGAGTCAGCAGTCCGTCGAGCACGGTCAGGATCAGAGCGCCGATGATCGTGCCGGAATAGCCGCCGCTGCCGCCAAAAATCGACGTGCCGCCAATGATGACCGCCGCGATGGAAGGCAAGAGATAGGTGGAGGCCAAACTGAGATCGGAGGAATTGGTGTGGCCGACGAGGACAAATCCGGCCAAGGAAGCGAGAAGGGCGCAAATAACATAATCGATAAAGAGGAGCCGCCACACGCGCACGCCGGCCAGCCGACAGCCCTCACGATTGTCTCCGATAGCATACAGCAAACGGCCGAACCCAGTTTGCTGCAGTGTGATCAGCACCAGCGCCGCGATCGGCAGCCACAGAAACAGGTCGAGAGGAATGAGGCCACCTAGGCGATCGGACCCGATGGCGCGGATGAAGTCCGGCACGATTGAGCGCGACGCCAATATCCTCTGGCTGTAGACGATGATCACGCCTTGCGTCATCAGCCCGGTGCCAAGGGTCATCACCAAGGGCTGAACGCCGAGCAGTGCAATCCCCAGGCCGTTGATCGCGCCCACCACCAAGCCCAGCCCGAGCCCAATCGCGACCGCCGACATATTGCCGAACTTTAGAGCTGTGGTCGTCATCAAGAACGCCGAACCCATCGCGACGCTGACGACCGATAAATCGATGCCGCCGGTCAGCATCACCATGGTCTGACCCGCAGCGAGAATACCGAGCGGCGCCGCGAACAGGAGCGTGTTCGATAGCCAAACAGGATTGACCGTGCCCGGTTTTATGACCTCGACGACCCCGATGAAAAGCAGCAGCAGCAGGATCAGAGCAACAATCGTATTCCGCTGAAACCAGAAAAGAAGGCTCCGAGCCTCCAAGCGCCTCGACCGCGTCGACGCATCCGACGAACCGCTCATCTGCGGTCTCTCACTATGGTTGCGAGCCCGCCCGCCATCACGACGAGAACGATCAATGTTCCTTGGATGACTTGGCCGAAGTTCGGGTCAATGTTCAGAAAGATCAGGTCGGCGGGAATCAGGGTGAGCACAAAGGCGGCAATAACCGGCCCCACGACCCCGCCGCGCCCTCCCGTCAGGCTCACGCCGCCAATGACCACGGCGGCCAATCCGCTCAGCGTGTAAAGAACGCCCGCGTGCGGAGAGCCTATGCCTGTCGTCATCGTCAAACCGAGTCCACCGATGGCGCTGAACAAGCCGCCGAGGACATAGGCCATGAGCCGGGCTAGCTCGACATTCACGCCGCTCCGAAACGCGGCGATCTTGTCGCTGCCGGTGGCGTAGATGCGTAAACCCATCCTCGACATTCGAACCGGAATCCAAACGAGCGCCACGGCCACGACAAGCACAACCAGCGAGTTAGACAGCCACTCGGTGATCAGAGTTCCAGTGCCAAGATTCCCAAATTCGGGAGGGGCGCCGCCGCCCGGCTTCTCAAGGATCAAGAGCGCGACGCCGCCCCAGATGAAGCCGGTTGTCAGCGTAACGATGACATCCGGGACACGGGAGACGATGACGAGCAGCCCGTTGACCGCGCCTATGGCTGCGCCAGCGACCAAAATCGCCAGGGCGAGCCATAGCGCCTCGCCGAAGCTGGCCTCATTCATCGAGCGCGCCGCGAGAACGTTCGCCACGGCGATAACGGACCCGATCGACAGGTCGATTCCGCCTGAGATCACGACGATCGCCTGAGCAGCCGCGGCGCACGCCAATGGCAACGCGGCCATTGCGAGGGATTGCGCATCGAACGAATCGAATCGGGGATGGATCGCGACGGTGGCCATCATGAAGACGAGGAAAAGCACTGGCATACCGAATAGTGCGGGATAGCGCACAACGGCATCCCAGATCTTGTCGATAAGCTCGGAACTTTGGTTTGGAGCTTGGACGCTCAAGGAGAAATTGTTGGCCAACTCGGCTATCGCGCCCGTTCCGCTTGACCGGACGGTGGCGCGCTGGACCGCGCCCATCGCGGGAGCTATCTCCAGGCCATGTGCGGCGCGAAGCAACGTTTCCTCGTCTGCTTCGCTAGCCGGCATCTCGGCGACGATTTCGCCCCCGAATACAACAATCGTCCGGTCGCACACGAGGGCAATTTCCGGAAGCTCGGACGTGAACAGCAGCACGGACGACCCGGCGTCGGCCATCTCGCGCAACAGCCGATAAATCTGATGCTTGGTGCCGATGTCGATGCCGCGCGTCGGATCGAAGCAAAGCAGGGTTTGGAATCCCGTAGCAATCCATCGTGCGATCACCACCTTCTGCTGGTTACCGCCGCTCAGTCGGCGCAATTGGGACTCCGCTCGGGTGTCGATTTGCAGTCGCTTGACCGCGTTGGAAACGCGGTGGCGCTCGGTTCCGGCGTTGATGAGGCCCCAATTCGACGGGTTGCGTACAAGCGGCAGAGCCACATTCTCGTGGATCGAGCGCTGCGGCAGAAGCGCCTGCAGTCGGTTCGCCGGGACCAGCACGAGGCCTGCGGCGATTGCGTCGCCAGGATGATTAAGCTTCAGCTTTTGGCCGTGGACCGCGATCTCTCCGCCGTCGTTACGGGTCACTCCAGCAATGCAGTCGAACAGTTCTTGCTGCCCCTGACCTTCGAGCGCTGCAACCCCGAGAATCTCTCCAGCCTGCAGGCTGAAGGACACGTTCTTAAGCATGTGGCCGTAACAAAGATCGCGGACCTCGAGAGCCGCACGACTGCCGTCGCCGCCGCGAATGTGCCGTTGCGCGGACTCCGAAGGGCTAAGCTTCGTTGGGTCTACGCCAAGCATAAGCGAGACGATTCGCTCTTCGCTGCCTCGGGCCGTCTCCGTGACGCCCACGGAGACGCCATCACGCAAAACAGTCGTGCGATCACAGAGCGCGCCGACCTCCGCCATGCGATGAGAGATGAAAATCACCGAATTGCCGCGCCCCCGCCAGCTGCGCATAACTGTGAAGACGCGTTCCGCCAGGTTTGCCGGGAGAGCTGCCGTGATCTCGTCGAGGACAAGCAGGGTCGGATTGGAGGACAGGGCGCGGGCCAGATCGACGAGGCGCAGAACTGGATACGGAATGTCTCGCACCAGGGCGTTCGGATCGAGGTCTTCTATTCCAAGGTCGCTAAAGCTGCTCCGCACTTCCGCGAGCGGGACATCGGCCAATCGCATGTTTTGGCCGATTGTCAGGTCCGGGACGAGCGCGGGATCTTGATAGACCGAGACGATCCCCGCGCGGCGCGCTTCGGCGGGAGAGCGAAACACGCGCGTCGCGCCGTTGATCGTTATCGTTCCGGCGTCCGCCGGATGAACGCCGGTGAGGATCTTCACCAGCGTGCTCTTGCCCGCGCCGTTGGCTCCCATCAACGCATGGATCTCGCCACGGACAAGCGTCAGCGTCGCCGACTTGAGCGCTATGACGGCGCCGAATCGCTTTGCGACATCTCGGACCTCAAGAAGAGGCGCGGAGCCGTTCATTAGCACGGCGCCACGTCCACCCGCAGCCCGTTCGCGACGGTCCGAACCATCGCTGCCAACAAGCACGATTAGACCAATGCAATACGATCAGAGAGTTGCACCGGCCTTCGCGTGGCGATGAACGCCGCCGTCATAACCGGCGTCACTCGCCCGGACCCTTGCAATCCTTCTCCTGTGCAGCGGTGAAGTGACCGTAATCTTTTTCGGGGCCATAGATAGGATCCGTCGGCGCAACGTTTGGGTCGTAGAGTGTCTTCAGGACCTCCACATTTGCGTCGGTCGTGTTGTCATAAGAGGCTGTCGGGACGGTGGTCACTTTGTCGCGAGGCTTCTTTTGCAAAACATCGAGGGCGACGACCAATCCAGCAGCGCCGATTGCAGGTGAATTCGCCACGGCGACGCCAACCAATCCATCCTTCTTGTAGTCGATCAATTGCTTGAGGAAGCCATTGTTGTCGGCGCCGACAAACGGCACAAACGGCTTGTTCGCGGCCTTGATCGCCTCGATGACCGTATAGTCGATTCCTGACGTCCAGACCCCGTCGAAATGCTTGCCCGAGGCGAGCATTGCCGACATCTGCTGCGCGGCCTTTTCGTTGGACCAGTCCATGAAAGTCGTCGCAACGACCTTGATCGCAGGGTAATCCTTCAGCGCCACGTCGAAGCCCGTCTGCCTGACGCCATCGCCGGGGGCCCCATCGATCCCGCGCATTTGGAAAACGTCGCCCTTGCCCTTCAACTGGTCGAACAGCCATTTGGCGCCGACCTTGGCGTAGGTCACCTGGTCGCCGGTCACGATATACGCTTCCGGAGCGCTGACGGGTTGGTCCGCGGCAACGACGACGATCCCCTTGTCGGCTGCGGCCTTGATGACGCCGTTGAGCGCCTTTTCGTCCGATGGGTTTATGATGATCGCGTTGACGCCGGCCGAGATCAGCGTGCGCAGGTCCGCGATCTGCTCGGAAGGCCCCGCTTCGCGATTGGCAAGAATCACCTTCGAGACCAAGCCCGAAGCGAGGGCCTCGGCTTTGATCGAGCAGACGAACTCCTCGCGCCAGCTGTTTCCGATATGAGTGTTGGAGACCCCGATGACGAACTGCTCTGCGGCGCTGGCGTTGCCGGCGGGCTCCGTCGCCCCTGCCGCCGCGAGCAGAGAAAGCGCGGCAATGGCTCTAAAGTGTTTCATTTTTCCTCCCACTTGATCTTGCTTATGGCCGGTACTGTGACGCGAATCTTATGCCATTGCAATTTCCGTTACGACAAAGGGTAGGAGCCACCGGATCGAAACTCGAAACTTTCGCTTCGGGCGCGATTGCATACCTTCTGGCATTCATAATGATGGGTCGGATGCTGCCCTTCTGAGACATTTCTTCGAGGGCCGACTATGCAGATACGCGCGTTGGTAGGTTGAGGCATCCACGACGGTTCCGTGCGTTGGCGGCACAGCTTTCGGCCGGCGCCATCGATCGGGCCGATTCGCATCCACAGGCAGGTATTCGCCGACAGCTAACCTTCCTGAGTGGCAAGCTTCGCTTTGACGCAAGCCGCGGTCGCGGCCTCAGTTCAGCAGCTTGGGCAGACGCCCCGGACCAACCGATCAAGCCGCGCATTGTCCCGCCCGATCCTTCTAGTCAGAGCGTCTTCGTCGGGGTGGACTTGGTCCGCGCTAATTTGCTTATCCGCGCTTGCCTGGATTGGTTGCCGCTGGCCTATGAGAGCTTGGACGTAACCATGTTTTTCCACTTGGGCGGCGTGCGCAACAGCCAGTGACGCTGACAGCATAATAATCCCGCCAAAAATCGAGCGCATGATTTGGGCCCTTGCAGTTTAAACTTAGCTTCAGGACTTTCGTTGAGGGTTAGGATGCTTGCCCGGAGCTACAGAACAATTTCAGCGGCAAGGAATTGAGTTACGTTCGCAACAGTGGGAGGGGAACGTCGACCAAACGACTGGTTCTGGTCCCAGCTCACGTCAGGTGCGCTCCTCCTGGGTGCACCCTACTAAACTCAGGCATCGGACACCGCGAGGGCGCTTTGCATTTGGATGGAGTCGGTTCGGCTGCCTTCCCAGCGGCGGACCGGACGCTCATCCGGCCGATTTGGTTTTCTTGGCCCCTGGCCGTTCGCTGCGAAAGCCCCCGCTTATAGCCGTTGGATTCTCTTGGATTTCCTTGTATTCTCTCACCAGAATCGAGATTTTTCAATGGGTTAGGTGGCTCGAAGCGGGGAAAAGTTTTTCTCGCACTTTTGCCCTGGCGTTAGAAGCGCCACAACGGGAGCCCGCGGTCAAGGCCATGCGGAAGCGCCGGATTGTTCATGGGGCAAGCTTAACCGGATTTCTGATTTTCTGCAATAGGTTGCCGTGTCGGTAGCAGACGATATGTCCGGTTTAGGTAGCGCACGACCTGTCCGGTAGTCCGAGCCCTTTTGGGAGGGTTTGGATGCGCCGGAGGGAAGCCGAAGAGGCTGTGCGCATGGCGAAGTTTATGGAATGGCGCGCCCCTCCTTCCGGCGTCGTAGGCTCGCCGGCGGTTCAGGAGGAGGAATGGGAATGGATATTTCGGTCCTTGGCGTCGATCTGGGCAAGAACGTCTGCAGTGTCGTCGGC
>Ga0209624_10001458_pt1 | contig 18514 bp, 14 predicted proteins | sample JacPinW_OM2H0_O1_FD_188565 | JGI IMG/M metagenome (GOLD analysis project Ga0209624, IMG submission 188565) | Forest soil microbial communities from Algoma, Ontario, Canada - Jack Pine, Ontario site 1_JW_OM2H0_O1 (SPAdes) (version 2) | ecosystem: Environmental > Terrestrial > Soil > Boreal...
ATTCGCGCTACTCATATCCTCTGGACCAGCACCGGACTGTTGGCCTTGGTGCTCGTCGCGCTGGCGGTGGCGGGCTGCGGCACGGCGTCGACCGGGACCACCGTCGCCGGGGCGACACAGCCCAACGGCGCTGTCACGGTGGCGAGTGACATCCCCCACATCGTGGATCAGGTTGAGCCCGAAGTGGTGACCGTGCTTACCCCCACCCACGGCGTCGGGAGCGGCCTGATCTACAACGTTGAGGACATCTATGTCACGCTCCGCCAGCACCGGCCCGGTCAGAAGCTTCGCGTCGAGTTCGTGCGCGGAGCACGGTCCCACGAGGTCACGCTCACGCTGTCGAGCAAGGCGCAATGAATGCGTTTTGGCGATGCTCAGCGCAGGCCGCTACGGAGATCGCGTCGGTCCTTCACTCCGAGCTTCTGCATCGCTCGGTACAGATGTGACTCGACCGTTCGCACGGACAGCACGAACCGGTCGGCGATCTCCGTATTGGATAACCCCTGCGCCGCCAGCTCTACCAGCTGCCGCTCCCGGTCGGTGAGGCTCACGGCATCTGGCTCGAGTCCGCGCACATCGGGCGCCAATCCGCCCTGGCAGCGTCCGTGGAGCTCGCGGGAGCGCGCGGCGGCCCGCCGCGCGCTGTCCTCGCGGCCGGCCTCGACGAAGATCTCGGCGGCCGCCGCGGCACATTCGGATGCGTGGCGGAGCGCGCCGATGGCTTCGAACTCGTCCGCGCAGGCGAGGACGGCGGCGGCGTCCCCCGCTGCCCGGGCCGCGACGTCGTCCATGTAGGCGACGGCCAGGCGGCCGTCGATCTGCTCGCGCAGCGTGGCTAGCCGCGGCTGAAGTCGGCCTGGCGGGGCGCCCGCGCGCATCGCCTCGTGGTAGAGCTGCGGGACGTACACGGGAGCGCCGCCATAGCTTTCCGCGCACTCGATCAGCAGCCGCTGCGCCCGGGGCGGGTCGCCCTCCGTCAGCGCCAGCCAGGCCTCGCCGCGAACGACGTAGGCCCGCTCGGTATCAATCAGCTCGCCGGTGATCGTCGCGCGGCAGCGCTCCATCGCCGCGGCGACGCCGTCCCGATCCCCCAGGTAGTAAGCGACGCCCGCGAGCAGCGCGTGCGTGCACTTGAGGGTGGCGAACGGATCGTGATACTCGAGATGAACGAGCGCTTCCCTGAGCCACCGCGCGCCGTCGACATACCGGCCCCGAAGCAGCGACAACGCGCCCAATGTGCTTGCGCCGATGCCCGCGGCGGTTTCGTCGTAGGTCCGGATCGCCTCCCTGAAGGCACGGCCCATCCAGCGCTCCACCTCGTCGATCGCCCAGCCGGACTCGATCCCGGCGACGGACGACGCGATCATCGCGAGTTCGTCCACCTCGTCGCGCAGGGGGATTGGCGGCCGCAGACGGGCGGTCAGCTCGCAGGCACGCCGGACTCGGCCGGCGCCGAAGAGGTGGACGGCGTGGACGACCTCGACGTGGCGCCGGACCTCTGGCTCGAGTACCTCGCTTGAGAGCACCTCGCCCGACAGCTCGGCGGCGGCACGGGCGTTTCTCGTCATCGCGAGACCCCGCACCCGGAGTGGCGTGAGCCGGCGCCGCCAACCTGGCTCGTCCCACCAATCGCCCGCCCGCGTGACGAGGGCCATGCCGTCCTGGGGGCGGCGCAGCCCCCAGAGCAATCCGACGACGCGCTGCTGTAGGTAGGCGAGCGCGGCCTCCTGTGTCTCGAGAGTTCCCTCGAGTGGGGCCAAGACCTCCTCGGCCTCTGCGTAGCGTTGGCGAACGGCGCACGCCCGAGCCACGAGCAGGGCGGCGGCGACTCCGGCCCCGTCCTCGAGCGCCATCCGACCGAGCCGCTCGCCGAGCTCGGGATCTCCCGCCGCGATCGCCGCTGCGGCGGCCTCGATGGTCAGATCCGTGGGGACTGGGTCGCCGGCGTCGAGCAGCCACCGGGCGATCATCAGCGCGTCCTCGCGCGATCGGTCGCGTCGCGCCTGTACGGTGCTCGCGAGCTGGCGGCACGTCTGGGCGGCTCGGATCACCGGCAGCGACGCTCGTACGGTGTCGCCGTACAACGGATGGGCCAGCCGGACGGTGCCGGCGGCGCCGGCACCCTCCACGCTCACCATGCCGAGCACCTCGACCGATGCGGCGGCCTCCTCGCCGGTCAGCGCGACGAGCTCGGTCAGTCGCAGGGGCTCGCCCAGGGCGAGCAACTCGATCACGTGCCGCTCGTCTTCGTTGAGGCCCGACATGCGAGCGTCGATCAACTCGGCCAGCGACTCGCTGGGGGCCGGGCGTTCGGCGAGCCGCCAGTACCCGTCGATGCTGGCGAAGGCACCCGCGTCGAGCGCAGCCCGCACGAGCTCGTGTACGTACAGCACATTCCCCTCTGAGCCGTGGTAGATCCACCGCCGGGCGCGCTGTTCGACCGGGCCGCCGAGAACGGCCTCGATCAACTCGGCGGTGTGCGCCTCGGACAGCGGACGGAGCTCGAGGCGTTCGGCGCCCGCATCCTTCCAGAGCGACTGGACCGCGTCGGGACACGGTTCCGAGGAGCGGACTGTGGCCAGCACGAAGGCGGTGCCGGTGATCACCAGCTGGAGGACGAGCGCCGCCGAGGCCGGATCGAGCCGCTGTGCGTCGTCGACGCCGATCACGATCGGTCGGCCCTCGGCCTGTTCGCGCAGCGTTCTTGCCGTGCGCTGTAGCTGGAGCAGCGGGTCATCGGCCCGAGCATCTGCCGCCAGGAGCTCCGAGCACGCCGCCAGCGGCACGGCGGCGGCACTGCGCGTTCCCTGGACCCAGAAGACCATGGCGCCCGCGGTGACCGCGGCCGCGACGGCCTCCCGGGCCAGCCGTGACTTCCCGACGCCAGCGGGGGCCGTCACAACGACGGCGGGACACGCTCCGCTCTCTCGAATGCTCGAGATCTGTCCGAGCTCCTCGTCGCGTCCGATGAGCGGCCATGCGTGCGCCGCACCCGAACCGGCACGCGCCCCGGTGGCGGTCATAACCACCAGACTACCGGGGCGTCACCGCACGGGGTTGGCGCGCCGCGCTGGGTCGGCGGACTCGGCCGACGACTCGAGGGCGCCCTGACCGGGGCCGCTCGGCTCGCGGCCAAGAACGCCCTCCTTGAACTCGCGCATACCGCTTCCGAGCGAGCGGCCCATCTCAGGCAGACGCTTGGCGCCGAACAGCATCAGCACGACGACGCCGATGATCAGGAGGTGGAATGGGTTTTCGAAGCCGGACAGCATTGAGTGTCTCCTTCTTTGAGTGATTGCTTGTCTGTTCGTCAGGGTGCGATCAGTCGTAGCCGAACGCGTCGATGGCCGAGGCGGTGAAGGTGCAGACGCCGCCGATCACCCCGGCCACAATGGCCGAAATGCCCTCGGTGCCGGCCACCACCTGCTTCTCGAGGCCGTAGGCGAGCATGGCGGCCGCGTTCCCGAGCACGGCAAGCACCGCGGGAAGCGCCGCGTCGGGGGGGCTGGAGCTGTCGGCCAAGGCGGCCACAACGCCGAACACGGCGCCTCCGAAGCCGCTCAGAGAAGTCAGGAACAGCGTGCTCTCGGTCGCGGCGTCGGCGGCGGGCTCGGAGTATTTCTCTCCCACGTAGTACGCGATCGCGGAGAACACGCCGGGGAGCGCGCCGACCCCCCACGACACTGCGGTGGCCACATCCCCCGCGTCGCTCAGCTGGATCGCTGACGTGAAAGGAAGACCCCCGTCGTGGGCGGGAACGGTTAGCGCGCTGATCACGGCAGGGGCGACGATGTCGACCCAGGAGATGAACGCGGGCGGGTCCTCGCCGTTGGAGACCATGCTTGCCCCGATCGTGTCCATCAGCGACCAGAACGAGGTCGCCCCGAAGACGGCGTAGCTGAGATCGTCCGCCGCGTCCGCGACCCGCAGACCCGAGATCGTGTTGACGTTCTTGAACGGGAGCGCGTCGGCGTCAAGGTGAGCCAGCTTGTAGCCGAGCGCGGTGGGGAAGGCCACGAGCAGCGTGATCATTCCACCGATCGTCGGTGCCTTGGTCATCCCCGCCGCCTTGAGCAGCGGCCCGAGCAGCGGCAGATCGTTCAGCGGTGTGGCGAGAATCGCCTTGAAGGTCGCGATCGCGATCGCGACCAGATCCAGCATCACGTCGATCATGCCGTCGGCTGCCTCGAAGGCGGCGTGGATCACGTTGCCGATCGCGTCGATCAGCTTGTCGATGCCCACCGTGCCGAAGTCCTTCGGGTTGGACACCAGGCTGGCCAGCGCGTCTCGGAAGTCGTTGGTGGCCTTGATGAAGTCCTGGCCGACGCTGGCGACCTTGCTCTCGATGTCGGTGATCAGCGCGTCCAGAGCGGTGTCCACAGAGGGGGTTCCAGTCGGGGCCGGGCCGGACTGGGTGACCTTCTCGAGCAGCCAGCCCGCGTTGGCGCTCGTGGGTTGCTGCGGCGTCGCCTGCGGGCCGGCGTTGAGCTTCACGGTGAACTTCGGCGGCTCGGCGAAGGACGAGATCGATTTCGTCCCGAGCACCGCCTTGATCTTGGCGAGCGCCATCTGGACTTCGTCGTCCTTGCCCTGAAGCCACTTGTCGGCTCCGCCCTTCGCCTTCTGGGTCAGCGTGTAGAGCTCGTCGCTCAACTGAAGGAGCCACCCGTCGTATCGCGTCGCCAGGGTCACCGTGTCGGCGAGCAGCTTGAGCACGTGGGCCTTCAGCCAGTCGAGGACGTCGGTGAGCACACCCTCGAGCCGGTTGATGACGCTGTGGAAGATATGGGCAGCGTCCTGAAGGCCCTCGATCGTGACCGACAGCACCTGGTGGGCCCACGCGTCGAAGTCGGCGGTGATCGTGGTCACCCATCGCTTGACGGTGTTGTCGAACTTGACTCCGACTTCGCTGACCTTGGCGGCGCCCTTCTTGATCGCGTAGAGCGCGTCGTTCTTCAGGTCGCTGAACGACAGCTCGATGCCGTCGACCTTGAAGGTCGCGACCCCCAACGCGGTTCGGGAGCCGAGCGTGACCGGATCGCTCGGCATCTTCATGGTGTGGCCGTGCGGCCCAATGCCGCCCAGGCCCTCCGCTCGACCCTCGGGAGCCACCTCACCAACGACCGTCGGGTTCGCTCCGGCCGCGGCCGCGGTGGCGAGCGCAGTCGCCGCGTCGGCGGCGGTGCCCTTGTCCTGCTTCGCGACCGGGAAGACGGTCTTGCCAGCGGGCGTCGTGGCGGCGGCCAGGGTGTCGCCGGTCACGGCCGGCAGATAGTTGAGCGTGACCGTGCCCGTCATGTAGTCGTTGACCGGACTACTCGGCGAGACGGTGACCGGTGCACTCAGCCCACCACCGCTGACCGTCAGCTGGGGTGCCCACAGCCCGTCGGCCACGATCGGGATCGTCACCTGGCCGGAGCGGTCGGTAGTAAACGTCGTCGGAGTGCTCGACAGGGTGACCCCCTGGCCGTTCAATAGGGCGACCGCGGGTGCGGAGGCGGTCACCTGCAGGGCCTTGCCCGAGACCCGCGCCCCCCAGTCGTCCGACAGCGTGAGCTGGACACGGTACGTGCTCACCTCGGCGGCCTCCGTCGCCGGGAGGTGGATCGTGTTCGCGGTCCACTCGCCATCGGCCGATTTGACCAGCACCTCGAGGTTGCCGTCGCCGTCCACGACGATCAGCTCGTCCCCGTCGGACGGCCGCGCCTGGCTGGCGGCGATCGACACGTTGGTCTGCAACGGTACGGCGGGGTTGAAGATCGGCGAATCCCCGTCCTTCGTGGCATCGCCCTGGTTGACCTGGCGGATCACGCTCAGTGTCTGGCTGACGACCACGAACAGGTTGAGCAGGTTCCCGGAAGTCGACCAGTTGCTGCTCTGGGCCACGCTCGAGGGCTCCCACACCAGCGGCGTGCTGTGGTCGGTTCCCGGGGGGAGGGTGAGCTGCTGCCAGGTCGTGAAGCCAATGTCGTTCGGGTTGTAGGTCAGCGTGTACAGCTGCTGTCCTGCGGTCCGCACCACCGCGGTCGGGAGGTTGAGGAATTTGTTGGTGGTGACGTGGTCGACCGAGACGATTGATGCCGGCGCCAGCGATGGCGGCTGCTTTTGGCCGTACGCGCTGACGCCCCCGCTGGCCGACGAGTGGTTGCTGTTGTACAGGAGCTTTTGATAGACGCGGACGGTGGAGTGGGTCGAGTCCGGCACGAACAGGAAGACCCATCCATTGAGGCCGTTGAAGGTGACCCCCGCGGATGCGTGGCTCTGATCCGAGCTCTTGTCGAACTCAAAGCCGGTCAGCGTTCCGGTGAACGTATCGAAGGAATGGAATCCGTTTGCGGTCCAGTAATAGTCCATATGGGCATCGGTCTTGCCCGGCGCCGAGGACGGCTGGAAGGAGAACACGAGCAGGTTGCGCAGCACGTCGGTGGTGATCTGCAGCGGGCCGCTCGCGGTCCAATTGAGCGTGTCCACGGGCGTGAACTGTGTGCTCGAGGTCCCGTCCGAGGACGGTGGGCCTTGGATCGCGTGGTGAACCTGGCCCGACGTCGTCCGGTAGAAGAGGTGAAGATGCAGGTTCATCGACTTGTCGGACGCCATCCCCGCCACCATGTCGGTGGCGCCGGCGGCGATCTCGTGGATGTTCCAGCCGCCCGCCGCGGTTGGATCGCGATACACCAGCGAAATCGTGCCGCCCTGCAGGAGGACAGCCTCCACCCGACCGTCGGGACGGGTGTAGGCGACGACCTTGTCCTTGGTCGGATCGATCTGCCCGACCTTGATCAGGAAGTGGTCCTCGCTCAGCACGCAACTCGAATCCAGCGTGATGGGCTGGTGGAAGCCCGAGCTGGTGCTCTGGGCATTCACGCTCCCGGGGCGGCCGCGCTTGGTGTGCGGGTTGGCGGTCGCTGACTCGAGTGAGATTCCGAGCGCGGCCGCGGCTCCGAGGCCGGAGATACCGAGGAAGCTGCGCCGGCTCAGCAACCGTTGCAGTTGATATGGGTCGTTAGGAGTCTTCATCTAGGCGTCGAGGTCGAGCTGGGCGAGGTAGCTGCCGATCGTTCCGGGCGCGCCACCAATCAGGAACCTGACCGCGTCATCGCCCGGGTTGTGGGCAGCGTGCGTCACCCCGGACGGGACGGCATAGGTCTGCCCGGACGAGAGCGTGGTCGACGGCCGAAGGCGACCGGCCACGAGCTCGAGGACTCGGAGGCGGCCTTCGAGTACGTGAAACCAGATCGTCTCGGCGTGGCATTGGGCGTCCGGCCCGCCCCGATGCGCCGCGACGACCTCGATCAGATCGAAGGGCGCGACGGCCCCGGTGGTGCCGGCGAGAAACGACACGTGGTACCCGGGCGCGACCGTGTACACCTCGGCGGTGCTGGGCGTCGCGGAGGCCTCCGCGGTCCCGGCAACTGGAACGATGATTGGTGGGGACGTCATGGGAGTTCTCTCTTTTCGGGTTCGGGTGATTTCTGGGTGAGTGGTCGTCGCAGGGTGATGTCACGCGAGGTGCCGTTCGAGCCAGTCGAAGATGCGGGCCTCGCGCAGCGCTGGGGCGAGCGGCTCGCAGTGGCCGCTCGCGCCTTCCCTCGCTGTGAAGGTGACTAGCTCCTTGGGGCCGGCGAGGCGTTCGTGGAGCTGCCGGGATTGACCAGGCCAGAACGGTTCGCCTTCAGACTCGGTGATCAGCACCGGCGTGTCGATCTGCCGTACTTCCTCGCCGAGGTGGTAGGCGGCGATGGTGAGAAAGAGCCGGAAGGTCGAGCCCCCGTTGTGCCCGTACGGTTCGCCGTGGAAACGCAGTGTCTCAGTGCTGGCCGGCGCGAACAGCTCCGCTAGGTGGATCTCGCGATCGAACGCCGACTGACGCCGATCGTCCAGCTGCTCGCGCATCTGAGTAGGAAGCCGGTCGGTCCACGCGGTCAGGACGTCGACGATCCCGGGATCTAGTACCGCGGCGGCGAACCGATGCTCGAACGCGAGCGCGCGCGCGACCAGGTAGCCGCCCTGGCCGACGCCGACCACGGCGACACGATCGGGATCGACGTCAGGCCGCGCCAGCATCGCCTCGAGCACCGGCGTGAGCACCTTCTCCCAGTCGGGGCGGAAGAGAATCCGGTGCTCGAACAGCGACGCCTGCTGCCCCGGGCCGTCGAAGGTCAGCCAGTGGTAGCCCCGTTCGGCTGCGCCCGCCCCCACATGGGCCCACATGTCGGAGGTCGCCTGGTAGGAGCCGTTGTTGACCACCACGAGCGGCCGCGTCTCGCCCGCCGCGCCGGGAGCGGGGAAGAAGAAGCCGGGTAGCGCGGCGTCCGCGTACGCGATCGAGATCCGCTCGGCGGGAACCGGGCTGAGGTCGAGGATCTGCTCCCAGCACGCCCGCTGGCGCCGCCAGATGTCGAGACCCCGGTCGGCTTCGGTCGAGTGCGCGATCTGGAACAGCGCGGTCGAGTAGTAAGTGGCGGCGCGCCGGAAGTGCGCCAGCGAGCTGACCCGGCGGCCGTTTCGCCGCGCCGTCATCCCGGACGCCCACGCCTCCCCGGCGGTCGACGTCCACTCATTGACCCACGCGTCACCGTCGCCGTCGGCGATCCGCTCGGCCGTGGCGAGCACCTCGCCGACGTCGGCGCCCTGGCGGTAGCACGCGCCGAGCGCCCGCTCGAACGCGAACTGGAACTCTCCGTCCTGGAAGCGAACCATCTCGGTCCTCCGTTACCGACCGCTCGGGGCGGTCTAGTAGCGCGTCCGGCTCGTCGGAGGAAGTGCCTCGAGCTTGCCGAGCAGCTCCGACTGGCGCGACTCGAGCTCCGCCTGCGAGATCCGCAGCCCGCGCGCGACGTCGGCCGCCGGGAGACCCGCCAGCAGCATGCTGAAGATCGCGTGCTCGGGGGGGTCGAGGCGCTCGTGCAGCATCGCCCCGACGCGGGGTGGCACGGACGGCAGGATCCGCGCCCCAAGCCGCACCCGGTGCAGCACCGCGGCCAGTTCCGCGTCGCAGTCGTAAATGCTCACGAGCGCGTCGGCCTCGGCCACCACGCAGCAGGCGGCGAGGACACCATCGGGATAGGCCGAGCAGATGACCACCGCCGGCGCCGCCGCGGTCCGCTTGAGCTCGTGGCACAGCCAGAAGGCGCTGCGCGACCGCCGACGGTGGCCGACGACGGCCACGTCCACCGACTCGTGCTCGGCGATCCACATTGCCTCCTCGGCGCTCTCGGCCACACCGGCGAGGCTTAGCCCGGGATCCGTTTCGGCCAGATCGCACACGCGAGAGCGGAGCCACGGATCGGTTTCGACCACCAGCACCCGGGCACCCGGCATGGTGACGGGCGGGCGAGAATCTTCTGAGATCGAGCCGCGGCTCGGCTCGACGATGCTTGCGATCATGGCTGCTTGCTCCTTCGCGTTGGCGCGGTGGCTTTGTGAGTGGGAGGTTGGCGCAGCGGGGAGCCCGCATCCTCAGTGGTGGGGTACTGCAATTTCGTCGCGCCGCTACCTAAGTAATCCCGCGCGACCGGTTCAGTACGTGGCTACTGACGCCCAGCGGCGGTGTCCGCAGGATCCTCTCCGCCACGGAGATGCACGCAGCGATCACCACCATCTCGCCCGAGACGTTCTTCGCGATCATGGTCGCGGTGGCGCTCGCCGCCACCGTTGCGACCCTCGCGAGCCGAGCCGGCATCGCCGTGCCGGTGGTGGTGGCCGAATTGCTCGCGGGGATCGTGCTGGGCCCGCACGTGCTCGGCTTCCAGGTGAGCTCGACCGTCCTCTTCTTCAAGAACCTCGGGCTCGGCTTGCTCTTCTTCTACGCCGGCTACGAGCTCGACCTGAGGCGCATCGCGGGTCGGCCCCTTCGCCTTGGGCTCCTCGGCTGGGGCATGTCGCTGGCGCTCGCGTTTACGGCGGTCACCGCGCTCCACTACGCCGGCCTCTCGATATCGATCCTCTACAGCGCGCCGGCGGTCGCGACGACCGCGATCGGCACCCTCATCCCCGTCCTATCCGACAGCGGCGAGCTCGACACGCCGATGGGCACCTATCTGCTCGCGGCCGGGGCCGTCGGCGAGATAGGTCCGATCCTGCTCCTGACCTTCGCGCTCTCGAGCCAGAGCTCCGCGCACAATGCCTTGATCCTGATCGTGTTCGCCGCCGTAACGATCGTCGTGGCGGCGGCTGCGATCCGGGCGCGCCGGCCGGCTCTGCGCTGGTTCGAGCGAACGATCGAGATGAGCGCCCAGCTGGCGGTGCGCTGGGTGCTCGTGCTCCTGTTCGGTCTCGCCCTGCTCGCCTACCGTCTCGGGCTCGACCTGCTCCTGGGCGGCTTCGTCGCCGGCGTGATCGTCCGGGAACTGTTGCGGGGACGCGAGCTGCCGGGCTTCGACTCGAAGCTGACCGCGATCGTGTTCGGCCTGTTCGTGCCGTTCTTCTTCACCGTCAGCGGCATGACGCTCGACATCAGCTCATTTGGCAGCGCCGGCGGCCTCCTGCGCACCGGACTGTTCTGCCTGCTGATGTTGCTCGTCCGCGGCACGCCGGCCTTGGTCCTCTATCGCCGGGACCTCGACGCTTGCTCACGGCGTGCCTTGGCGCTTCTCAGCTCCACGCAACTCCCACTCGTACTCGCGATCACCGCGCTCGCCACGGCAAGCGGCCGCATGAGCGCATCGGTCGCCGCCGATCTCGTCGGCGCCGCGCTGCTCTCGACCCTCATCTTCCCGATGCTCGGACTTCACCTGAGCCGGCGCCCGGGCCACGAAAAAGTGACCGTTCGGACGATTGAAGCCACACCCCGGCGGTCGGTAGCGTGACGTTCACCTTGTTTCACGTTTGACTGTGGGACGCGACGACGCGTTCGGCGGTCGGAAAGGAGACGCACGGGTGAAGCACGCTTCCGTGTTCACTCCGAGGCTCGCCAGGTTCGCGTTGAGTCTCGCATTGGTGGCTGGGTTAGGGATGACGGTGCTCGCACAGCATGCGTCGGCCTACTTCGAGTCCCGCATCTATAACGCCGGCGCTGGACTGTGCCTGAGCAGTCTGGGCACGCACACAGACGGGGCGCCGGCCGAGGATGAGAGCTGCAACGGGTCGGCCAACCAGACCTGGGTCGCCGCGCCGGCCTCGGCCGGCGGTGAGATCCTGCAAAACCAGGGCGACGGCTGGTGCCTGAACAATTACCAGGGCATCTTCGGGAACGGCAATCCGCAGACGATGTGGCCGTGCAATAACAGCGGCGGCCCCTCGAACTACAAGCAGTCATACGTCATCTTCGGGAGTCACGCGGTCGGCGGCGACTACTCGATCGAGACGGTTACCTCCTCTGACAACGTCAGCGGATACTGCCTGTCGAGCTATGGGTACACCAGTCCCGGCAGTGAGATCTATGAGTTCGGCTGCAACACCTCGGCTAACCAGGCGTGGGAGGGCGGAACCCTCACCCCGCCGTAAACCGGGGAGGGAAGACCGTTCGCGCTGGGCCTCACCCGAGGCTCAGCGCGAGGATGCGCCTAGCGGTGATGCGGGGCCCGTGTCCATCAGAAGGCCGGAAGCTCGCGGTAGTCGCCCCACACCTGCTGGAGGGCCTGGACGATCTCGCCCTCCGAGCATGACGCCTGCGCGGCGTCGATCAGCGGCGGCATCAGGTTGCGGCCGATCTGCGCCGCCTCTTTCACGCTCGCCAGCGCTCCCTCGACCGCGGCCGAGTCGCGCGCCGCCTTGACTGCTCCGAGCCGCTCGACCTGCTTGCGCTCGAGGGCGGGATCGATGTGCAGGATCGGCGTCTCGGCATCGTCGCCCTCGGTGAACGAGTTCACGCCGACGATGACGCGGCGGGCGGAGTCGATCTCGCGTTGAAGCTCGAACGCGGCGTCGGCGATCTCGCGCTGCGGGTAGGCGTCCTTGACTGCCTGGACCATCCCGCCGAGCTCGTCGATCTTCGCGAAGTACTCGTAGGCCTGCGCCTCCATCTGGTCGGTCAGCGCCTCGACGAAGTAGCTCCCACCCAGCGGGTCGATCGTGTTTGTCACGCCCGTCTCGTGGGCGATGATCTGCTGGGTGCGGAGTGCGATTCGCACCGCCTGCTCGGTCGGGAGCGCGAGCGCCTCGTCAAATGAATTGGTGTGCAGCGACTGCGTGCCGCCGAGCACGCCGGCGAGTGCCTCGATCGCCGTGCGGACGATGTTGTTGAGCGGCTGCTGCGCCGTCAGCGACACGCCGGCCGTCTGGGTGTGGAAGCGCATGAGCCACGAGCGCGGGTCCTTCGCCCCGAAGGTCCCGCGGAGTTCGCGCGCCCAGATCCGCCGCGCCGCGCGGTACTTGGCGATCTCCTCGAAGAAATCTATGTGCGCGTTGAAGAAGAAGCTGAGCCGCGGTGCGAAGTCGTCGACGTCAAGGCCTCGCGCCACCGCCTGCTCGACGTATGTGAGGCCGTCCTTCAGCGTGAACGCGAGTTCCTGCGCGGCGGTCGAGCCCGCCTCACGGATGTGATAGCCGCTGATGCTGATCGGGTGCCACCGGGGCATGCTCCGCGAGCACCACTCGATCATGTCCCCGACGAGCCGCATTGCGGGATCGACGGGAAAGCACCACTCCTTCTGCGCTATGTACTCCTTGAGGATGTCGGTCTGAATCGTCCCGGCGAGCCGATCGCTCGGGACGCCCTGACGCTCGGCAGCGACGACGTAGAAGGCGAGCATGATCGCCGCCGGCGCGTTGATTGTCATCGACACCGTGACCTCGTCGAGCGGGATGCCGGAGAACAGCGTCTCCATGTCTCCCACCGTGTCGACGGCGACGCCCTCGCGCCCGACCTCGCCGAGCGAACGCGGATGGTCCGAGTCATAGCCCATCAGCGACGGCATGTCGAACGCCGTCGACAGACCCGTCTGGCCGTGCTCGAGCAGGTACCGGAACCGCTCGTTGGTTTCCTCGGGAGTGCCGAAGCCGGCGAATTGCCGCATCGTCCACAGCCGCCCGCGATACATCGACGGGTACACCCCGCGGGTGAACGGATACTCGCCGGGCAGCCCGATGGCCGCGCCCGGATCGGCCGGGAGGTCGCGCTCGGTGTAGAGCGGCTTGATCGGCTCGCCCGACAGCGTCGTGAACGAGGCGTCGCGCTCGGGGGTCAAGCCATAGGCCGCGCGCCACTGCTCATAGCTCGCGGGGACGTCGGTCAAGGCGCTCATGACCTACGTCATGCTAGCTAACCCGATAATAGGAAGTCAAAGCTTTTACGCTCAGTCAGCGGCGAGCCGGAAGTCGCGGAGCGCGTCGGTCAGCTCCCGCAGGCCGTCCTTGCGCAATGGCGCGGTCCCGAAGCGAATCGCGTGCAGCGCCTCGGTCGCGGCGACCGCCGTGCGGCGCCCGTCCTCCGTGATGCTCCCGAGCGTGGTCCGGCGGTCGGTCGGATGGGGTGTCCTCGTCACGTAGCCGGCGCGCTCGAGTCCGTCGATCAGATTGGTGACGCTCGTGGGGTGCACCTGTAGCCGACCCCCGATCTTGCCCATCGGCAGCGCGCCCGAGCGGCTGTAGTACAGGAGCATCAACGCCTCGTAGCGCGCGAAGGTCAGCCCGAATGGCTCGAGCACCTCGTTGAGCCGCCCGAGCAGGATCTGCTGCGCGCGCATGATCGACGTCACCGCGGTCATCTCGGCGACGTGCGAGGACCCCCAGTGCCGGCGCCACTGGCGAGCAGCCTCCTCGATCGGGTCGAATGCAAGCGTCTCCGACATCGTTCGCCAAGGTTGCCACTCCTTCCGGACCCGAGCCATTCGGCGGCCGAGGGCGCCGGGTTATTCTGAAGGCAGAGCTGTCAAACTGAAGACAGTTCAGTATTCGGATCTATGTTCCGCGCCGCCAACCGCCATGACTGATAGCCCTCCGCTCCGTGTGGCCATTGTGGGTGCCGGCCCCGCCGGCTTCTACGCCGCCGGTCAGCTGCTGGCGGTCGACGAACCGCAGTTCGCCGTCGATCTGTATGACCGGCTGCCGACGCCGTACGGGCTCGTCCGCTCGGGTGTGGCTCCTGACCATCCGAAGATCAAGTCGGTGACTCGAGCCTACGACCGGACGAGCGAACACGAACGCTTTCGCTTCTTCGGCCACGTCGAGCTCGGGACCGATATCGGTCGCGAGCAGCTGCTCGAGCACTACCACGTCGTCCTCTACACGATCGGCACCGCGATCGACAGGCGGCTCGGGATCCCGGGGGAGGATCTGCGTGGCTCGCACCCCGCCACCGAGTTTGTCGCCTGGTACAACGGCCACCCCGATCACTCGGGGCTCGAGGTTGATCTCCGGGCCAGGCAGGCAGTCGTCGTCGGGGCGGGAAACGTCGCGATCGATGTCGCGCGGATGCTCGCGCTGGCGCCGTCCGAGCTTCAGATCACCGACACGGCCGATCACGCGATCGATGTGCTGAGTGCCAGCGGGATCGAGGAGATCACCGTCCTCGCGCGTCGCGGACCGCTCCAGGCGGCATTCACGAACCCCGAGCTGCTCGAGATGGGCGAGCTCGAACGCGGCGACGTCGAGGTCGTCGGCGCTGAGCTCGACGAGCTCTCGGCGGTGGCCCTCGGCGAGGCCGACAAGACGCGCCGGCGCAACGTCGAGATCATCCAGGACTATGCGGCCCGTCCGAAGACCAGGAAGCCGATCACCGTCCGTTTCCGCTTCCTTGCCTCTCCGGTGGAGCTGCTCGGCGACGCCGACGGCCACGTCCGCGCGGTGAGGATCGAGAGCAACAGGATCGTCGCGCGCGAGGACGGCTCGCTCGCCGCCAGCGGCACCGGAGCCTTCGAGGAGATACCGGCGCAGCTCGTGTTCCGCTCGATCGGCTACACGGGGCGACCCGTGGCCGGGGTCCCGTTCGACGAGCGTCGCGGGCTGATCCGAAACGAAGGCGGACGCGTCACCGACGCCGATGGCACCCCCCAGGTCGGCGAATACGTGTCGGGCTGGATCAAGCGCGGCCCGTCCGGGGTGATCGGCACGAACAAGAAGGATTCCCAGGACACCGTCGACCGGATCCTCGAGGATGCCGCCGCGGGTCGCCTCAACGATCCCGCCTCGGACGACATCGAGGCGATGATCGCGACCTGCACGAACGCCGTCACGTGGGAGGGTTGGCAGGCGATCAACGCGATCGAGACCGCGGCCGGCGAGGCGTCGACCCCTGGACGACCGCGGGTCAAGCTCACCGAGTGGGCGGCGCTGCGCGAGGCGGCGAAGGACGCGCTGGCAGGCCAGACCCGGCGCTGATCAAGCGCCGGTTTGGCTCAGGATTTCGCATTTGGGCAGTAAGGAGAGATCGTGCCGACCACGCCCACGGGGCCCACAGACACGCGAGATGCCGACGCGACCCGTGCATCGTCACGCAGCAAGCGCGACGAGATCCTCCGGACGGCAACCGCATACTTCGGTGAGAACGGCTACGAGGCGACCAAGCTCGCCGATGTCGCCGCGGCAGTAGGCATCGGGTCGACCGCGCTCTATCACTACTTCGAGTCCAAGTTGCATTGCCTGTTCGTGATCATGGCGGACGCACTTAGAGTCTCCCGGAGCGAGTTCGACAGCTACACGGGCGCGCACGAGGATTACCTCGATGGCCTCGTGGCCGTGCTGCGCGGGTCGTACAACCTCAGTGACCAAGACGTGCTGCGCAACCGGGTCCTCGTCGCTCACCAGGGCTTGATCGGGGTTCGCCGTAGGCCTCCCCGCGAAGAGGAGGCGCGCGCGCTCGCTCACGCGCGAGTTGACGATCTCGAGTCCGTCTGGGCGACCTTCCTTTCCACCGGGATGAAGCGGGACATCCTCCCTGAGGCCGATCCGCGCTTGGTCACGCGCGCGCTCCTCGGGCTCTACGACAGCATCTGGCACTGGTACCGCCCCGGTGGTCAGGACAGCTTGCAAGACGTGATGGAGTTTTTCGTCCGCCGGCAGTTGGCGGTCCTCGGCCTGCCGCCCGAGGTGGCGGACGGCTAGGAAATCACCGAGTGGCGGTCGCCGACTCGAGCTGGGGCATGACCTCGGTGATGAAGAGCTCGAGGGTCCGCCTGGCCTCGTCGAAGGTCATGTCCCCTGTCGGCATCATGAAACAGATGTAGTCGGCCATGCCGTCGTCGAGTAGGGCAGCCACCCGTTCGGCGATCTGATTCGGCGTGCCCGCCCCGAACTGGATCGCAATGTCCATGTTGGCGTGGATCGCGCGCAGCGGGCCCTGGGCCGCGTAGGCCTCATCCTCTGACACCTTGAGGCGGTCGAACCGATGGGCGTTCTGAGTGCGCCGGACGAGGCCTTCCATCCCGCGCCGGGCCACGTCCTGGGCCTCTTCCTCAGTGGGCGCGATCGCGAGCAGCATGCTGTATCCGACCCTGGGCTCGGAGTCGGGTCCGTCGAAGCGCATCGACTCACCCTTGTGCTCATGCCACGTCTGGACGTAGAGCTCGTATGCGGCCTCGTCGATCTTGCCCGGCCACATCAGGCTCATCCCGTGCCGCCCGGCCACGTGGGGACTGCCCGGATACCAGAACGGGATCCTCTCCTGGTAGGGCCTGATCGACATCGGCATCGGAGGGAAGTCGAAGAACTGGCTGCCCTCGCTCGAGACCTCACCGGTTTTGAGCGCCCGGTCGATGATCCCGAGCACGTCGGTGAAGCGGTCCCTGGACTCCAACCACTGGTGGCTGTACCAGTAGTGCTCGATCGGGACCGGACCGCGCCCCACGCCGAACTCGAGCCGACCCTCGGTCAGCTGATCGGCGACGCACATGTCCTCGATGATCCGCACCGGGTGGTGCATCGGAAGCAGCTTGACCATCGGGCCGAACCGAATGCTCTCGGTCACTTGCGACGCGGCGCCGATGAAGATCTCCTGGCTCGGAGCCATGCACAACTCGCCGCCGTGGTGCTCGGCCAGGTGGTACCCGGCAAATCCGGCCTGGTCGGCCATCTTGATGAGGGTCAGGCGATCCTTGAGCACCTGGCTCGTCGGGGTGCCCGGGATGGCCTCGATGTGGTCGAAGATGCCGAACTTCTTTGCGATCAACGGTCAAGTCCTCTCCGTCCGGGGGCGCGGTCCGGGGACCGCCGCCCGGCCACTATAAGTCGAGCGCCAGGGTGGCGCCCGGCGGTCGTGGTTTATCATCGGCGCCGTTGCGAGCGTGGCATGGAAGGCTTCGCCGGTGGGTCGTAGTCTCGTCGGTGTTTGGGGTGTTGGCGCTGTCGCCGCCATCGACCGAGGCCGCCGGCGTCCCGAGCGGTTTGGACCAGTGCCAGACGCAGGCGCCGGCCGGCGGCGCTCCGCAGGCCCAGACCGCGCTGGCGCAGCTCCAGGAGCTGATTGAAAGCGTTCCGTGCCCCGGCAGTGACGCGGTGTCCTTCGGCACCGCCGACAACCTTGGCGCCTCGATGGACGTGCTCGACCCGATCGCCGACCCGGCCGGGGGCTATCTCGGCGTGTATCACACGCAGTTCGGCCCGGCCGCGTCGGCGTTCCGGATCAGCCTCGCGTATTCGACAGACCTGATCCACTGGACGCGGATCGTGGTGCTGGATCCGCTTGGGGCGAGCATGCCGACGCTTCGCGCGGTCCTCGGCACCGCGGGCTTCATGCTCGCCTACGAGAAGAAGATCCCGCGCGAGGGCAACGTCATTTGTGTCCGGTACTACGCATCGCTGGCCAAGCTCCAAGCCGGCCGATTCGCGGCCCAGCGCTACCTGCCGCAAACCTTCTCCAGGTTCAACGACGGAACGCCGACGATCCTCTCGATCACCTGGCACCACGCTTTGGCGCGGTCGGTCATCCACATCGGCTTCCACTACGAGTCCGAGGCGAACGGGGGTCGTGGACCCGATCGCGAAGCGATTGGGACGCTCGTCGACTTCAAGCGTTGGACGGCGCACACCGAGAAACCGATCGACGCCGCCCTCGATCAGCAGGGGCTGTCCGGGAGTCACGGGGACTGGCGCCAGTTCGACTTCGGCAGCGATCGGTGGCGAATCTATGAGGGCGAGGCCATATGGGGCAACCTCGGCACCTGGCACGTCGTCCTCCAGGACACCTCGACCGGGCAGCTGTACCCGCTGACGCTGAGCTCGGACACGCAGGCGATCGCCGCCTCGATCGCCAACCCGGTCGTCGCCGTACTCCCCGCGCCCGACGGCGACGGCCAGGTCCTCGCCGTCACGCTCTTCCTGTTTACCGCCGCCTCGCCGGCCGTGCAGGGCGAGCTGGTTTATTACCAGCCCTTGTAGCCAGGACAGGGCCGCGGCCGCCCCGGGGTCCTTGCGGGGCTGGTAGCAAAGTGATATCATCACGCTATTGACTGCCGCGATGTCCTCTGGGGGGATCATGGACCACAAATGGATGGCGAAGCTCCCGGTTCTGGTGGCGTGTTGTCTGCTGGTGGCGGCCTGCGGCGGAAGTCGGAGCGCCGCGGCGAGCGCAGGTTGCAAGACCGTCACGACAAACACGGCGGCTTCAACCACGGCGCCCTCGAGTCAGGCATGGGCGTAC
>Ga0209624_10001459_pt1 | contig 18496 bp, 14 predicted proteins | sample JacPinW_OM2H0_O1_FD_188565 | JGI IMG/M metagenome (GOLD analysis project Ga0209624, IMG submission 188565) | Forest soil microbial communities from Algoma, Ontario, Canada - Jack Pine, Ontario site 1_JW_OM2H0_O1 (SPAdes) (version 2) | ecosystem: Environmental > Terrestrial > Soil > Boreal...
CGGGAGATGTTGCGGCGGAGTCTGGAGGAGTTGGATCCGAAGGAAGCTGGGGCGGAGTTTACGCGGGAACGCTTGGCGGCTATGGCTGGATTTTTCGAGGCGGTGACGGAGTTGCATGATCAGATGAAGCGGCTGCCTACGGGGACGGTGAGGAAACTCTTGCGGATGGGGGCTAAGGTAAGGAAGAAGTAGGGAGTTCAGGCTGCGGGGAAATCCCCACTTCTCGCAAAGGACGCGAGAAATGGGGCACCCGGCTCTTGGTGGATGTGACGTACGTCCGCAGGGATGGAGACTCCTGTAAGGGCTTGTGGTTGTGCTGGCGGCTATGGGATGCTTCGACTCCGTGAGATCGTCCTTTGGACGATCTCACTCCGCTCAGCATGACAGATTAATTTTAGTCCTAGATTAAGAGGTGTTTGAGACATGGCGCAGGTTGATTCGGCGAAAAAGATTTGGGTTACGTTGGGTGGGTTGCCTTTGACTATTTCGTTGGAGTGGCCGTTTCATCGGTCGACTTCGGGAGCGGATTTCTGGGTGCTGCATGGGGACATCCGGCTGGAGAATACGGATGGGCTGCATGCGCCGGTGGCGGTGAATTTGTCGGCTACGGTGCGCGAGGTGGTGGCTTCGCTGGAGCCTGAGGATGTGGAGGCTCCGGTGATTAATGCTTTGCGGAAGGAAGTGGATCATCGGCAGATTGAGTTTGTGAAGTCAGGGAAGTTGAAGCCGGTAGCGTTTTCGAGCCGGCATTATGACTTCAAGCGGGGGAAGTGGGTGTTTGGGAAGGCTACGGATGAGGTGATTGCTACTTTTATCGAGCGGAAGGTTTATTGGGAGACGAAGCTGAAATCCCCACTTCTCGCAAAGGACGCGAGAAATGGGGCACCCTCAGTCGATGCAGCACCAGCTGAGAAGCGGGTTTGGATTGGGGATCCTACCGACGCGCAGTATCTGGAGACTACGCCGGGGCATTTGCTGGAAATTGCGGGACGGCTCGCGGGTGATGAACTGGTGCGCTTGGATGGGGAGTGGGTTTTGGCTACTGACGGGCTCATGGGGGAAGCGGAGAAATTTGAAAGCGCGATGCGGACAGCGGTGGAAGAGTTGGAGAGGAAGCATGCGTTTGAGCGCGGGTAATGGTCTCGAATAGAGGTGGCGAGTACCAAGCACCGAGGCACTAGCGGTATCGGAAGTCAACTTGAACTTTGATCATCATGGGCATGGGTTCTCCGTTGCACGTGGCGGGCTTGAATCGCCAGGAACTCACTGCACTGATAGCAGCTTTATCGGAATGCACGCCGCCGGAGTCTACGACCCGGACGTTTTGCGTTTTGCCTTTTGTGTCGACGACGAGCGACACCGTCACCTTAGAGTTTTGATCTGGTGAACCAAAGGGTAGTCCGGGATTCGGAGTATTTACTGCGCGCGGCGGCTCGGCCTTAACGGAACAGTTGCCCAGTTCGATAGCGCCTGGGGGTGGTGTGAAGAGGGCGGCGTCGGGCGAAGGTTCGGGAGAAAGGTCGACCACTTCGGCGTCGAGCTTGCGATGGCGATCCTCAAAGCAGGCGATCTCTCGCGGAAACCAATGGTCGCCAATCTTCCGAAACGAACCGTACTGGCAGGAATTGGCGACAATGTTAGTGGGCCGGACCTCGGGGAGAATTCGTTGCAAGAGCACTCCGCTCTTTTTATCGAAACAGAAACCGAGCTTTAGATGGCGGGCATCGGGCTCTGTGATCGCGCACTCGGCGGGAGGATCCATTTCCGCGTGGTCAGAGACTGACTCGAATGCAAGATTCGCGGACGTCGTGGGGAACATACTCAAGATGCTGGGAAGAAGCGCTCCTGGTTCAGGGAAGCCGTCCGTGTTGTCGAGCAGCCAGAACCTGGTTGCGCCACCGATCTCAACGCGGCGCCAATTGTTGACGACCGTTTCGCGGCGCCATTGCGAGTTCGACACCCAGATTTCGGTATAAGTACCTTCGACTCTTTGGAGGTCTCTTCCATTGAAGGAGAAAGTTGCTTTTAGCCGGAAGGAAGGTGCATTGGGAGAGCGGATGTCGGAGAGATGCCGCGCTTTGTCCATCAGGGAGTCGGCGCGTTTCTGGACATCTTCCGTGGGAACAACTTGTGCGCCGGCGTCTTGCGCCGAACACAGATGGTGCAACAGGGTGAACCCGACGAGTGCAAGAACGAAGCGAGGTTTCATCGGGGCTCGAATCAGGGATATATTACTCCGATCAGCTTGGGAATCGAAAAACGATGGCATCGCGAGTTCGGTCTGATGAGGGGCGATGGCATCCAGGCGTTCGACGTTTTGACTGCAACGCGGTTGCGGGGCGAGTGCATCTTACGCAGTTTGGCAGTGGGTTCTTATCAAATGGCGAAGACGTCAAAGGCTTTAAGACGAAGCACACAGGGGATACAGGGTAGAGCGTGCTTTGTGTTTGTGATCATGTGCTTGCTGGTGGTGACGGGGCTGGGCTGGGCACAGAGTGGTGAACCGGGACAGAATCCGGCGCAGACTTCTGGACAAACGCCGGAGAAACAGCTTCCTGATTCGCCGGGGGAGAGTAAGAAGAAAGCGCAGAGTGGAAATCCGGTGGAATTTGTCACGCATAAGACCAAGCACCAGCTACTGCGGGCGCGGGACTGGGAGTCGGGATGGATCGCGGGGGAGTATGTGGGGAGGAACCGGACGCTGGTCACTCCTACGCGAGAGGAACGGGAAGTGATTTATCTGCGAGAGACACTGGTTACTCCGGAAGCTTACCTGAAGCGGATGTTTGCGGCGGCGATTGACCAGGCGCGCGGGACGCCTTACCAGTGGGACGATGGATGGGCCGGGTATGCGGAGCGGTTTGCGTCGCGGGAGGGACAATTTATCGCGGCGAACAGTCTGGCGGCTTTGGGCAATGCGGAGCTGGGATATGAGGTGCGCTATGACCAGTGCAAATGCAGTGGGTTGTGGCGGCGGACGCGACATGCGTTTATCAGGAATCTGGTGACTTATGACCGCAGCGAGGAGCATTTGAGGCCGCAGTGGGCATTGTATGGTGGAGCATTTGCCGGCGGGATGATTTCGACAACCTGGAAGCCGGGGTCGCACAATGCGTTTGCTGAAGGGGGACAGGCAGCGGTGGAGCAGATTGGGTGGGGGACGCTGCTGAATTTCTTTACGGAGTTTTCGCGGGAGATTAATCGGAAGCAGGGAGTGAAGTAGGCTGGCACCGGGAACCGATTTTGTCCCCCAACCGTTGTTTCGGTTGCTCTAAAATTACTGTTGTGATCGGCCCTGTCTACAACGCCGCCAGCACTTGGCCGTCGATTGTTCCTGCATTAATCGCCGAAGTAGTTGGCTTAATTTTCGTATACGCAGCGGTCATGGGCAATATCGGACAGATACCTGCAAAGCCGTCTCGGATCGTCAACCTTTTAGCATTCGGCGGCTTTGGCCTCGCACTTGTCCTAGGCGCATTCTTTATAATTCGCGAAGCGAGCGGCAGTTTCGTGACCGGAGCCATCTTGGGGCTGGCAGTCATACTGGCACTGGTCGGTTTCGAGTTGTCTCAATGGATGAAATTTCGCGGCGCTGATTCGTGGCCCGCGACTCAAGGCACGATCGAGAGCCTGGATGTTAAAGAGGTGCGTACCAGGACAGCCCACTACTTCGCTCTCGACGCAGCATATTCATACTCGGTGAATGGAGAGTATTACTCGGGCCGATTCGCTAAGATTTTCGAGACCGAATCAGAAGCCTCAGACTATGCCGCAAACCTGAAAGGCGGTCCTGTGTATGTCAGGTGCAAGGCGGCAGACGCCGAAACCTCCTGCCTACAGGATCATTGAGTGCGGCCTGGAGCGCTGTTGTGAAACAAAATCATTCGCAGCGCTAAGGCGTTTCGCTACCCAAAAGCACGCTTTGCGTCGCGGCTGAAGCCGCTCCCTTTCGAAGCAATTTCTCACTGAAGCAAGTTGCCTCCGTTGCCGTTTGGTTCTTCTTCTGGGGCTAAGACTACGGCGGCGGCTACTCGGTCGCCGGGTTCCATGTTTAGGAGGCGGACGCCTTGGGCGTTGCGGCCGGATTCGCGGATGGTTTTGGAATCCATGCGGATGATTTTGCCGTACTGGCTGATTAGCATTACTTGAGAGTTTTCGTCTACCAGGGCGATCGCTACTACTTTTCCTACTCGCTCTGTTGTCTTGATATTAATTACGCCTTTGCCGGCGCGGTTGGTTAGGCGATATTCGTCGGCGGGGGTGCGTTTGCCGTAGCCGTTTTCGGTGACCGAGAGGATCAGGGTGCCTTTCTGAGTTAGGTCTACGGTTTCGGTGGGCGGGATCTCGCTTTCGGCTTTTGCTTCTCCTTCGGTCGCGGTCGCTCCCGTGACGGCCGAGGCGGGCGTCTCCACGTGGTTCTTCTCTGTTCCTTCTGCGCCCGGTTTCGGAGTGACCGTCATTCCTACTACGTAGTCGCGCTCTTCCAGGTTGATGCCGTTTACGCCGTAGGCGGCTCGGCCCATGGGGCGGACGTGATTTTCGTCGAAGCGGATGGCTGCGCCTTCGTGGGAGGCGATGAAAACGATCTGGTTGCCGTTGGTGATGCGGGCGGCTACCAGTTCGTCTCCTTCTTCGATGTTGATGGCATTGATGCCGTTGGAGCGGACGTGCATGAATTCGCAAAGTTCGGACTTTTTTACGAGGCCGTTGCGAGTGGCGAAGAAAATGTATTTATTTTCTTCTTCGAGATTGCGCACGGCGAGCATGGTGCGGACCGTTTCTCCGGGTTGCAGGCCGATCAGGTTGCCGATGTGCTTGCCCCGGCCGGCGGCGCTTACGTCTGGGATTTCGTAGACCTTGAGCCAGTAGACTCGGCCCTTGTTGGTGAAAATCATGATGTAGGCATGAGTGGAGGCGATGAAGAGGTGTTCGACGAAATCCTCGTCGCGGGTCTTCATGCCGGTGCGGCCGGTGCCTCCGCGGCGCTGCATGCGGTAGGTGGAGATGGGCGTGCGCTTCATGTAGCCGGAGTGGCTGAAGGTTACGGCTACCTGCTCGTCGGCGATTAAGTCTTCTAAGACTATTTCTGCGGCTTCGTCTTCGATGCGGGTGCGGCGCTCGTCGCCGTAGAGTTCTTTTACTTCTTCCAGTTCCTTGATGATTACTTTGCGGAGTTTGGTTTCGGAGGCGAGGATGGATTCGTAGTCTTCGATGCGCTCGCGGGTTTCTTTTAGTTCGTTAGAGATTTCATCGATCGAGAGCTTGGTCAGGCGGTGCAGTTGCAGTTCGAGGATGGCTTCGGCCTGGCGCGCGGTGAAGGGCTTTTCGGGAGCCAGCTTGGGAGCGCGGCCGGTGGTGTTGATGTCGATTTTCTTGCCGCCGAAGTAGGCGACCAAATTTTCGCGGGCGTCGGCGCGGTTGGCGCTGGCGCGGATGATGGTGATTACGTTGTCAAGATGATCGAGCGCGTTGAGATAGCCTTCGAGAATGTGCTCGCGGTCGCGGGCTTTCTGCAGCAGGAAGGCGGTGCGACGGCGGACTACGTCGACGCGGTGATTGATGAAGTGCTTGATAGCCTGAATCAGTCCCATTTCGCGGGGCTGGTTGTTGACCACCGCTAGCAGGATCATGGAAAAGCCTTCCTGCATGGCGGTGTGTTTGTAGAGTTGGTTGAGAACGATTTGGGGCTCGGCGCCGCGCTTGAGTTCGACTACGATGCGCATGCCGTCGCGATCGCTTTCGTCGCGGATGTCGGAAATGTCTTCGATGTCTTTGTCGTTGACCAGCTGCGCGATGCGCTCGACCAAACGCGCTTTGTTTACCTGATAGGGGATCTCGGTGACGATGATGGCCTGGCGGTCTTTGGAAATGTTCTCGATGGCGGCTTTGGCGCGCATCATGAAGCGGCCGCGGCCGGTGCGGTAGGCTTCGAAGACTCCGGCGCGTCCGTGGATTACGCCGGCTGTGGGGAAGTCTGGGCCCTGGACGAATTTCAAGATTTCGGCTAGCTGGGCGTTGGGGTCGTTGATCAGTGTGATGGTGGCGTCGACGATTTCAGTTAGATTGTGCGGCGGAATCTTTGTGGCCATGCCTACGGCGATTCCGTCGGAGCCGTTGATTAACAGGTTTGGAATTCTGGTGGGGAGAACGTCGGGTTCTACTTCGCTGCCATCGTAGTTGGGACGGAAATCTACCGTCTCTTTATCTAAATCTTCCAAGAGCGCTGTTGCCACTTGGGCTAGTTTGGCTTCGGTGTAGCGATCGGCTGCTGGAGGATCGCCATCGACGGAACCGAAATTTCCCTGTCCGAAGATTAGCGGGTAGCGCATGCTCCAGGTTTGCGCCAGGCGGACTAACGCGTCGTAGACAGCTAGATTTCCGTGGGGATGGTACTTGCCCATTACGTCGCCGACGATGCGGGCGCACTTGCGAGTGGCTTTGTTGGGCTGAAGGCCCATCTGCTGCATGGTGTAGAGAATGCGGCGGTGGACGGGCTTGAGTCCGTCGCGAACGTCGGGCAGAGCGCGGCCGATGATGACCGACATCGAGTAATCGAGATACGACTTGCGCATCTCGTCTTCAATGTTGACGGGCTGAATGTGGAGAGCGCCGGGGCTGCCTTCGCCGCCGCCGGGTGGCGGGGTCAGGGGGAGTTCGGGATTTTGATCGTCTGGCATGGTTAGGTCTTGAGTCTTCGGTCTTGGGCTTCTGGCTTTTTGTCGCTTGCTTTCGAGACGGTTAGTTTAGGGCTAAACGGTTGCATTTGCAGGTGGTTAATGGGTTTTGTTCCAAGAATATTGTAGCACGTTTTGGTGCGGTATTACGGCGGTGGCGATCCTAGAACGTCAACTTGATTTCCATATTCAAGATCTTAAACACAGAGGGCACAGGGGTTCAAAGGGTAGAGCTATTACGGGCGGGTTATTACTTCGTTCGGAGATGCGGGGAGGACGAACTTTACGTTGCGCGCGGCGTTGGCTGCGAGGGTTTGGGACACGTTCAAAGTGGAGAGGTCGATTTTCTTGCTCCAGTATCCGTCGGTGTAGTAGTCGCCGCGGGCGTAGAGGATGCCGTCGGCGATGGTGTAGTCGCGGACTTCTTCGCTGTGTCCGTCGCGGAAGAGCAGGAGGGCGGGGGGAAGATCGTGCGGGAGGGATGCGGCGGCGATCGTGGGCGGTTGTGGCGTGACGTTCGATGTGGCGCGCGGAGCAGAATGACTGCGCGTTGATTTCGAAGGCTGGGGTTGTTCCGATAGAGCGCGGTCGGGCGCGAGAGTCAGCGGCAGGGCTTCACCATTGGAGGGAGTGCTGTTGACGCGGACGTAGCGGCCATTCTGGAGTTCGATCACCAGCGGTTGGGCGGAGGCGAGCTCACGGCTGTTGTCCTCATCTATTCGGCCCATATAGTTCGCGGGGCCGGCGAAGGCTCGCGCGGCTTGTAAGAGGATTGCCGGCGGTTGCGAGGCTACTGGGTAGCCGGTGGAATAGATGTCATCGGGATTGAAGGAATCGTCGAAGAACGGGAACGGCAAGGACGTGTAGGGAAAAGATCGGTGGAATCTGGATGCGTTTGCGGTTCGCCCGAAAGCAAAACTTCCGGCGGGGACGTTGAAATGCGAGGCTGCTGGATGCGGAGTTGCGGCGTGCGCTGCTCTTTGGGCTGTGGAGTATGGCGTTAGAGCCAGCAGGGATGTGCTGATCGCTAAGACGATGCTGCGACCGATATTTCCTGCTTGCGTTATTTTGCCGGCGGCAGTTGGCGGACAGGAGTCTCCGCCCCACACGAGTTGTGCCGGCTTCGTGATTTCTTGTATGCGCATTTTCAGTTTGCCTGGGACGACGGCAAGTCGAAGGGCACGCCGTGGTCGTCGTTTTGTTTTTGGGTCGCTGCGAGATCGAGATCGGCTAGCGCGATTCTGCGCGGGTGGCCCGGCGTGAGGTCGTAGAGTGTTTGATTGACTATGGCGTAGTTTCCGATCTCGAGTTGATGACCGTCTTTGAAGACCAGGACGGTGGGATCCTGAGGCGGTTCGGGGCTGGGATTATATCCAGCCGGGGGTGTGTCTTCCGCTTGCGTTTGCGCGGCGGTTGGTTCGTCTGGCGATTCGTAGCCTGGTGGAATGTAGGAGTAGGGTCCGGCGCCGCGGCGGTCGAAGACGGTGGGGCCACCTTGATAGTTGGGGTCATTGTCGTCGGAGGCACCGTTGTCGAGGACGTCGGCGTCGTAGGGCATTGGAACCGCGTACACATATGGGTAGTAGTAATAAGGCAGAGGGTTGGCTGTCGTGTGCTGAGGACGGCCGTTGTTGTTGTGCGGGCTGGTGGTGGAGGTCGGAGTCCTGGTCGAGAAGGTGACGCCGGAGTTAGTTGAGACGTGCGCGGTGGAGGTGGATGTCGCGCTGACGGAGTGGCCGGAGGAGACCGCGGTGCTATTTTGAGCCGGGCTGCCGGAGGCGAGAAGAAGCATCCCGAAAAGAGCTAGCGAAGCCGGAATCAGAGGCCGCACGAGAATATGATACTCCAGCGAACGGGTCATGGCGCTACCTCGACTTACTACAGTTTAGATCGCATGGACCTTGGGGTTGATGCGAGGAGATTGTAGAGAATTGTGATGGGCGATCAGAAGGTCAAAGGCTTAAACACAGGGGGACACGGGGGGTTCACAGAGGAAAAGCCTTGGCTCTGATCAGGGAGCGGTTTGGGGGATCAGGACGGCGCGGCGGCGTTTCTTGAACTGGGCTACGCACCAGGCTACGCCTGCGGCGAGAGCGCTGTAGGGAATGGGGCCCAGGTTGCCGCTGGTGAAGAGTCGGACCGGGATGTAGGTCAGCAGGGAGCCCCAGAGGAAAGTTTCGCGTTCGAAGAAGTAGCCGATGAGAGATCCCGCAACGATGTAACAGAGCCGGAGTATGGCCTGGGCAGCGAATTCGGGAGGGAGGCCGAGAGAGTGGGCGGCGTGAGCGGCCGCGGGGGCGTATTCGAGGCGGGCGAAGACCGGCAGGGCGCCTGCCAGGATTGCCACGGGAAAGAAAAGCCGGGCAGAAATGCCCTGGGCAAAAGGATTGAAGTAGTTGCGAACGCCGCGCCAGTGGACTTTGTCGGAGAGGGCGTAGCTGTCTTCGCCAGGAACGGGTCGGTAGCCGCCGACGGAAAGCTGATGAGCGCTGTAGCGCTGGTGTTCGCTTTGAACATCTTTGAGGATGCGGTCGACGTCGGTGGGAGGCGCGACGGGGCATCCCATGGTCTGAGCGCGGGCGTCGTGGATGCGCTTCAGCTTTGCGGGATCGTCGATCAGGGGACACTCCTGCAGCACCCAATAGGGCGGATTGTCGAGTATGTTCTTCAGTTTCATGTTGCGGGTGGTGAGAACGCGGTCGTCGGTGAAGCGGGTGTGGAAGTGGATTACGCAACTGCTGGTGAAAGCTTGTCTGCCCTCGACGGTGAGGGCCAGCTCGTGGATCGCCACCTCACAGCGTGAGCGCTCGGCAGGGTTCAGGTAGTGGCGCGTGAGGTTTTTGCCGTAGTTGCTGATTAGATAGGTGCAGACTGGGCTGTAGTTCATGGCGGCCAGTTTTTCGTCGTAGGGCGCGAAATAACGTGCTTGCGCTTCGGTGAGAGAGGCTTCGGGCACGTTTTTGATTTCGTAGCTAATGGGAACGTGCGGTGCGCTCTGGCGCAGATTGGGCAGCGCAGTGAGTAGGATCTTGCCAGTCACGTAGAGGAAGACTGCTAGATCGACATCGGCTGGGAATCGCATGGATATTTCTCTGCGGGGAGTTCGCTAAGAGCTTAGCAACGATTTTGGGTTGAAGATGTGTTACGGAAGTGTCTGGGCGGCTAGCAGGCAGGCGGCTCGCTGCGCTTGGCTGGAAGGCCGAGGCGGCTGTCCCCACATGAGCACACCCCACATCCCCATAGAATCATCCGCGGGGGACTTGGGTTAGGGCTTGGAGGTTCCAGAGGATGTAGGCGGCGAGGAGGCCCCAAACGGAGGCGGTGACTAGGGGGCGGGCCGGGGTTTCCATCAGATCGGCCAGGACGCCGGAGACGAAGATCAGGATGAAGGGGACGGAGGCCAGGAGGAATCCTGCGCCGGCTACGTGGGGATGGGCCATGCCGAGTGCGATGAAGAGGAGGGCGATCAGGCCGGGAGCGGTGTTGCCGAAGTAGCGGGTGCGGCGCCAGAGGATATAGGTTATGACGGCTACCGGCAAGAGCAGTGCTAGGGCGGGGCAAGCGCGCAGGATCTCGCGGGTGACCTGAATATAGACTCCGCGGACGGTGAAACTGCGCCAGGTCGCTCCCCAGAACGAGGCGTGGCGCATGCTTTCGGAAAAGGCGTGGAAATGAAAGAAATATGTGGCGAAGAGCAGGATGAGCGCGAGGAGGCACGCGGCGATCCAGATGGTAAGGGCTGCGCTGCGGCGGATGGGCGCGAGATAGAGCATGAACGCCAGGGCCAAGGGCACTACGATGATCATGGAGAACTGGGATCCGACGGCTATGGCTAGAGAGACTCCGAGCAGTACGATGCGACGCCAGTTCCAGAGAATTACTTCGCGCGGGGCGTAGAGAGTGTGGGCTACGGCGATGGCGGTGAAGATGGCGCCGAAGGATCCCCAAGCAGCTAAGATTTCGGGTTCGGTGTGCCAGACTGCGCTGGCCTGGATCATGGACGGGGAAAAGCAGTAGAGGGTTAGGGCGAGGAATCCTCCGGTGTTGCCGCAGAGGCGGCGGGCTACATACCAGAGCGAGGCGCCGAGAAAAACACCGCAGGCGAGGAACGGAAGGCGCGGGAGCCAGCGCCAGCGCGGCGAGGATTCGGGACTGAACGGAGGTTGGGGCGACGCCAGCAGCGGCGCAGCGGTTACCAGGAAGAGAAGTGGGGACTGCTCGGTGTCGTAGCCGTCGGATTGGGAAAACTCGAGAGGAAGTCCGAAGGAGATGTCGGGGAAAGGCGCGCCGGCGATGCGAGCGCCGTGAAGTTGAATCCATCCTGCGTCGATGCGGACGTCCTCGGAGAGGCCGGGGGCTTTGGATGCGCTCAAGTCGGAATGGGCTAGCTCTGAATGGACCAGCCAGGATGCCTGCGCCAGGAAGGCCAGGAGCAGGAGACCGGCTAGAAACTGCGGGCGTCCGAAGCGTTCGCGGGTGAAAAATCGGGTCATGAGACGAGGCGAGTGTTTTACCATGACGCAGGGCATTTGAGGAAACGTTCTGCATGGGCAGGTAGTGGCTCAGATTAAGGAAGTCAATGGCTCCGGCAAAATCCGGCAATGGACTTGTTCGAGGTGGGGTAGGGATGCTTCGACTGCGTGAGGTCGTCCATTGGACAATCTCACTCCGCTCAGAATGACAGTTCGATTTCAGTTTTACCAAGAGCCACTACTGGCGGGAATACGAATGGAAGAGAGGACGAATATTTCGAGTAAACCGACTGGTGCTGCGCCGGAGTTTGCGGCGGCGGTGCAGCCATCGTATGTGTGGACAGTGTTTTTTGACGGCGACGGATTGAGGCCGGGGTGGGGGCTGGCGTTTTATGTGGCGATGTTTTATGTGCTGGAGTCACTGGCCGGCCGGTGGGCTGGGTCGGTGGATCTGGGCGCGAGTGGGTTGTGGTCGATGATGCTGGAGGAGTTTGGAGTCTTCGTGGCGGCGGCGGTTCCGGCGGTGGTGCTGGCGAGAGTTGAGGATCGGCCGTGGGGAGCTTACGGGTTGCCGGGGCGGCGAGCGTTCGGGAAATTGTTTTGGGTGGGTGCGTTGTGGGGATTCGCTAGCATCACGCTGCTGCTGGGAACGATGTATGGGCTGCAAGTGTTTGAGGTAGGACATTTGGCGATCCACGGCATGCGCAGCGTGAAGTTTGCGGCGTTCTGGGGGGTGTACTTTTTGCTGGTGGGATTGTTCGAGGACTTTCATTTTCGTGGTTACTTGCAGTTCACGCTTACACGAGGGATTGGTTTCTGGCCGGCGGCGCTTTTGCTCTCAGGGTATTTCGGTTGGAGCCACCGCTTGAATGAAGGCGAGCGGTGGTCGGGATTGCTGGCGGCGGCGGTGATTGGATTGTTCTTTTGTTTGACGTTGCGGCGGACGGGGAACTTATGGTTTGCGGTGGGATTTCATGCGGCGTGGGATTGGGGAGAGACATTTGTTTATTCGGTGCCGGACAGTGGGACGGTGTTTCCGGGGCACCTGATGAAGACTTCGTTGCGTGGGCCGGACTGGCTTACCGGGGGAGTGGTTGGACCGGAGGGCAGCTTGCTTTGCTTTGTGGTGATTGGGCTGGTGTGGATTGTATTTGAGAGAGTGTATCGGGAAGTGAAATATGGGGTAGAGAAAGAAAAATCCTTACCACAGAGGACACAGGGGATCACAGGGTAGTTCTGGTTTGGTGGAGTCCTCAGGCAGGCTGTGCAGACCATAGAGAGTAATTCTCCATGAGCATGAAATCTCTTTTAATCATTGCTTTGTTATCGCTTACAGGCGGAGCGATGTTCGGCCAGACCGAAACTCGGCCGCGGGTTCGGGATCTGGGGGTGCAAGTTGGAGTCTTGCCTCCTGGTCCGCTGAATGCCATCACGGATGTTGCCGGGGTCAAGGTTGGACAGACTACGCTGATTCGTGGCGAGAACATTCGCACCGGAGTGACCGCGGTTCTGCCGCACGGAGGGAATCTTTATAAAGAGAGAGTTCCGGGCGCGATTTTCCTGGGCAATGCCTACGGAAAATTGGCGGGCTCGACGCAGGTCAACGAAATGGGCGAAATCGAGACGCCTATTTTGCTGACTGCTACAGATTCGGTACCCAGAGTGGCGGATGCTGTCATCACCTACACGTTCGGCCTCAAAGGAAATGAAAATGTACTGTCGGTTAATCCAGTGGTGGGCGAGACGAATGACGGGTGGCTGAGCGACATTCGTTCCCGTCCCATTGCGCCTGAGGATGTGTTTGCCGCAATCAACAATGCAAGTGCGGGCCCGGTAGAGGAAGGCGTAGTGGGCGCGGGGACTGGGACCGTCGCTTTTGGATTCAAAGGAGGAATTGGAACTTCATCGCGGCGGCTTCCGGCCTCGCTTGGTGGCTACACTGTGGGAGTGCTGGTGCAGACAAATTTTGGCGGGAATCTGATTGTGGCGGGTGTGCCGATTGGGAATGAGTTGGGACAGTTTTATCCGAAGATTTCCTCGGATGGAAATAAAGCTCCGGGCAGCGGAGCAAGGCCGGAAACGGTTGACGGCTCGTGCATGATTGTAGTTGCGACGGACGCTCCACTGGACCACCGCAATCTGAGCCGGCTTGCGGCACGTGCGATGATGGGCCTGGCGCGCACGGGATCGAGCGGCAGCAACGGCAGCGGGGATTATGTCATTGCGTTTTCGAGTTCGCCGGATGTGCGAGTCGAAGCTGGTGACGCTGTATATCGGCCGAAGGAGTTATTGGGCAACGAGAGTATGTCTCCGTTGTTTGAGGCTGTGATTGAGGCGACGGAAGAAGCGATCTATAACTCGATGTTCAAGGCGCACGATGTGTCTGGGAACGGGCACACGGTTAAGGCTTTACCGCTGCAGGAAACTATTGATCTTTTGAGGAAGCACAATGCCATTCCGGCGAAGTAGAGCAAGAACTCTTCCGTGTGCGGTTGAGTCTGGGACGGCTCGCTGCGCTCGCTGGACCCTTCGGCTTCGCTCCGGGCAGGCTCGCGAATGCGCCCGTCCGCACGTGTTTTCCGTATTTGGAAACTCTTCTTGAGAAACTTGCTGAATTACTTTCTCCTAATCTTCGCCTCGGCTTATACTGCTCTTCATGGATTCGGAAACAGATCTGCTTACACTGCTGCGGAGGTATTGGGGGTACAGCACGTTTCGTCCGCTGCAGGAGCGGATTGTGGGCAGTTTGCTGGCCGGGCACGATGCTTGCGTGGTGATGCCGACGGGCGGGGGAAAATCGCTGTGCTATCAGTTGCCGGCGGTGGTTTCCGGAGGGACGGCGGTGGTGATTTCGCCGCTGATCGCGCTGATGCAAGATCAGGCGGCGCAACTGGCGCAGATGGGGATTCCGGCGGCGGTTTTGAATAGCACTTTGAGTGAAGGCGAGCAGGCTAAGGTGATGAGCCGGGCGCGGGACGGGGCTTTCCGGCTGCTTTACGTCTCTCCGGAACGTGTCGCGCGCGGCGATACGGTCGGATGGTTGCAGAATGTGCCGATTGCTTTTTTTGCGATTGATGAGGCGCATTGCATATCCGAATGGGGGCATGAGTTTCGTCCGGAATACCGGCAGTTGAACAAGTTGCGCACGAAATTTCCCGATCGTCCTATTGCGGCTTTTACGGCGAGCGCTACGCGGCACGTGCGGCATGACATTCTGGCGCAACTGCAGTTGCGCGATCCCGATAAATATATTGCGAGCTTTTACCGGCCGAACCTGCGGTATTTGGTACGGGAGTGTGAAGGGCTGGAGCAGATGGAACTGCTGGTTCGAGCGCTGCGCAGCTATGCCGGGAGCAATGTGATTGTTTACTCTCCGACGATTAACCGCGTGGAGGAAACGGTGGATTTTCTGGGCGATCACGACATTGCTGCGGTGGGATATCACGGCAAGATGGGGTCCGACGAGCGGAGGCGGAATCAGGAACGGTGGATGTCGGACGAAGTGCGGGTGCTGGTGGGGACGATTGCTTTTGGGTTGGGGATCAATAAGGCGGCGGTGCGGGCTGTGATTCACTTGTCGCTGCCGAAATCGATTGAGCAGTATTACCAGGAGGCGGGACGGGCGGGACGCGACGGCGACAGCGCAGATTGTGTTTTGCTGTGGCAGAAGAAGGATGCTGGACTCTTAGGATTCTTTGCTAATCAGATTACGGATGCGGCGGAGCGGGAACGGGCTTGGGAACGCTACCGGGTTATTCGGGAGTTTGTGGAGTCGAGGCGGTGCCGGCATCGACAAATTTGCGGACATTTTGGAGAGGTTGCGAAGTGGGAGACCTGTAAGGCTTGTGATGTGTGCGGGAGCTTGGCGGAGTGGATGACTGCGCCGACTTTGGCGGCGAGTTATGCGGGGAAGGAATCGCGACTGCAGGTTGTATCGGCCGGGGCTGAAGCTCCCAGCGCGGACGCAGAACTGCGGGAATATTTGCGGGAATGGCGGAGGGGTACGGCTAAAGAACAAGGTGTTCCTGCGTTTGTGGTACTGCATGACACGACGCTGGAGGAGATTTGCCGGCGGCGGCCTTCGTCGATTGCCGAGCTGTTGAGCATCACCGGAATTGGTGAGCGGAAAGCTGAAGTGTACGGGAAGGGCATACTGACTGCGCTGGAGTGCTACCGCGACGGGGCTCGGGCGTCCGCAGTCCTTTCTTCCGAGAAGATGACTGCGCCTGCTTTGGAGACCATGCGTCTGCTGTCAGCTGGGCACAGTTTCGAGGACATTGCGAAGATCCGCGGGCGGCAGGTGGCGACCGTGGTGAACGCGGTGGCGAATCTGGTGGAACGAGGAGATCTGGAGTTTCAGGCGGGTTGGATTGATCGGAACAAGCAGGCTGTGATCGAGGCGGCTTGCGGGAAACTTGGGATCAACGGGTTGAGGCCTTTGAAGGACGCTTTGCCTCCGGAGATTACTTATGACGAGATTCGGCTGGTGGTGGCGAGGGTGCGGCGGGAGCTGAGGGTGAGTAAGAGCGCTGTTCCCGCGTAATTCTCCCGGGGCGAGGGTTGGTGCCGAGACGGTCGTCCCCACATTGCGCTTACCGGACAGCGGAGTCTGCTGTCCCCGCATTCACGGCGTGGAGATTACTTAGTGACGGCATAGTGCAGCTTGACCACGCCGTCTGTGAATTTCGTGCAGGAGATCAGTTTTAGGGGTACGGTGCGGCGGCTGGGCGCGATCAATGGAATGCCTTCGCCTATAAACTTGGGAATCACGTGAATCATGAACTCGTCGATCTCTCCTTCGTCGAGAAATGACGCAATGATGCCGGCGCCACCCATCATCCAGATGTCCTTCCCTTTTTTCTTCCGCAGCCGGGCAGTGAACGCTTTGATTGGTTCACTCACGAATTCCACGCCCGGCGGTGTTGCCGACTGCGGCTGGCTGCGAGTGAAGACGTAGTTCTTAACCTTTGTGTCAAAGGCCGATCCGGCTATGCCTTTCTTTTGAAAGTCGAGCGCCATGTCGCACGTCTTCCTGCCCCACAGGATGGTGTCGATCGATTTATAAAACGCACCCATGCCGTAGTTACCCTTCGGAGTTGGACCGTCGAGCCAGTCGACGGAGCCGTCAGACCGGGCTATAAAGCCGTCGGCACTGGTGGCGATGTGGACGATGATTTTTCGCTTGCGGGCCATAGCGCGGCAGCGACTAATCCTAAAACAGAAGTCCTTAGATTTCCATCAACCCACCGCACTTTAGCGAGTGAGAACTTGCTCGGCTGCGTTGGTGCCGGAGCGGATGCAGTCGGGGACTCCGATGCCGCGGTAGCCATTGCCCGCGAGGGCTAGTTTCGGCAGTTGCTGGCGGAGGCGCTCGATACGGTCGAGGCGTTCGAGGTGTCCTACGCAGTACTGGGCCATGGCAGACTTCCATTTATAGACGCGGGCGAAGAGAGGCTCGGCGCGGAGGCTGAGGATCTGCTGCAATTCGTTGCGGACTACGGCGATGATGGCGTCGTCGGATTGCTGCCAGATGTTTTCGGCGGTCGATCCGGCTAAGAAGCAGCGCAGCAGGGCGCGGTCCGCGGGAGCTCGGTGAGGGAACTTGTTGTGGACGAATGTCGCGGCCAGCAAGCGCTTGTGCTCGCTGCGCGGGACGAGGAAGCCGAAGCCGGGGGGGAGTGATTCGCGCACCTGGCGATCGTAACCGAGGCCGATGGTGATGGAAGAGCTGTAGTCGATGGCGGCCAGTTCGGCGGAGAGTTCGGGGCTGCAGAGGGAGAGAATCTTCGCGGCAGCGTGAGCGGGCAGGGCGAGGATCACGGCGTCAAAGTGATCGGACTTCAGTCCGGCCGAGATGGTCCAGCCCCCGGCTTCCGGCTGAATGGACTGCACGGGGGCGTTGGTTACCAGAGAGGACGGATTCAGGCGCGGGACGAGGGTTTCAACGAGTTGCTGCATGCCATTCTTTAGGGAAGTGAAAAGCAGCGGAGCGGGTTGGTTTGCGGGACGCGGAGTTTTTTTTCTGGCCGCAAGCATGGCGCGTCCGAGGCTGCCGTGAGTGCGCTCCATTTCGGCGAAGCGGGGGAGGACAGCACGTACGCTGAGGTTGGCGGCTTCGCCGCCGTAGACGCCGGAGAGGAGCGGGTCGGCAAGGCGATCGACCATTTCCTTGCCGTAATGGCGCTCGACTAAGGACGCAACACTTTCGTCGGCTTGGGCGGCGCGCGGGGGATGGAAAAGTTCCTGCGCCATGCGGAGCTTAGTGGTCCAGGAGAAGAGCTGCGAGAGTCCCGTGGGCAGGATTTTCGTTGGAACCATGAACATCAGACCGTCGGGCATGGGGATGAGGCGGCCGCTCACGAGAATATAGGTTTTGCGATCGGGGTCGTTCGAGCCGATCAGCTGATCGTCGATGCCGAGGGTGCGGCAAAGGTCGGCGGCCCAGGGCTTTTCGGTGATGAAGGAATCGGGTCCGGCCTCGACGATGCAGCCCTGGATGTGCTCGGTGCGCAGGACCCCGCCGAGATTGGGAGACGATTCATAAAGGGTGTATTCGACTGCGCCGGCGCGGCGATGATCTTCGAGGGTGAAGGCGGCTGTGAGTCCGGAGATGCCGCCGCCGATGATGCCGATGCGAATCATGAATGCGGGCTTCGGGCTTCGGCTTTCGGGCTTCGGCCCGACGGATTCGCAGCTGAGTATTCCTGGATCAGGCGGGCGAGGTTTTTCACGTTTTCTACTGGCGTCTCGGGCAAAATGCCGTGGCCTAGATTGAAGATGTGGCCGGGGCGTCCGGCGGCGAGTCTAAGAATGTGTTCGGCGCGAGACTTCAGTTCTTTCCAATCCGCGAAAAGAAGGACGGGATCCAGATTTCCTTGTACGGCGCAGCGATGTTCGAGATCGCTCCAGCCCTGGTCGAGGGGGATTCGCCAGTCGAGGCCGATGACGTCGGCTCCCGTTTGATTCATCGCGGGAAGCAGGGTGGCGCTGTCGGTGCCAAAATAAATTACTGGGGCGCCGGTCTTTTGCAGGCGCTTGACTAAGGCGGTCGCGTGCGGCAGGACGTGGCGGCGGTAATCCTCGACGCTTAGGCAGCCGACCCAACTGTCGAAAATCTGAATGACATCGGCTCCGGCATGTACTTGGGCAACGGAGTACTCGGCGGTGACATCCACGAGCTTGCGCATTAATGCGTCCCAGTCAGCCGGGGCGTTGTACATCATCTTCTTGGTGTGGAGGTAATGGCGGGAGCCGCCGCCTTCGATCATGTAGCTGGCGAGGGTGAAGGGGGCTCCGCAGAAACCGATGACGGGAAGGCGTCCGGCGAAATGTTTGGCTACCAGGCTTACG
>Ga0209624_10001460_pt1 | contig 18490 bp, 16 predicted proteins | sample JacPinW_OM2H0_O1_FD_188565 | JGI IMG/M metagenome (GOLD analysis project Ga0209624, IMG submission 188565) | Forest soil microbial communities from Algoma, Ontario, Canada - Jack Pine, Ontario site 1_JW_OM2H0_O1 (SPAdes) (version 2) | ecosystem: Environmental > Terrestrial > Soil > Boreal...
GCCTTGGCTATGTCTTTTTTCACTCTGTGGCCTGTACAGATCCAGACGGTTGTCCTCGATGCTCGCCGATGCGATAGACATAGCCAAGGCTTCAGCGCTCTCGACCGTTTGCCTTGGTTTCGCCGCGTTCGTTTGCCCGATCGGCATGGTGAAAGTGCCCCTGTTGATCCTGTTTTTCGCCTTCACGTTGTTTTTTGTGTTCGCTTCCCGGGTCTTTCTCAAGGGTTTCCTGCGCAGGGCAAGGCGTCGGGGCCGGAATCTGCGTTACGTCCTGATCCTGGGGACCAATGCCCGCGCCATCAAGTTCGCGAAGCGAATTTCCGATCCCGACCTTGGGTATCGGATCTTGGGCTTCGTCGATGACCGCTGGCACGGATTCGATGAGTTCCAGAAGACGGGCTTCGCGATTGCCTGTGACCATCGGGGATTGGCTGAGTTCCTGCGTCGCAACGTCGTAGATGAAGTTGCGATGTACCTGCCGTTTGGTGAGTTCTATGACCGTTGCCTTCAGGCAGCCGCGCTGTGCGAACAGCAGGGCATCATCCTGCGCTTCGAGGGGGATATTTTCGGCCTGAAGACAGCTCGGGCTCACGCGGAGGACATGGAAGGCGACCAATTCATCGTGACCAATACCGATGCTCGCAATTGGGGAGCTCTGCTTGCCAAGCGCACACTGGATATCGTTGTGTCCTTCACGTTGCTGGTTCTGCTTTCACCTTTATATGCCGCCGTCGCCCTGTTGATCTGGCTGTCGTCGAACGGCCCGGTCTTCTTCCAGCAGGCTCGCGTCGGCGTCAACAAGCGGAAATTCATGATCTATAAATTCCGTACCATGATCCCGCGCGCCGAACAGATGCTCCCGGAACTCGAGCAGCGAAACGAGGTTTCCGGCCCGGTCTTCAAGATCAAGAAGGATCCGCGGATTACACCCCTTGGAAGAATCTTGCGTCGGACCAGTATTGATGAGCTGCCTCAGCTCATGAACGTCTTGAAGGGTGACATGAGCTTGGTCGGTCCCCGACCGCTGCCATTCCGGGATTACGAGGGATTCAGTGAAGATTGGCAACGGCGTCGCTTCAGCATACGGCCCGGAATCACCTGTCTCTGGCAGGTGAACGGCCGAAGCGCGGTCCATTTCGACGAATGGATGAAACTGGACCTCCAGTACATGGACCATTGGTCGCTCATGCTGGACCTCAAGATTCTCGCGCAAACAATCCCCGCAGTGCTGAAAGGGTCAGGCGCCGCCTGATCGCCTGGCCGCGCAAGACCCGTACAGGACCAGCAGCAAAAACTTCTCGAAGGAGATTGAGCCAATGAGCGTTGCGATTATTACGGGATCGGCGGGGCTGGTCGGATCGGAGGCAGTTGCCTATTTTGCGGCCCAGGGGATGGACGTCGTGGGCATCGACAACGGCATGCGGGCGCAATTTTTCGGAGAGGAAGCCTCGACACTCTGGGTACGCCGCCGTCTGACTTCTGAGATTGCGCGCTACCGCCACTATGAAGTCGACATTCGCGATACCGAAGGAATCGCACGGATCTTTGGCCGCTACGGGACAGACATTGCCCTGGTCATACACACCGCCGCTCAACCATCGCACGACTGGGCCGCAACGAATCCAAGCGTCGACTTCACGGTCAACGCCAATGGGACCTCGAATCTGCTTGAGGCCACCCGAATGTCTGCAAAGGATGCCGCCTTCATTTTCACGTCCACCAACAAGGTCTACGGCGACCGCCCCAACTACCTGCCCCTGGTCGAGCGCGAGACTCGCTGGGAGATCCGGCCGGATCACGCCTACGCCGGAAAGGGGATTCCCGAGACGATGTCGATCGACCGGACCCTGCATAGCCTGTTTGGCGTTTCCAAAGTGGCGGCCGATCTTTTAGTACAGGAATACGGACGCTATTTTGGAATGAAGACCGCATGTTTCCGTGGAGGCTGCCTTACCGGTCCGAACCACTCCGGCACACAGCTGCATGGATTCCTTGCCTATCTGATGAAATGCGCAGTTACCGGCACCCCGTACACCATCTACGGCTATAAGAAGAAACAGGTCCGGGACAACATTCACAGCGCCGACCTGATCCGCGCCTTCCATGAGTTTTTCAAGGGACCTCATTCCGCCGAGGTCTACAACATCGGCGGCGGGCCGTACAGCAACTGTTCGATGCTGGAAGCGATAACGCTCTGCGAGCAGATTAGCGGGCGGACCCTGCAATCCAAGTACGTGGTGCAGAACCGTCTTGGTGATCACATCTGGTGGATCAGCGACCTTTCTCATTTCCAGGAACACCACCCGGGCTGGAAGCTGCAATACGACGTGCCGCAGATCCTTCGCGAGATCTTTGAACTCAATGTCGAACGATGGGGAGACCAATGCGCGACGAAGGCAAGAAAAATGTCCTTGGTATCTTGATCAGTGCGCTTGACTACGAAGCGGCGGTCGACAGCATCCTGCGCGCCGCCAAAGACAGGCGAGGGTTTGCCGTCTCGGCCGTTGCCGTTCACGGATTGATGACCGGCGTGCTTGACCCGGAGCAAAAATTCCGTCTGAACCATTTTGATTTGCTAACACCGGACGGCCAGCCCGTCCGCTGGGTGCTCAATTGGTTGTATCGTGCGGGTCTTCGTGATCGCGTCTACGGGCCCAACCTTACTCTGAAGGTGTGCGCTCGTGCGGCCGAGCAAGGTCTGTCGGTCTACTTTTACGGGAGCACTCCAGAGATCCTTGCGGAACTGAAGAAATCTCTTGCGAGTCGGTTCCCAACACTTGTGGTCGCGGGGCTGGAGCCCTCGCGCTTCCGTCCACTTGCTCCCCAGGAGAAAACAGACCTGGTTGCACGCATTCGCACGTCGGGAGCATCGCTGGTGTTTGTCGGTCTGGGCTGTCCGCGGCAGGAGGTGTTTGCGTTTGAGTGTCGCGACATTTTGCAAATGCCGGTCCTGGCCGTTGGAGCTGCCTTCCCTTTTCTGGCCGGATTGATACCGCAAGCGCCCGCCTGGATGCAGGACGCGGGCCTTGAATGGCTGTTTCGGCTTGCTTCCGAGCCAAAGCGGCTCTGGCGCCGCTACTTCTTCCTGAATCCGGCCTACGTTCTGTTGGTGCTGCTGCAGGCGACGGGAATATCGCGGTTCTCGACGCAGGGCCAACTGCCAACCGCCGAACTGCTCCATGGTTAGTCAGTTCCGGAAAAACGGGGAGTGAACTTGAACCGACGGATGAAAAATTGGCGCAGTCGAATCGGGAATAGCATGCTCGTACGGAATACTCTCTGGATGTTCCTGGGACAAGGCTTGCGTCTGGTCATCCAGGGGGGATGTTTTGTCGTCATTGCCCGAAGTCTGGGAGCGAGCAACTACGGCGCTTTCATCGGGGCCGTGTCGCTGGTTGCGATCGTCTCTCCGTTTGCGACTCTGGGATTCGGGAACCTGTTGATTAAGAATGTCGTCCGCGACCGGCGACTGTTCCCACAATGTTGGGGCAATGCGCTGCTGATGAGCGTTATCTCGGGCGCGATCCTGCTTATCGTTATCTCAGGCGTCGCTCGGTTCGCGCTGCCAGCAAGCATCCCGACAGCATTGGTTTTCCTGGTCGCTGTGTCTGACCTTTTCGCGGCCAGGGTCACCGATGTAGCGTGTCTCGCGTTTCAAAGTTTCGAGCAAATGGGATGGACAGCGCGGATCAACATTACACTCAGCGTGCTGCGTCTGGCTGGCGCGATTGTTGCCGTGAAGATCTGGGCTCATCCTACGGCCCTGCAATGGGGAGTCCTGTACTGTGCAGCTTCTTGTGTCTGCGCCGTCTTTTCGATAGTCGTTGTAGGACAACGGTTTGGAAGGCCGAGGCTCAACAGCGTGGCCATGAGGTCGGAGCTTGCCGAGGGCTTTCATTTCGCGACCGGCCTGAGTGCGCAGACCATCTACAACGACCTTGATAAGACCATGCTTGCTCGTCTGTCGACGCTCGATGCGACCGGCATTTACGCCGCCGCTTATCGACTGATTGACGTTGCCTTCGTTCCAGTGCGTTCGTTGCTCTGGGCGGCCTCGCCCGGATATTTTCGCGCCGGAGAACACGGACTCCAGGCAAGCGTCGGATACATGAAGCGGCTCTTGCCGCGAGCGGTCGCCTATGCGTTGCTGGTCCTGATTGCGCTGGTGGCTGCCGCGCCTCTCGTTCCGCGCATCCTCGGGCCGGAGTACGCGCGATCGATCGAAGCCCTTCGCTGGCTTGCGCTGATACCTTTGATGCGCACGATTCACACGTTCTACGGCGATGCCCTGGCGGTCGCGGGCCACCAGAAGGTTCGCATGCATCTTCAGGTGCTCATCGCGGTCGCGAACGGAATAATCAATTTGGTCGTCATTCCCATGTATTCCTGGCGCGGCGCGGTCTGGTCCAGTCTCGCTTCCGATTTCCTGCTGCTGGTGGCCATGGTCTCCGCGGTCACTTTCCTGTCTCGCGAAAGCGATGCAAAATCGGTAGTGCCGCAATATGCCCTGGATTCATCGGTCAAGTAATGCCGGGCAGAAAGCATCTTCGATCATGAGCAAGTGGGTTTCGATTTCGGTGCTTGCGACCGCAATTTCGATATTCTCGCTTGCATCGGGCGACGACCGAGGCCTGGTCCTCGCCAGACCCGAGGTTTCGGTTCCCTCGTCGTTTTTCGACATGAATATTCTGTTTCATCCCCTGAACAAGGTGCCCTGGCCTGCCGTTCCGTTCGGCAGTTGGCGGCTGTCCCACGTAAATTGGGCCGATCTCGAGCCCCAGAAGGACAACTGGTATTTTACTTTGCTGGATCGCTATGCGGACTGGGGCCAGCAACACCACACCGAGATTCTGATGCCGCTCGCCTACACGCCCCAATGGGCCTCGAGCGCTCCGGATGCGCATACCGACGTCGAAGCTGGCAATCCGCCGGGCCTGTCCGGTCCGCCGCGCGATATGGAAGACTGGAAAACGTTTGTGCGCACGGTTGCCACGCGCTACAAAGGCCGAATTCACGTCTACGAAATCTGGAACGAACCGAACCGCCCCCAGAGCTGGGTAGGTGACGTCGATACGCTCATCGCCATGACGCGGGAAGCTCGAACGATTCTGAAACAGGTCGACCCAAACAACATCGTGGTTGCACCGGCGCCGGAAGAAGAGAAGGGTCTGCCTTGGCTTAACGAGTTCTTGCGAAAGGGAGGTGCGCAGTATGCAGATGTCATTGCCTATCACTTCTATGTCGGACCAAAGCCTCCTGAGGACGTGGTGCCCCTGATTCAAAAAGTGCGAAGCGCCATGGCCCAATACCATACCGGTGAGCGGCCGCTGTGGAACACGGAAGCCGGGTGGCTTGGACCGAACGCTTTGCCTCCTGACGTGGCTGCGGGCTATGTCGCGCGCGCGTATCTGCTTAACTGGGCTGCCGGCGTGAGCCGCTTCTACTGGTACGCGTGGGAAAACCATCATGGCACGCTGATTGAACTGACCGAGCAGGACAACGCAACCCTGACTCCCGCGGGAAAAGCATTCGGCACCATCGGAGCGTGGATGACTGGCAGCGTACTGAACCGCTGCGGGAATTCCGGCGACGGAATATGGCTATGCGATTTGCAGAAGAATCAAGTCCAGTCGCACATCGCCTGGAGCACGGCAGGTGAACAGACCCTCGAAGTTCCGCAGAGTTGGAACGCGGCGTTTTCTACGAGCCTGTCGGGTGATCGGACCAGAATCGAGCGGGGGTCGGTCGTGCTAGGAAACCAACCGGTCCTGATCCAGTAGACAGATTCTTCGCAAGCTTGCCAGCTGCAATGCCAACCAAGAAGATTCTCCTTTCTGCGTACTCTTGCTCTCCGGATGCCGGCTCGGAGCCGGGCATTGGGTGGAACTGGGCGCAGTCCATCGCCGCAGATGGGCACGACGTGACGGTGATAACCAGAGCCGTCAACCGGGCAAGCATCGAGATGTATTCGGCCGGACAGTCCTGCAATCCGAAATTCGTATTTCATGATCTGTCTGCTCTTGCGCAAACGATCTACCGACTGCCCTTCGGAAATTACGCGTACTACCTGTTGTGGCAATACACCGCCGCAAGACGAGCGGTCGAACTTCACCGCCAGGAGAAATTTGATCAGGTGCAGCACGTCACCTGGGGGAGCTTCCGAGCGGCGAGCTTCATGGGCCAACTCGGAATTCCTTTCGTATTTGGCCCGGTTGGCGGCGGAGAAGACACCCCGAACCAGCTGAGACGGGGTCTGGGCTGGCGCGGCCGCTTCTGGGATTCTCTGAGGAGATTTTCCAACCGCCTGCTGACCGTTGATCCATTCGTGCGAACTACCTACGCGGCCGCGAGTGAGATCCTGACGACGACCCCCGAGACCTTGAGCAGGATCCCGCGAGAGTACCGTCAAAAGGCCAGAGTGCAGCCCGCCGCAGGTGTGTCGCCCGCCCTTTTTCCGCAACCATCGCCAGTGAAACTAGCCCGCCCATTCCACCGAAGCGAGGCGAGGTTGCAACTTCTGTACGTCGGTCGGCTCGTACCCTGGAAGGGGCTTCATCTGGCTCTTCGAGCGCTTGCTGAGCTGGGCGAAAAGCGTTCCAGTGTTCAGCTTACGGTGATTGGCGACGGCTACGACGCGGGGCGCCTGAAGCGCATGGCTAGCCGGTTGAATTTGGAAAACAGCGTGAGATGGATGCCCTGGATGCCGCGGGAGGCTCTGCTTTCGATCGTTACCGATTTCGATCTGTTTCTCTTCCCGAGTCTTCACGACTCCGGTGGCATGGCTGTTCTGGAGGCTCTGAGCCTCGGCCTGCCCGTGGTTTGCCTGGACCTGGGGGGACCGTCGGAATTCGTGAATGACTCCTGCGGTCGGGTGGTGTCAACCAGCGACGCCGATGAAAGCAGGGTCGTCGCACAGATCGCCGAGTTCGTTTTCGAGCTCACCGAGGATCCACGCAAACTGAAGCAGTTGTCCGAAGGTGCTCGCAAGCGGGCAAATTCGTTCACCTGGGAAGCAAATGTTCGCAATGTATACGGTGAATCTCTCCTGCTGCAGGCCGACTAGACCATGAAACTGCGGACCATGAGTTCGTTTTTCGAAAACAGTGTACTTCTTTTCCTGCTGGTTATAGCGACGGGCGCAGGTCTGGGCGCATATATCGCAAGGCAAGAGGGTACTACCACAGCCTACGCTTATAGCGGCGGGAACCGCCTGATCCAGGTGATATTCAGCACGCTGTATCTGTATTTCTTCTTCCAGGTCGCCCGGCGATACCAGGAGGGCCTGGCTCTGATCAAGCAAGAAAAATGGATCGCGGCATTCTGGCTCTGGGCTTTGGCATCCTCGGCGTGGTCAGTAGCCAGTTCCTACACGGTGGTCCATTGGATCGCGTTGCTGGGCACAGGAATTATAGGCCTCTACTTGGCCATACGCTTTGAACCAGACGAGCAGCTCAACGTCGTTGCCGGATGCCTGGCAACCGTTGCGATCGCAAGCCTCTTGGTTGTTGTATTCCTTCCCGGCATTGGCCTTGCGCCCGGCGGCGCCTGGCAGGGCGTGTTTTTTCCCAAGAACTCGCTCGGTCGGATGATGGCGCTCGGAACGTTCGTTTTCGTTCTGCTGGTAATCGAGCGGAGGCGGAAGCGTTGGGTTTGCATCTCCATGGCAGTTCTCTGCGCCGTTCTGTTGCTGCTGTCGCAATCGGCCACCGCAATTGTCGTCTGCGTGCTGATGCTGGCGCTTTTGCCATTCCGAAAGCTGCTGACCATGGGGAACCGTCTGCTGGTTCCGCTGCTCGCCTTCTTCAGTATGTTGATCATGCCTGTTCTCGCGTGGCTGGCCGGCAATTCGAACGCGATTCTGCGCATCTTGGGCCGCGACAACAGCTTCACCGGAAGGATTCCCCTCTGGAACGTAGTCCTGCAGGAAATTGCTTCGCGGCCCTTATTCGGCTTTGGTTATGGAGCGTTCTGGACGACCGGAGAAGCAGACCGTGTTCGCACGACGATCGGATGGAATGCACCCCATGCGCATAATGGCTTCCTGGAAATGCTGTTGGGCGTCGGGCTGATCGGAGGCGCCTTCTTCACGATCGGATTGCTGCGGAACCTGGGGCTCGCAGTCCGAGCCGCAAGGAGAGGCGACCAGATAGGAGAATCGTGGCCTCTGTTTTTTATCGTCTTTAATTTGTTCTACAGTCTTACGGAATCCTCACTGCTGGGTGCCAACTCCATATTGACGATGCTGTTCGTCGCGAACTCCTACTGGGTCGTCCGTGCGCGCTACCAGGCAGAAGAAATAACTGACGAGCCGGTTGAGAGTTCCGAGGATTCACCTTCTCCTGATTCACTCGACTATGCCCCGATTGAAGTCTGAGACAGGGGTCTTGCGTCGCTAGGCCGCTTCTCCCGATCCTGAAAATATGCAGGAAAAGTCCAAGACCATGGCAGATCGCAGGGTCGATCGCTCGCTGCAGAGCCGATTCGACATTGCTGTATTTCCGGAGTGATTCCTGAGGACCAGAATATGCGCGTTCTAGCGTGGCCCATTCAATCGCCGACCAATCCCTATACTCCGCTGCTGTACTCGAACCTGGACCCTGGGGTACAGGCGGAAGAGTTCTCAGCCGGGAAATTGCTGGAAAGATACTCGGTATGGCACGTGCACTGGCCCGAGGCCTTACTGAACATCCGCAATCCGCTGCTTGCGGCCTCCAAGGTTGCGGGGCTCTTTGCCGCCGTGGATTGCCTGCACATGCGGGGCGCCAAGCTCGTCTGGACGATTCACAACTGCAGATCGCACGAAAAACTTCACCCCTCACTGGAAGCCTGGTTCTGGCGTCGGTTCATACCTCGCGTCGACGGGATTATCAGCCTCAGTGCCGCAGGGCTGTCGAATGCCCTGGAATCGTTTCCCGAACTCCACAGGGTACCGAAGGCCGTAATACCTCACGGCCATTATCGTGACGAGTATCCCCGTGCAACACTCGGAGCGCGAAAGAAGCTCGGAATTCCGTCCGAAGCGAAAATGGTTTTGTTCGTGGGAGCTGTACGGGCGTACAAGAACGTTGACACCCTGGTTCGTGCGTTTCGGGATGTCACTACGCCGAATGCGAGCCTGTACATCGTGGGCAGCCCCAACTCCACGAAACTCGCAGAGAGCATCCTGGCGGAGGCATCATCTGACAATCGCGTCAGCGTGTTGTTCGAGTTTGTCGAGCCCAAAGCTCTCTCGGCCTACCTCAGTGCGGCAGATCTCGTCGTTCTGCCGTATCGCGACATCCTGAATTCGGGTTCAGCCCTTCTCTCGCTGTCTCTCAATCGTCCGATTCTGGTGCCTGATCTCGGGGCCATGGGCGAGCTGAAAGGGGATTTCGGCGACAGCTGGGTGAGGACGTTCAACGGCGAACTCGACCCATCTACCCTGGAAAGCGCCCTGGATTGGGCCGTTCAGAACCGAATGGCTGTCTGTCCAATGCCCCAGAAGTACGAATGGTCCAGCATCGGCCGCGAAACCGCTCGCTTCTATGGCGCAGTCATTGCGGAAAATGTAAGTCACTGAAGGTCTGATGACCACACAACAGCTCAGAAAGAAAAACGATCAAGCCGCCGATGTCGCAGGCATCCCGGCAGACGCCTTCAGGGCCCGTGTGCGCCGCCTGGTACCGGATGCGCCCAGGGCATTTGCTTCCTCTGTATTGCAGCGAGTGATGGGATCGCACTGGAACTCGATCGGTTTCAGGCACATCGATCAAACGCCCCTTCGCGCGCTTTCAAAGTCCAGGGTTTTCGAACCGGAACTGAAGCTCCTACCGTTTTTCATTTCCAAGCCGGGCTCCGTTTTCGATGTCGGGGCGAACATCGGCGAGTACACCTATGTACTGGAGAAAACCGTTGGACCGGAAAACGTCTACGCAATCGAGCCCTTGCCACGGCTGTGTTCCAGGCTCAGAACCCTGTTTCCCAAAGCCCATGTGTTAAGGATGGCTTTGTCCGACGCCCCGGGCACGCTCGAGCTTAAGACTCCCATCATCAAGGGATCGCCGCTATGGACCAGAAGCACGCTTGAGCGGTTTGTTGATGATGGAGAAACCGGAGCGGTACGGGAAGAGGTTCCTGTAATGCCGCTCGACCTGCTCTGCGAGCGACTACAGGTACGCAACGTCACGCTCGTCAAGATCGATGTGGAAGGTCACGAAAAGAGCGTGCTTCTGGGTGCGCTCGGGATTCTGCGAACCTGCCGCCCTGTCGTTCTGGTTGAGATTGAGCAGAGACATCACGCAGAACCGATCACGGAACTGTTTTCCTGGATGCGAGCACAGGGCTATCACGGGTCGTTTTTCGACAGCCAGACCATGTCGCTGCGCTGTGTTGACGAGTTTTCGGCTGGCCGCCATCAACAGATCGAGAATCTGGGCAGCGGACGCTACGTCAATAATTTCTTTTTTCTCGATGTGCGGTCGGCGGAAAACACGGTCGCAATGGTAAATCAGGCTGCAAGGTGAAAGAGGAATCGGAATGAGAGATTACAAGCAGATCAAGAAAAGCATGAATCGGTATCTTCGCTTCAACTTTCACCGAACCGAAGGGTTGATTGCTCGCCTGGATGGGATGCTTTTCCGCGAACTTGTGACCGGGCAAACCAAGCACGGGATACGGGGATCGCTGACTGAAATCGGTGTTCATTACGGGCGCTCTTTTTTTCTGCTGGCCCTGGGACGATCTGGTTCTGAAAAGGCCCTGGCCGTCGACTTGTTCGAGGACGACCAATTGCACACCAACCGGCAGGGTATCGGGCGTTTCGGTGGGTTCAGGGAGAACTGCCGCAGGTATCGGCTGGATCTTTCCGAGAGCGAAATTCTAAAAGGGAGCTCGCTTGAAGTCAGCGCCGAGGAGATTCGTCGCCGGGTGGGAGAAGTACGATTCTTCAGCATCGACGGAGGTCACATGTACAAGCATGTGGCCAATGACCTGCGCTTGGCTGAGAAAGTGTTGACCGCGGACGGAATCATCTGTCTGGATGACATGTTTAGCGCGCTGTGGCCGGAGGTCGCGATCGCGACGTTCGACTGGCTTCGCGGCCCCGGCAACAGATTCGTCCCGTTCCTGGCCACCAAGGACAAACTCTACCTGTGCGATTCCAGATATGCCTCCTTCTATCTCGCGATGGTGCAGGACGAAAAAGAGCTGAGCTCCAGGGTGTTTCGAAGCATTTCTCTGCTCTCCTGGAAAACCCTGGTGCTCCTGCCCTCCTTTAGATCAAGAGTCGTTGACCGGGTGGCTGCTTCCTTGTTTTCCCTCGGCCGCTTGACCAGGATCCCTCGGTCAGGAAGCAAGGGTCCGGGTACGCCGCTGGTCGAGCCGCTTGCGACCCACAGCCGCCCGCGCGGTCCGTCCGCATATCCAAAGTCCGCAGGTCTAGCCTAAGAAATCTCGCAATACCTCAAGCGAGCGCAACCGAATCACTGTGCGAAAAGCCCGGCGGATGGATTGCGCAAAGACTTCTTAAGAAACCGGTGATCCAATGAACGTACTGATGCTTCATAACGCCTACCAGATTCGAGGGGGCGAGGACGAGAGCTTCGATACCGAGTGTCGGATCCTGCGCGACGCAGGACACTTGGTTGAGACCATTCATCTTCACAACGACTCGATCAAAGGGACCGGAACTATCACGGTCGCCCTGCAATCGATCTGGTCCAGGCCGTCTTACGCGCTGGTCGATTGCAAGCTCCGTGAACGCCCTTTTGATGTCATGCACGTTCAGAACTTTTTTCCGCTGTTGTCGCCTTCGGTCTACGCCGCCGCAAGGAAAAACGGCGTGCCTGTCGTCCAGACACTTCGAAATTACCGATTGCTATGTCCCAGCACGCTTCTGTTTCGGGATGGACACGTCTGCCAGGAGTGCGTCGGAAAGAGCGTGAAATATCCCAGCGTCCTCCACGCCTGTTATAAGAACAGCCGCCTGGGTAGTTTTACGGTTGCGGCCATGTCTGGTGTCCACAGCGTTCTGGGCACCTGGCAGAAGGATGTGGATCTATACGTTTCTCTGACGGAGTTCGCGCGACAAAAATACATCGAAGCGGGAATCGCGCCCGAAAAGATCGTCACCAAGAGCAATTGCGTGTACCCAGATCCCGGGGCGGGATCCGGCGAGGGCGGATTCGTGCTATTTGTCGGCCGATTGTCGATGGAGAAGGGAATCGGGACGCTGCTTTCGGCCTGGGAGCGCCTCAGACCGGCGTGTGTTCTCAAGATCGTGGGTGAAGGTCCGGCCTCAGAGGGACTTCGCGCCCAGAGCCGCAACACACCGAACATCGAGTGGCTGGGCCTGAAAACTGCGTCTGAGGTTCACGATTTGATGGGGCGAGCCACGGTGACGGTTTTCCCGTCGGAATGGTATGAGACCTTCGGTCGGGTGGCCATCGAGAGTTTTGCGAAAGCGACCCCGGTCATTGCTTCAAGAATCGGAGCACTCGCCGAGGTCGTCGATGATATGCGTACGGGCTTGTTATTTGAACCGGGGAACGCCGCGGATCTCGCCGAAAAGCTGGTTTGGTGTTTCCATCATCCTCAGGAGCTCAAAGCAATGCGTCTTGTTGCCCGCCAGGAATACGAGCAGAAATACACAGCTGCCGCAAACTGCAAAAGACTCATGGAATGCTACGAACTCGCCGCTGGCTTGCCGCACAGGAATTTCGTAGGGGAACCGGTCGGTCTGTGCGCCACTCCGCGCTGAGTATCCCCGCGGTCGACCGCCCTGCTTCGCCACGCAATCGCAGGTCCCTCCTGAACTGGTACGCCCCGCTACCGCCCGGGCGGACAACTTCGCAAATGCAACTGAGTCCGCAACCGGCCGTCTTCTGGATCTTCCACCTTTGAAGTGCGCGGGTTTACGACTCCATAGCCGATTTGAGATTCAGCCGACATCCCTCTAAGGACTTGCCTACCGTACCTGTTCAAGTGCGGCAGGCAGGCCTTTGGACAATACTTCAATTGTCTCGGTGTGACGTGCAGGATCGGCCGTAGCTCCAGGCGTTCGATTCACGTCGTACAAGACGACCCTGCCATCCACGATTCCGTAATCGAACTTGCCGTAATCAAATCCCAATTCGGCACGGATGGTCCGCAGTTCCTCAGGCACGGGTTCAGAAGACGGCTCAAGTTTTGCGTCTGCCTTCACCACCGGATGCGACGAAGTAACCAGCCGCGTCACTTCCTGATCACCGAAGAACAACCAATGGCGGCAGCAATAGTTCTTCCCGGCCCGTTCCGACACAAAACGCTCCACGATCAAGTTCGGATTGTCCCACACGCCACCGGGCACCTGGTCCGTCGTTGCGTACACGTGATACTGACCCACGGGAAGCATGCGCCGCCATCGCCATGGTGTTCTCTCCTCAAGCCACTGGAACCTGCTGCAGACCTTCTCGCCGCTGGAGTAGCGAACCAGCAATCGTCCGATTTTTGATTCCAGAGTCTCTCGTCGAAACTCTGGCCACCCACCGTAGTTCAGATCCGTTTTGACGATCACCTCTCCTGGGTACCCCGCCGGGTTGTCCACCAGGAGCTGGCTGAAACGCCGCTTGCGGATATCGAGGACACGACCGTTGAGTACCAAAGGATAGCGTTCGGCAAGACTCCTGCAGGAGTCCGGCACGATTGACTGGTCCACGTGCAGCAGGGCAACGTCGGCCGGGAGAAACTTGTCCGCGTCGCTTACCACCGCGACCCGGAACCCCATCGATTCCCACTTGCGAATCATGAGCTGGATGAGGTACCCGCCGTTTCGGACGTCGTCAGTTGAGTGCGTGAGGATAGCCAGGGTCGGACGTCCGGCACTCACCGTCCACCTCGCTCGCAACCAACCCTTTCAAGCACAAACGTGGGACAGCGTTCGCCAAGCTCATAGTTTTGGGTTGCAACTTGAACCATGGAGAATCCAGCAGCGGTGAAAAACTCGCAATATTGGGCGCGCGTGGGAAAGGTATACCGGGTTTTGACGCCCCGGTAAGCGACAACGGTGCGAACCTGCTCGATGGGCCATGAGTAGCGCTCTGCCAGGAGACTGAGGTCGGGTGAGGTCTGGTTCAGGATGTTCCACACGCCTTGAACCGCGACACCCTGCTCTGCATCGGGCTGCAGTGCCATCATGAGACGCCACTTCAGCACGTGAAAGCTGCCGATGCGCATCCGGGATAGGTCGGCAAAAACCTCATCGGTGGTTTCTGGAGTATCGGTTTGCATGAAGCAGCGGATAACACATCGGCTTCCCGGACGCAGCACCCGGCGAAGCTCGCCAAAGACCGCTATGTATTCCGAGGGATACTCGAGCGTGCTGAGAGATCCGTCGCCGAGTGCGATGTCAATCGTTGACGGGGCCAGTGACATCTGGCGCCAATCGGCACAGATCGCCTGGTCCTGAGCCCCCGGGCGAGGGTGCCAAAGATTGCCGATCATCTCGGCCGATTTGTCAATGGCGATGAAACGAGATCCGGAATTCGTAGGCAGGCTGCATAACTCCGGCGTAACACCCATGACCAGCAGGGTTGGAGCGGGCCGGTCCGTCGAGTGAAACCATTCCGAGATCGCACCGCACGTGAAGGCAATGTCCTCGGCACCCGGCCGGAGAGGTTGTCCGACAGACGACCAGTGTCGCGAGTGCTTTTTCCAGGGATCGTTTGGGTGGGAACTCATTCCAGTTGTCCAGTCGCTCGGGAAACGACGTGTTGTTTGCGACCTCTGAAAACTGAGTATAGTGTCTCGGTTTTGCAGGCTCAGGACAATTTCAAACGAGTTTCATCGCGAGCACTCCATCGGTCTTGCCGTTGGTCCACCGGAAATCGCCGTGCGGGCCTGAAGGCTCAATCGTGCAAAAGGACAGTCAGAAGGGAATTATTGACTTGCAGGCCGCCATCGGTGTGTATGAACCCCTGTTTCTTGAATTTATTCATGAAGAAGTTCACTCGCGGCCGCGTCGTGCCAACCATTTCTGCCAGCGTTTCCTGCGATATGGTGGCCAGTGCCTTGTGGGGTTCGTCCTTCTTTCCATACCGGGCTAGCTGTAGAAGTGTGCGGGCGAGCCTTTTCTCGGTCGAATTGAAGAGCTGGTCGATCAGATCCTCCTCGACCTGAATGTTTCGTGACAACATGTACTTGATGAAATGATCCGAGAACGCATGCTCTCTGTGCAGGACTCGCTGCATCTCGCCTTTTTCAATAGCGAGCACGGTAGCGTGCGTGATTGCGGTGGCCGTTCCCTGGCAGACCTTTTGTCCTGCCAGGCATCCTTCACCGAAAAAATCGCCGGCTCCGAGCATGGCGATAATGGCTTCCTTTCCGACCTCGTTGACCACGGAGAACTTCACCGCTCCCTTTTGGACATACATGACATGAGTGGACGGGTCGCCTTGCGCGAAGATGGTCGCTTTTCTCTGATATTCCATAGCCTTTCGGGCCATGCCAGTTGAGTACAGAAAGGTTTGAGCGTTGAACGCGACTGCCTTGGCTTTCTTTACTTTCTTCATAGTCGCGCCACGATTGGATAACGACGGCCTGGAGCTGGTTCCCGCACAGGAATGATCCCGACCCTGACTCTGCTAATCGGAGACGAACGATGCCGAGAAAGAGCCTGAGCCACGTGAATTCTCCTTCCCAGATCCCGGACTGCCTGGCCCGGCTAGGGGGGGCTAATTCCCAGGATGGGGACAACGGGAGATTAAATCGTACAGGTACTGCCTCGGGGATACTGTTCAATACAACACACTTTCAAGGATCGCGGCGAGTCCGGGGCGAATCAGGCTGGTGTCGGAGCCCTGAAGCAAGGGCGGGGCCTGGGCCGCAAGCAAGTCCAAGGACAGCACGAAGAGCACCAGTTCCCGGTACGTTCGTGCCTCGCGACGCCCGAGCGGTCGTCCGGCCCGATCTCAAGTGCCGTTGCGCCCGCTTCGAGTTGAAATTGTGGTCGCCGGCGGACACATGAATGTGATGCTGCGTGTTTTCCACAGTCAACTCGTTTTTCCACAGCACGGACGTTTGAATCCCTTTGCCCTCCTCGGCGGGGTGGCCTAAGATCAAATTGCGTCTTCAAAGGAGGCAATTGAAGATTAGGAGGTAGACCCAGATGGCCCAGCCACAACCGGCTCGAATCACCTGTAGCGAATGCAACGGTTGGTATGTCACCGAACGTGACCTGCGCGACCACATGCAGACGGCTCACCGCAGGTTTGTTTCACAGGACAGCTCGCTCAAGCAAGGTGCTACGCAACAGGACGGCCCCAGGATCGGAACCTCCAAGGAAGAATGGGCGAGACTCTCCGGGCAATTGAGGATTCGCCTCCAGGCCCGCTTCAACCCGGAAGAGTTGGACGCGATTGATCGGTTCATACTGCTTGCCAGTCAGGCCTCGGTGTTCGATTCTTTGCGCCGATAGCAGCGACTTGCAAGGTTTGTTGGTCCAGCAGCCCCCCGGATTGCCTTCAAGGCAACACACCGGAGCTGCTGCAAGACTGCCGCCCGGAAACCTTGCCCTCGCTCGCACTTCCTGCCGTAGCGCTCCGCCCTCTGGGGCTCATAGTGAGCTTCGCGAGCGTCCTTGAGGGCTTCCGGGGCACCGGGCATCCTCAGACTGTCCCCTTCCCTGTACCTCCACTGCTCCCCAGACCAGTCGATTCCCACATACATCCGGACCTAAACTCCCACACTTCAGGCCGCCTCCCCGGTCACGACCTGATAGCTGCGGTCATTGCTGAAAATCCGTAAAAGACATGCGCGAGAAAAAGGCACGGAGGCTACCGTTTTGTTAAGGGACAAGATTTTGCGTGCAGCGGTTTCGTTCGCGCTACTTTTGGTGCTGGATGGATCGGCCCGGGCTCAAGGAAGTTCCAGTTCGTCGAACACATCGGGCGCAGGAATCGTGCTGGTGCAGTCGATGAGCGCGGATGCGAGCGATTCGATGTGGGCTTCGCTTACCTTTGGCGCGAACAATACTGGCGGGAACTTCATCGCCGTGGTGATTCAAGGTGGCCAAGCGGGCGAAGCGTTCTCGGTCACCGACTCACAAGGAAACAACTACCAGCAGGCGATTCAGACCAACGAGAATCCGACCGGCGAAACAATCGCCATCTACTATGCTACGAACATCGCGGCAGGGGCGAATACAGTTTCTCTATTCCAGCCGCTGATGGGATCGTTTCGTTTCGCGATCCTGGAATACTCCGGAGTTGCAAAGACGAATGCCTTGGACGTTGCTGCAGCAGCGCAAGGATCCAGCGCTTCTCCCAACAGCGGTAGCGTCACGACAACGGCGAGTGGGGACTTACTGCTGGGCGGAATTCTGACGGCGGGCGGGGAATCCTACACAGCAGGTTCGGGCTACGTGATTCTAGCGAGCCGGCCGGCTGACCCGTCGACGAACATGATCGCCGAATATCAGATCCGAGCAACTGCTGGTTCCAGCGCGGCGAACGCTTCCCTGGGTTCGACGGACTTTTGGGCCGCAGTCTTGGCGGCATTCAAGCCGGCCGGGAGCGCCAGCTCCACGTCATCTTCTGGTTCCGGCGGTTCGACCGGGAGCGGCGGCTCAACGTCATCCGCTGGTCCCGGCGGTTCGACGTCTCCACCCGCTCCGTCTGTTCCAGCCATTACCAGCCTGAGCCCGAAGTCAGGGCCCGTGGGTACGCCGGTCACGATCGCAGGGACGAACTTTGGGTCCACGATGGGTACGGTCACCTTTAACGGCGAAACGGCAACGCCCACGAGTTGGAGCCCGACGAGCATCGTCGCGTCGGTTCCGGGCGGCGCAACGGCCGGCAACGTCGTAGTCACCACCAGCGGCCTAGCCAGTAACGGCGTCAACTTCAATGTCACTTCAACCGTGAGCATTCCTTCGGGCGGAGCAAAAATCGCGCTGGTGCAGTCCGCTGGCACCGATGCGAGCAATTCTAGCTCGGCTGCGCTTGCGTTTGGCTCAAACACTGCTGCTGGTAACTTCATCGCCGTCGTCATCCAAGGGGGACAGCCGGGCGAAGCCTTCAACGTCAGCGACTCACAGGGAAACGCGTACCTGCAGGCGATTCAGAGCAACGAGGACACCGCTGGCGAAACAATCGCCATCTACTACGCGATGAACATTGCGGGCGGGGCGAATACGATTTCCATATTTCAGTCGCTGGGGGGTGCGTTTCGTTTCGCGATTCTTGAATACTCGGGAGTCGCAAGGACTGGTGCTCTGGACATGGCGGCAGCGGCACAAGGGTCTGGCGCTTCTCCCAACAGCGGCAACGTCACGACGACCGCCAATGGGGATTTACTGCTGGGGGGAATCATGACCACCGGTGAGGAGTTCTACGGCGCGGGCACCGGTTATACCATCGAGCAGAGCGTTCCCACTTTACCCAATACGAAAGTAATTGCTGAAGACCAGATCCAACCAACTGCCGGGACGGCCTCGGCGACCGCTACGCTCGGAGTAGCCGACTTCTGAGCTGCGACC
>Ga0209624_10001461_pt1 | contig 18488 bp, 16 predicted proteins | sample JacPinW_OM2H0_O1_FD_188565 | JGI IMG/M metagenome (GOLD analysis project Ga0209624, IMG submission 188565) | Forest soil microbial communities from Algoma, Ontario, Canada - Jack Pine, Ontario site 1_JW_OM2H0_O1 (SPAdes) (version 2) | ecosystem: Environmental > Terrestrial > Soil > Boreal...
AGGGCTGAATGTCCGCGCCGCCCTCGATCGGTTCGATGCTTACCCGCTGTTCACGGCTCTAGGTGATGTGATCGAGATCGGTCCAACCGGAAATAATCTGCGCGACCTGAGAATCCTGCTGGCGTAGTAAGTGGAAGCTTGGCGAAGGACCGAGGCACAGGAAGTTGCATAGGTCCTTCGCTTCGCTCAGGATGGCAAACGAACCGCTCATGACGACAAACGAACCGCTCAGGGTGACAAACTACACGATGACCAACTGAAAACCGATTATGCGGTCTTCTGTATCTTGGCCATGGCTTCGTCCATGTTGCGCTTCATCTCTTCCATGCTGTAGTCGTTGGTGTGCGTGGCTATCGACCACTTGTGGCCGAACGGATCTTTCAATCTCCCGTAGCGATCGCCCCAGAACTGATCCGTGACGGGCATTTCAACTTTGGCACCGGCTTTTACCGCTCGGTCGAAAGACTCATCAACATTTGTGACGTAGATGTGCAGTCCCATGCTCGTGCTTCCGCCGGATTCAGGAGAAAGCGAACCGAACTCGGGGAATTCGTCGGCCAACATGACAATGGAATCGCCGATCTTTAATTCAGCGTGCATTACTTTGCCGTCGGGACCTTTCATGACGCCTCGCTGCTCGGCTCCGAACGCTTGCTTGTAGAACTCGATGGCGCGAGCTGCGTCGCGCACGGTAAAGAAAGGCGTGAGTGTGTGATAACCGTCTGGAATGGGCTTTACGGACATGCAGGACCTCCTAGGCTGGAATTTCGCTAGGCAGTTTACACCACGAGAACCGATCAGATTGTCACGGAGATTCTCGGCTAAAGATGAGCGAACAAAAGCAAAGGCTGTACTACGAAGGACACGAAGTTCCACGAAGGAAAGCTAGAAGAAACGAGTGACGCCTTCTTCCAATACGACCACCCGGTCTTTGATTCCGTGCGCGACGGCTTCCTGATCGAGAAGTTGGAGTGGCTCTTCGACCGGTTCATGCGAGAGGCGGAACGTTCCGTAGTGCATCGGAACCATCCAGCGGGATTTCAAATCGAGGAAAGCTTGGGTCGCGTCCGCGGGATTGGTGTGAACATTTCGAAACTGTTCGGGATTGTAGGCGCCGATGGGAAGCAAGGCGAGTTCGGGAGCGAGACGGCGTCCGATTTCGCGGAAGCCGTCGAAATAGGCTGTGTCCCCGGCGTGATACACGGAATGCTTGCCCGCCTTCAGTACGAATCCACCGTATCCTCGATGCGAATCCTTCAATACGCGAGCACCCCAATGTCGCGACGGAACATGCGTTACTGACAGATTGCCGTGGCGTGAAGCCTTCCACCAGTCGAGTTCAATGATCTCGGAGAAGCCAAGATCGGAAACCAGATCGGAGACGTGCGCGGGAATGATGATGGAAGGAGCAACGCCCCGCGTCCGGAGGTTGTTCTGTACGATCGCACGCAGAGAAGGCCGATGCAGGTGGTCGAAATGAGCGTGCGACACCAACACCAGATCGATCGCCGGCAAATCGGCAATGCGCAATCCCGGACGGCGCAAGCGCTTCAGCACGAACAGCCACCGGGCGAAGTTGGGATCGATCATGGCGGTCTTGCCGCCAATCTGCACGAAGAAGCTGGCGTGACCGATGAACGTGACGCCGAGTTCGCCATTGATGGCGAGACGAGGTTTGTGAGTTTGTCCGCTGCGAGGAGTGACGGCGGAATGCCGCACCAGCCGTCCAAATTGGGTAGCACGTTTACGAAGGGCCGGATTGCGAAGCGTCTGTTTAATCATCCTGCTGCGGAGCCCGAAAACTTTGAAAACGATTTCTCTAATGGTAGTCTTCTTCGCCGACGGAAACGAAGTGACATCTACGATTCAGCGAAGAATTTTTACCAGCTATTCATCTTAGATGAATCGCACAGACACGGTGCTGCTTTTTAGTTTTGGGAAAGGTACGGCAGTAATCTTTGCCCGATATAGGACAAAGCCGCCAACGCGAGCGCTGGCGGCTCTTCCAAGGCTCCCAACGATTACAAATGTTTCTTGATCCAGTGTTTACCTGATCCAGCGCGACTTGGGGATCTGGCGGTGGCCCTCATCGTCGTAGAAGAACTTCATCTCGTGATCGGATTTCGCATTCGGCACGGGATGATCATCGACGGAACTGAAGCGTGGAGCATCGAAGTCCAGCGGCAGGGCAGTCTTCGTCGTGTACATAGCTTCGCTATACGTGGTGCCCTTCAAAGCCTGGGCGACAGCAAATACTCCGAAGGGACTGCCGTTGACGTAGGAGACGCCGATGTAATCCGCGACCATCGGTCCATTGTCGGAGACTGGAAGCCATCCAACTTTCATGGCGCTGGAGAGCTTCGCTCCCGCGGTCCAGGTTGTACCACCATCGGTAGAAGTTGTGTAACCGACAAACAGCTGACAGGTGGCGCTGGTGCAAGAGGCGTTCGAATAATAGTAATAGATGATCGTGAGGTGGGCATTCGCTCCTGAGGTCGTGGGATCGACACCAATTCCAGGAATGAAATGGTCCACTTTGCTGGTTGTGGGATCGATGGGGATACGAGCGACTGCGCTCCAAGTAGTGCCGTTGGAAGAAGTGCTCATCACGATATCGTTGGAGGCGCACTTGGAACGGAACCGGCAATCGGACCAAACGACATAGACCGTGCCTGCGCCATCGATCGCCGCCGAAGGCAAGTTGGGATTGCGGAGACCTGCGGCGACGAAATGACTCTGGATCGTGGAGATCGATTGGCTCTTACCCCAGCTCGTTCCACCGTTAGTGGAAGAGAAGACGTCGATTCCGCCGCCCTGGAAGGGGACGATGACGGTTCCGTTGGGCTGGACGAGAGGCTCCCCGCCGAGTCCTCCTGCGTGATCGGATGAAGCGAGGCCTGGTCCCCAGGTTTGTCCACCATCGCTCGACACGCTCATCAGAACATCGCCCGTACCGAAGGCTTGATCCCATTCGGTGTAGCAGTTGCCGTAGTAAGGGCTAGTGGCTGTGTTGTCGCAAACGGTCCAGTTCTTATCGTCGAGATGTGTCTTATCGATGATGATCGGGTTGCCCCAAGTCAGACCGTCCGTTGCGCGACTCACGGCGACGTCTCCGATGATCCCGGAGCTGGAACTCAAGCCGGCGAGAGGTAACGTGGAAATCAGCCACTCGCCATGCTTGGCGTCGTAGGCAACGGAAGGGTCGGCAGCGGCGCCGTACGTTCCATTCTTATAGTTCACGGTCAAGCCAGGGAGATCGCCGTATTTCCAAGTCTTGCCACCGTCGGTGGAAGTGGAGTAGCCGATATCGCCGCTACCCCATCCGATGGTTCCGGGGCGGCGCGCTACGTGGAAGGCGCTGACGATTGTGTTGCCCCAGGCGAAGGTGTCGGGCTCGACTTCGGTCTTGTGATCACTGTCGCTGTTATTTAGATTGTCGACGCTGATTCTGACCAAAGAAGTCTGCGCGGTGGAGGGCATCGAGAGAGCCACGGAAAAGGCGAGAATCATCGCGAGCGAAAGCACTTGGCTTTTCTGATCAAAACAGGAGAGCGTGACTTTCATTTGGGATTCCTTGTGAAGTTGGATTGTTCGCAAAGGTGGAACCATTGCCACTGCCGCAGGGCCGGGGCGGCAAGCGTCTGGCGAACTATATCTGATAGTTTTGGTAGTGTCGATGTGAAGGAAGTTTCACAGTGATCGTCCGCGGCAGCGGGGACTTGGGCGAAATGCAAGACGCTGCTTGACCTTGATCGAGCGGTCATATTTAATCCGAAAAGTTCCTCACACGCACCTTTTTCGAAGAAACGAAGGAGAGTTCCGCATGCGAGTTGCATTTTTAGGATTGGGAATCATGGGCCAGGCGATGGCGACGAACCTGGTGAAGGCCGGCCACGAAGTCACGTTGTGGAATCGTACTCCGGGAAAACTGGTGGAAGGCGCGGGAGTGGCGCCGACTCCAGCAGCGGCAGCGCAGGGGGCGGAAGTGATTTGGATGTGCGTGTCGGATACAGATGCGGTAGAGGACGTGATCTTCGGGAAAGAAGGAGCGGAGTCGTCGCTTACCGAAGGCATGATTATTGCGGACTCGAGCACGATTTCTCCTTCGGCGACGACGAGGTTTGCGGAACGAGTGGGTGCCAAGGGCGTGGCGTGGGTCGACGCGCCCATGACCGGATCGAAAATCGGCGCGCGCGATGGAACGCTGGTATTCATCGTCGGTGGAGCGGAAGACAAAGTGGAGAAGCTGAAGCCATTGTTCGCTGCGATGGGGAAGAAGATTTTCCGCATGGGTGAAACCGGCAAAGGCCAAGCGACCAAGCTGGCGATGAATCTGCAGATTGCGCTGATTTATGAAGGATTCGCGGAGGCACTTACTCTCGCAACGAAGCTTGGAGTGGATACGCAACAACTGCTCTCGTTGATTGATGCCACAATGGTGCGATCAGGGGTGGTGGATTATAAGGGACCGTTTATCCTGCAACGCGATTTCACGCCGAATTTTCCGCTACGGCTGATGCATAAAGATATTCGGCTGACGCTGGAGGCTGCGAAGGAGGCGCGAGTAAAGCTGCCGGCCCTGGAGACCGTGGAAGAAATCTACGAGATGGCGACGGAAGATGGACACAAGGATCTCGACTATGCGGCCACTCTTAGCTTGCTCGAGAAGTGGGCCGGCATACAAGTGAAGGGGAAGGCGGCTTAACGATTCCTTTTCCTAAAGATGCAGGTCGACGGAAAGCTTGCCGATGCCACGCTGTTTGCTGAGTTCGAACTGGCACAGGCCGAGGTCGAGCTTCAGTCTTTTAGAACATCAGCGAATACGTCGTGATCGACATTGCCACCGCTGATCACGAGGCCCACGCGTTTTCGATCAAGAAGACTTTTCTCCTTCAGCGCGGCCGCGAATCCTGCGGCGCCCGCGCCTTCTGCGACATTGTGGGTGTCGATAAAGAGGATCTTCATTGCCTGGCGGATTTCGTCCTCCGTGACCTGAACGATGTGATCCACATTTTGCAGAACTACCGCCAGTGAGTCTTCGTCCGGAATACGACAGGCCATTCCGTCAGCCAGTAGCGTAGTCACCGGTGCTTCAACCTTATGGCGCGCTTCGAACGAGAGCGCGTAGGCGGGAGCTTCAGCGGCGACGACTCCGACGATCTTGGTATTAAGACGCAAGCCATTGCGAACGGCCGCGCAAGAGCAAACGCCGGATCCCTGGCCAATCGGCACATACACGACTTCAAGGTTGGGTACGGCCGAGAAGAATTCCAACCAATATGTCGCGACGCCCTTGACGATGTTTGGATGGTACGACGGGACGAAGTGCCAGCCGTGATCGCGGGCGAGCGTCTGCGCGTGTTCTTTGGATGCTTGGAAGTCGCCGCCAAACTCGATGAGATCGGCTCCCTGGGCCCGCATGGCTGCGTTTTTCTCGGGACTGTTTCCGCGCGGGACAACGATGTTGGCGGGCAGACCGAAGCGGCGGGCCGCGAGAGCCACTGATTGACCATGGTTGCCGCGAGTAGCGGTGACCAGGGCGGCGATCCCGGTCGATTCGCGAAACAATTCGGCGGCATAGACGATGGCGGTGCGTGCTTTGAAGGCGCCGATGGGAGTGTGGTTCTCGTGTTTGACCCATACTTCCGTCTCGAGTCGCTCGCAGAGCAAGGGCCAGACGATCTGCGGCGTCGCAGGCATGACGGAGTAGACGAGTTGCTGAGCGGCCTTGATTTCGTCAATAGTGGGCAAGGGTGCGATTTCGAGCGCTGGCTCAGACATACGAATTTGTCCTCGAACAACTCTTTTGTTTGCGTGATCTGATTCGCCGTAGCTTGTCGCTGATTCAAAGAAAACCGGGATAAGGTGCTCGATGAGTACGTGGTAAGCTCCCAGTTCGTTACCCCCGTAATGGGCCAAAACCCGCTATTACACAAGTATTACAGTCCCCCCGTTCCGGCTGCTGATAGGTTAACTGAAGATTCTTCTACGTCGAAGAACGGGGACCTTGCTCAATCATGGAACTTCAAGATCTGGAACGAACGCAAGCTTCGAAGGGCGAAGTCAATTGGATAACTGCCCTCTTTATGGCCATGTTTCACGTGGGAGCCGTGGCGGCTCTTTTCTTTTTCACCTGGAAGGCGCTGTTTGTAGCAATCTTTCTGTGGTGGGTCGCAGGTAGCTTGGGCATCGGCATGGCGTATCACCGTCTGCTCACGCACCGCGGTTTTAAGACACCGAAGTGGGTGGAGTATTTTCTGACGCTGTGCGCAACGCTGGCGCTCGAGGGCGGTCCGATTTTCTGGGTGGCGACGCACCGAATTCATCATCAGTTTTCAGATCAGGAAGGCGATCCGCATTCGCCCATCGATGGCAAGTGGTGGGCGCACATGGGATGGATCCTGATGGGCAAGTCGATGCACCATGATTCGACGACGTTGGCACGGTACGTCCCCGATCTTGCCAAAGATAAAGTTCACGTCTGGCTGACGAAATACCACTACGTGCCACAGATCATTCTTGGCGTGGTGCTGTACGCGATTGGGGGCCTGCCGTGGCTGCTGTGGGGAACGTTCTTCCGCACCGTGTTCTTGTTGCACGCGACGTGGCTGGTGAATTCGGCAACGCACTCCTGGGGAACGCGCCGCTTTGCTACTCGAGATCTTTCGACCAATAGCTGGTGGGTGGCGCTGTTGACGTTCGGCGAAGGCTGGCACAACAATCACCACGCACATCCGACAGCAGCGCAGCATGGGTTCAGATGGTACGAAGTGGATATGAATTGGTACGGAATCTGGGTTCTCAAGACGCTCGGCCTCGCGTGGGACATTAAGCGGGTTAAGTTGTCGGATGTAAAGCAGGGGCTGATTCCGGCACCCAATGGACGGCTGATTACGGCTGTAGCGGAGCCGGTGGCAGCGGGCGACTAAGCAGAGTTGGAAGGAAATTTGAGCCCTGGCCGAGTTGGCCAGGGTTTTTCTTTCTAGAGCAACGCTTCAAACCCGAATGATCATTACTTCGGTCGCTTTGATCAGGGCTGCGGCGGTTTGGCCTTTTTTCAGCTGCATTTCACGAGCCGACGTTGCGGTGATGATCGAGGTAATCTGCTGGCCGCCGATTGAGATTTTTACCTCTGCCATGAGACCGCTGATGCGAACGGAATCGATGCGTCCTACTAACTGATTGCGGCCGCTGACCCGGCGGATGACCTGCTGACGTGCTTGCTCCGTTTTACCTCGAGTCCGGAAAAGCAATTTGTCCACCTCACTCTGTGGAATCCGGTGGTGTCCGCCCACTGTCCGGACACTGCGAAGCTTATTCTTGTATATCCACTGCTTGATGGTTGGGAAACTGATTCCCAGTTGCAAGGCGGCATCGCGCACTTTCAGCATTTCCTCATCGTTGTCGTTCTGTCGTTGCTGCGCGTTCCTGGGCATCGGAATGAAATCCTACAATTTTGATCAGGATAGGGTCAACTTGTGGCACCGTCTTGCGGTGACGGCCGCAAGCTCTGGCTGCGGCGCGGTAGAATCAGTTCCGAGACCCGCATGCGCATCACGAGCCGCCGTGGAACGATCGTATTCTTTCTGTGTCTAGGGATCGGCCTGGTCGCGCTGGCTGTTGCACTTAACGTCGGCTGGATCATCCTGAACTGGCGCGAAGGCGTGCTGCTGTTCTTCGGGATCGTGTTTTTCGCGCTGATCATTGCGGGCATGGTGGTCAATACCATCTTCCTGGTGCGGGAACTCCGCCGCAGTGAACAGCACGACAGCTTCATTAATGCGGTTACTCATGAACTGAAGACTCCGATTGCGTCGATTCGACTGCATGTGGAAACGCTGCAACGGAGGGAACTTCCGGAAGTACGGAAGCAAGAGTTTTACAAGATCATGCTGAGCGATGCCGATCGGCTCACCGAGACCGTAGAGCAGGTGTTGAGGGCCGGCCGTGCGGGCGACAAGAAAGCGGGGCGAGACAAAGCAGACGTCGATTTTGCGCAGCTGGTGCGCGAATGTGTAGACGCAACTTGTACACGCCATCACCTGCAGCCCGAGGCGTTGCGATTCGAGCAGGCAATCAACAACGGACACGGAGTGCATGTGAGGGGAAGCGCCGAAGACTTGCGGACGGCGGTGGCGAATGTTCTCGACAATGCCGTCAAGTATTCGGTCGAGGGCGTCGATGTGCGAGTGAAACTGGAGATGCCCGACGACAAGCGCGTCGTGTTGAGCGTGCAGGATCAGGGTGTAGGGATCGCTCCGGAGGATCTGAAAAGAATCTTTAAGCGATTTCACCGGCTGGGGAATCGGTCTCTGGCGCACGTGAAGGGAACTGGATTGGGATTGTTCATCGTCAAGTCGATTGCGAAAAAGCATGGCGGCAAGGCCTTCGCGGAAAGCGATGGAGAAGGCAAGGGAACGACGGTGGTGATCGAGTTGCCGAGACTGGATTCGGCGGGCGCAAACGCCCCGAAGGCAGACGCATGAGCCGGGTGCTGGTCGTGGAGGACGAAGCTCATCTGGCTCAAGGATTGCGCTTCAATCTGGAAGCCGAAGGATACGCGGCGGAAGTTGTTGGCGATGGAGAGACGGCGACGGACAAGCTTCTCGACAAGAGAGAGAATTTCGATGTGATCGTGCTCGACATCATGCTGCCGGGGAAAGATGGGTTCAGCGTGGTGTCTGAGCTACGGGCGGCGCGGAATTATGTGCCGGTGTTGATGTTGACGGCTCGCGGACGTCCAGAGGATGTGCTCAAGGGCTTTGCATCTGGGGCAGATGATTATCTGGCGAAGCCGTTTGACCTCTCGATCTTGCTGGCGCGATTGCAAGGGTTGTTACGGCGCAGCGCGTGGATGCGCGGCGGCCCGCGGACTGAGAGTCCAGAGCCGAAAAGCAGCGGGAGCAGTGTCGGCGATTTCGACCGCTTCTCATTTGCGGGAAAGACCATCGACTTCGGCGCGCTCGAACTGCGGTCCCGGGGGAACACGATTCATCTGACGTTGATGGAGTCAGAGTTGCTACGGCATCTGGTGCAAAATGACGGAAAGATTGTGTCTCGGAAGCAGATTCTCGAGGAAGTGTGGGGTCTGCACGAAGACACGGACACGCGCGCGATCGATAATTTTGTAGTGCGTCTGCGGCGGTATATCGAGGATGATCCGGGACATCCGAGGCATTTGGTGACGGTGCGTGGAGTGGGGTACCGTTTTTTTGCAATGCCGGAAGGGTAGAGTTGTGGATCTAGCCTCGCTAGTCAAACTTTGCATTGGCTAAGAGGGAAAAGAAAGCAGGTTCCTCCCTACGGTCGGAATGACAAGACTTTCTTCTGGCTCTTGGTCTCCTATCTTCTGGCTCTGGGCCTCCCTTTCTTCTGGCTCTCGGTCCCCTTTCTTTTAGCTCTCAGTCTCCTTGTTCTTTTGGGTCTTTGTCTCCTCTCTTTTGGGTCTTAAATCTACCTAAGGTCAAAATCCACTTAAGGTCAAAATCCGCACACCGTTAAGCTCTGCACAATTCCGCTAGCAGAGTTTCTCTGCGCTGTAACGCGATTCCGTCGAGGCGGTGCAGCATCACGATGTACACCGGGATGGATAAGGCAGAGAGAAGCAGGAATAAGAGCACCGCAATCCACAGATTCTTGTAGAGACGGGCGAGCGCGAAGACGCCAACACCGAGGCCCACGATTGCGATCTGAGTGCCGAAGCTGGCTAGGACCGTGGTCTGAGAGACGTTCTGGCGACCGAAGGTAGCAAAGTCGCGCTTCTTGGGAGAATAGATCGAGAGCAGATTTCCTGCCGTGAAATTGAGCGGGGCGGCGAAGAGAAGTCCGGTTAGGGTCGCGACTGTAACCGCGAGGTGAGGAGGGCCATAGAGGTAGGTAACGGCGATCCACGCGAAAACTGCGTTCAAGATCAGGATTCCCGCGTGCGTAAGATTTTTTCCAAGGACAATCTGACGAAAGCGGACCGGCGATGCGTAGAAGAACTGAATGCCGCCGCCATCGCCTCCAAAGCTGTTGAAGACCAAGTTGGTGAGCACAAGAAGAGAGTATGCAGCGGCGCCGGGAAAAGCCATATCCGGGGTGCGGCTGAAGGCGTTCGAGTGACGCATCGTACTTAGTGGCCCTAGCCGGAAGATGATCAGCATGAAAATCGGCATGATCAGAGTGAGCAGCATGGGGCCGCTGCGGGCGAGATAGCGGATTTCCTTCTCGAAAACAGCCGAGACGGACTGCGAGAATCCCGGCAATTTCCAACCTACCTGCGGAACCTGCACCTGCTTAACTGTAGGTCGAGCCGCGGCTTCGCTGAGATTCTCTCCGCGGTATTGAGCATGAATGCGCAGGTTTAACAGCGAGGCTACAGCGAAAGTTAAGAGGGCGAGAAAGAAAAGGGGTACGACTGCGCGGGCGGGATTCCCATGTGCGCCTTCCGTGATGGCGTCGGCGGCCAAGCCGGGAGGCAACGCGGCCTGCGTGCGAGTTCCGACTTCAAAGGCACGGCGAAATTGAGGGTGCGGTCCGTTTCCCAAATGCTGCATCGCAGGACCGATCAGCTGGAAACTCAGCATCGTCAAGATAAAGAGGACGCCGAAAATTTCACGCGTACGGCGCTGCGCCAGCCAGCGTTCAAGCCAGGCGAAGACCATCTGCATGAGCACTAGATTGAAGACGGCAAAGGTCAGCAGAACGATCAGCGCCCACGGAAACAACAAAGGTCGAGCGATCGTGACACCGAGAAGAACTCCTACAACAAAGACAGTGCCGAGCGCGCTGGCGGGATCGAAAAAGCCGTACGCGAGGCGGATCAAGAAATATGCGCGATAGGTAAGAGGGAAGCGGAGCAACTCCGAGGAGTCGGGATTGTTGGTGAAGGCTGTTGCCATGACCGGGAAGAATTGCCAGAAGAACAAAATCGGCCATAGCAGAATGGCGAGATACTCGGATTTATTTTGAGAAACGAAAAAGAAGGAGAAGCCGACTGCGGCGGCAAAGCCCACTAAGCCACCGACGGCAAAGCCTCCAGTAATCAGGACTCGGGAAAATAGTTCCATCTTGCCGCGGCGGGAGCGCAGGCCGTTCATGAACATGCGCCAGCGGAGTTGAGCGATCGCGGGAATTTGGCCAGGGATGGAGTCGGGATGTTTCATTTTGGGCGATTGCAATTCTTGCACAGGTTCGCAAATCCTGAGAGAGCGTTGAGAAGAGGTGTGTTTCCAAGGAGTTAGCAGATCGCCCTCAAGGCCGTGCAAAACCTTGCCGATGGAAATGTAGCGAAGTGATCAGCATCACGTGCGAGCGTTGCGGTGCTCACATGAGCCTTGCGGCCGTGATGAAAAACTAGAGTGGAACCTGGAGGTTAGATTGAGTATGTCGGCGCCTGAAGGTATTCCGCTGTGGGACAGCGTCACGCATCCGTTAGCGAACGCTCTGGAGCTTGCCTTCGGCTGTCATCATTCGAAGTTGAGCCGGGTCTTTACGATTGAGGGGCATACATACAAAGTCTGCTGCGATTGCGGGCAGAGGTTTGAGTACTCGCTGCGGACCATGTCGATCACGCACCGGCGGCGACTGCTATCGGCGTTAACACATGTCCGGGCTCAACGAAGGCGAAGGCGCTTCCTGAGACGGCCAACCATCTCTGCATGAGCGCGATCCTTTGACGGCAATTTTTAGCCGAGCCAAGAGAGTTCTTGCTCGACGGGCCGCGATCCTCCTACCACGCGCAGAAAAATTTCTTCCAAAGTGAGCTTCTCCGCAGAGGAATGAGCGCCGTTCCCTGTGGTCTGCGCTTCGACTCCGGCGCGCAGTTCTTCGAGGGATCCTTGAGCGACAAGCCTTCCCTGATGAATGATGGCGACGTGGCTGCAGAGTCGCTCCACGATTTCGAGAACGTGTGAAGTGAGGAAAATTGTGGCGCCGCGGGCAATCATTCCCTGCAGCATCGACTTGAGAGTGCCGGCCGCAATGGCGTCTACGCCTTCGAAGGGTTCGTCGAGGAATAAGACTTTCGGCCCGTGAATAACGGCGGCTGCCATGGCGAGCTTCTTCTGCATGCCGTGGGAATAATCGGTGACAAGTTTCTTTGGTTGATCAGCGAGTTGCATGAAGTCGAGCAACTCAGCGGCTCGCTTGGCGGCGGTTTCGCGATCGAGGCCGTACATGCGTCCGGCAAAACTTAGGAATTCGGCACCGGTCAGGCGACCGAACAAAGCCATTCCTTCCGGAACGACTCCGATCTGCCGCTTTACCTCGACTGGGTGCGTATCGAAATCAAGACCCAAGATCTCGATGCGGCCTGAAGTTGGAGCGAGCAGGCCGGTGAGCATCTTGATGGTTGTGGATTTGCCGGCTCCGTTCGGACCGAGAAAGCCGAAAAACTGCCCCGGAGCGACACGCAAATCAACGCCATCGACGGCGACAAGTTCGCCGAAGCGGCGAGTCAGAGCCTGCGTGGTGATGGTGGGTGCGCTGTCCATCAAACTTTCGAATCTAGCACACCCCCGGAATTATGTGCGGCGTTGCCTAGTCGTTGGAGGAAGTTTCTTTGGTTTTGGGTTTCTGCGCATCCGCCGTCCAAGGAGGCACAATACCTGCAACGCGGGCGTAAGCGATTGACTGTCCCAGGTGCTCGGCGCCGTGACGGACGATGAATAGTAGGATACCTCGCTCGGTATTCTTTCCTCCGAACCAATCCATGCTCTTGTCGAGATCGGCGTCGGGCATGGCCTTGATCGCGGCCTTTGCGTGGGCGAAAGAGTCTTTAAGGGTGGCGATGACCTTGGCTTTATCGGTTGTAGATTTCTCCAGTCCTTTAAGATCGATGCCTGGCGGGGGCGGAGTTCCGACGAGCTTGTACAAGTTGTAGTTGGCGGCACTGACGTGGAGGAAGACCTCAGCGAACGAGCGGACGTCGGCGGAAGGCCGCCAGGTGTATTTGTCGGCCGGAATCGCCTCGGCAAGGCGCAAGAACTTGTCTTCCTGCACTATAACTTCTGCCAGTACTTCTGAGCGGTATCCCGTTACACCGGGAGTTCCGTCTTTGTAGGGATTCACTTGGCTTACCAGTGGAATAGTCGCGGCCATGGCCAAGACCAAACAGGGTGCGACGAAAGTGAGTTTCATCGATTCTCCTTGTGCATTCGCGCGCAATGACTTTGGACCCACGTTCGAGCTGGGACACACCTCGGACGGTAAGAGATAGACGAAACAAACTGCGGATGGTCAGCGGAAACGAGTGGTGCGCCATAGGGCGATGCCACCTGCTGCCAGCAGAGCGAGCATCGCAGCGGTGAGCACAACCGCCCAACTCAAGCTGATCTCCATGTGTGGCAGTTGTGCAGCGGAGGCTAACAGTGCGAAAAGGCCGGTGGTTCCGAGGATGAGGAACCAATCCAGCAGTGTTCTTGATCGCTGCGGGGCGCCGAAAGCACGACCTTCCATACCAGCGCGAACGTATTCGTCTTCGACGCCATAGCGTTGGCCTTCGCGGTCGGCGGCGGAACGCCAAGATGAATGTTCGCGCTCCGTAGCCGAGGACAGCGCGATTGCGACTGCGCCAGCGGCCATTAGGAGCGATCCTGAGATTACTTGTGTGTACACCGTGCGAGTTCCGCCTTGCAGTTCGTGAAACACGAGGATGCCCCAGAGCAGTCCCCAAAGCTGGTTGGTATTTGAAAGCGGAATGCCGCGGCTGATGCCGACGTATTTGGTTGCGTACTGCTGGAATAAATCTCCCAAAACCCAAACGAATCCGCCCAACATCAGCCAGAAAAGCACGGCACGTGCGCTTACGAGTTCGTGCCAGAGTGGACTGGCGCCGCGATAGCTCACAGCGAGCGAAATCATGGTGACAAGCTCGCCGACGGTGAAGAATGTGATGAACGAAAGCGGATTCATGCCGGTGAGATAGGCCTTGCGGTAGGGGATGTACATCGTTCCCCAAAGAATGCCAGCGCCCAGAGCGGCTGCTATTCCGAGCGCCGCTTTGCCGGGTGCGGCCTGATGCGACGACGCGACTGCCAGAAGTGTGGCTCCGCCGAACATGCAGACGGCTCCTCCTAACACTCCGAGCCATTTTTTCCATCCGGCGAACTGCAGCTCCTTGAAAAGTACGACTCCCCAGAAAATTCCGAGCAGGCTGTTGGTGTTCCAGAGAGGGAACGCAATGCTGAGGCCGACATTGCGAATCGCGTAAATGGTGAGCGTGTTAGCGACGGCCCACATGCATCCGGCGAGCACGGCCCAGAGGACGAGATGAGGGGCCTGTCTCAGATCTGCGCCAACGTGCGAAGTGCCGCGAATGAATGCGGGCACACTCCAACGCGCGAGGAAGACTCCACATACCATGATCAGGGAAACAGTGATCGGAGAGATGTCGGGATTGACGAGCTTGATGGGAGCTTCCGCACCGCCGAGCCAAGCTCCGGCTGCGAACCCGCAGAAGATACCGAGCGCCTGCAGGCTGCGAAGTCGGGTGGCGTGCAGCGATGGCGGAGCGGACTCAGGAAGGGTGGTGGAGGTGGAGTTCAACGAAGCTTGTCCAGGAGGAAAAGACCTCCAATGAGGACGCTGAAGGGGATCCAAAAATGAACGTCAGTGGCAATCGCGCGAAACGTGGTCCGGAAGCGTTCAGAGGGCATCTGCAGCCTCGAAGTGGTTTCTTGAATCTGGAGTGCCATCTTAGGGATGGGCGGAGAAGGAGTCAATGCGACTCAGGAACCGTCAGCGGAAGGTTTGATGAGTGCGCTCGCAACCGCGCAGCGGGTCGGGTTGCGCTGAAAGCGCGAGCCAATTCTTGAGGGGAATCGATCACGTGCCCGGCTTCCTCCGAATGGTTTGTGGGCGTGATTACAACAGGCCCAGATGGTCGGGATATTTAGCCTGTAACGAGCTGATCAACGTTTCAAAATCGGGAAGGCCGTGCAGGTCCGCGAGGCAGCGGTCCTTCAGGAAGTACGGCCAGCAGGCGAATCCGGTGCTGACGCTGCGCTCCAGCCATTCGAAGGCGGTTTCGGGTCTGCCGGTCAGCGCCAGAGTACAGGCAATCTGATAGTACGTATGGTGCGCGTGGCCAAACGACTTCGGGCTGGAACAGGCTCGGGTGACGCATTCGATGGCTCCGTCCTTGTTCCCCATGAGCGCATGAAGGAGGGCCTGCAGGCTAATGATGAGGGGATCATGCGGGACTAGTTGGACCGCTTCGTCGATCAACCGCTGGGCCAGTTTGAAATCGCCGGTCATCATCTCCGGATACGGAGCGAAATAGAGTGGGTATTTGTTCGTCGGATTCTCGGAACGCCAGATTTCAATTTGACGGCGCGCCAGCTCGTACTCCTGTTCCCATACGTACACCTGAACGATGCTGGGACTCACGGCCTTTTTCGGTTGAAACGGACGGCCTCTCTCAAACATCTCTCGCGCATGATCGAGCAAGCCGATATGCGCAAGGATCGTGCCGAGACGGTTATACGCGTGGGGCAAGTTGTTCTGCAGGGAAATAGCGCGCTTGAGATCGGCTATGGCCTCAAGGTGCTGAAAATTCTTCGACGGCCCCCACAGAAGAAAAGCGCGGGCGACATGACCTTCGGGAAGGTTGGGATCGATTTCCAGGGATCGGCGGCAGTGGAATTCGGCTTTCTCGAGCCAGACGCTGGCAGGGTCGAATTCAAAATGGCGCGTCGTGCAGGCAAAGGACAGCGTGGCGTGGGCCAAGGCAAAGGCCGGATCACGCGTGACAGCATTCGTCAGGTGATGACTCGCCTTGTCCATCATCGACGCATCGCCCGAAGCGGCGATGCGATATCCGCGCACGAATTCGGCGTAGGCCATGGGGTCTCTGCTGTAGCGTGGGCGCTGGTTGACTAAGGCCGAAGCCGGGCGATTCAAGGCCACGCTGATCTGTTTCGCCACTTCTGACTCCAGGATCGATAACCGGCTCAGGTCGAGGTCGCACTTCTTCATGAAGCAGGGGCGCGCCAGATAAGAGTCGAACATTTCCAGCGAGAGACGCCACTGGCCTTTAGAAATCTGAATTGCGCCGTGGACAACGAAGCGCACGCCGAGCCGGGAAGCAATCTGCGGAGGGGTGGCGTCGCTGGGGAGATTCAGAACTGCCGAGGTTGGAAGCACGTCCATGCCCGGAAGATTTCCGAGTCGCGCGACCAGTGCATCGGAAAAGCCAAGTGACAAGCCTTGATCGTCGGTGGTCTTTCCGAGGAGCAATAAAGGCAGAACGGCGATGGAGGAGCGGTCACCGTGGTCGGCTACGTCGTTCGGGCTGTCAGCGAGCGCCGAAGTCTGAACGGAGACGCCTTGGGGATATTTTGGATCGATGACCCTTACCGGGCCGACGAATCGATATCCCTTTCCGACTACTGTTTCAAGAAAGCGCGGCCTGTCAGCATCATCACCGAGAGCGGTGCGAAGCTTCCTGACAATGTTATTGACGCTTTTTTCGGTGTCGATAAAAAGATTCGAACGCCAAAGTTTCCTGACGATTTCCTCGCGGGACACCATCTGTTCACGACGTCCCAAAAGAAAGATCAGCAGTTCCATGGGCTTTTTTTCAAGCTTGATCCGCCGCCCACACCGCCGAAGTTCGTAACGCCCCAAGTCGACTTCTACTTCGCCGACACTTTGCCTTGAAGCCCGCATGAGCACCCCAGTCCCAGCATTATCCAATAGAAGTCAAGGGTTTGTGACGATATACGAAAGATATGCAAAGGCGACACGCGCTGGATTGTAAAGAGTTGCGGGCCACGGCATGATGCCTCATCGAGAATTACAAAGGAGACCAATTGATGAAACGGAATTTCGTGCTCACTCTGGCGATCGTCGGACTGTTGTGCCTGGCAGGGCAACTCGTCACGATCGCCGCACACCCCGGCCCTCACGACAAAAACGCGTTCACGCCGGACACAATTGCCTGGGGTCCACCGCCGCCTTTCATCGCGCCTGGGGCTCAACTGGCAGTGATTGAAGGCAATCCTGGCGCGTCGTCCGGGGACTACACAGTGCGACTGAAGATGCCGGATGGATATCGCATCGCACCGCATTGGCATCCGCAGCGAGAGAACGTCACGGTCATTTCAGGCAACTTCAAAGTTGGGATGGGAGACATCTTCGAGAAGGACAAGATGGCGACTTTCCCCGCAGGCAGTTTTGCCTTCCTTGATCCGGACATGCACCACTACGCGATGGCGTCGGGGGAAGTGATCGTACAAGTTCACGGAGGCGCGCCCTTGCAATTTAACTACGTCCATCCCGAGGACGATCCGAGCAAAAAATAGTCTTTTGACAGCACAGGGATCCGAAGGCGGCCGAGCACGTCAGGCTGCGGAGGCCGAGGTGTCGCCGTGCGTGCATGGCAGGACTTCAAAATCGAAATGGAGGAGGCTATGACTGTAGATAACAAGAAGTTGGAACAATTCTTAGGACAATTCGTGACGGATCTCGGAGCGACTGTACACGCCGGAATGGTCGTGATCGGAGAACGGCTCGGGCTGTATAAGGCTCTTGCGGCTGGACCGCTGACACCGGCGGAGTTGGCGGCCATCACACGCACGGACGAGCGCTATGTGAGCGAGTGGCTGGCCTCGCAAGCAGCGGGTGGATATCTCACTTACAACGCCGATACACAGAAGTTCGGCATGACTGAGGAGCAGGTACTCACCTTGGCGAGAGAAGATGGTCCAGCGTATATGCCAGGAGCGTTCGAGTTGGCTCTGGGAGCACTCGCCGCGGTGCCGCGCATTGCGGAATCGTTTCGCTCGGGCGCCGGCATGGAGTGGGGCGAGCACGAGGACGGAGTATTTCATGGGTGCGAGAAGTTCTTTCGTCCGGGTTATGCGGCGAATCTGGTCAGCTCATGGATTCCAGCTCTCGATGGTGTTAAGGAAAAACTCCAGCGCGGGGGAAAAGTGGCAGACGTTGGCTGCGGAAAGGGAGCTTCGACGATCTTGATGGCGAAGGCTTTTCCCAATTCGCAAATCTTTGGGTTCGATTACCACGAGAAGTCCATCGAAGCGGCGCGCGCGACGGCAAGACGCGAAGGCGTTTCGAACCGAGTCACCTTTGAAGTGGCAAAGGCGAAGGAGTTCCCGGGAAACGGTTACGACTTCGTTGCGGTGTTCGACTGCCTGCACGACATGGGAGATCCCGTGGGTGCGGCCGCCCATGTCCGGGCCGCGCTGGCGGACGACGGCTCGTGGATGATCGTGGAGCCGTTCGCGAATGACGAACTGAAGGACAACCTGAATCCAGTAGGACGGGTCTACTATTCATTCTCGACTCTGCTGTGCACGCCATGTTCGCGTTCTCAGGAGGTTGGCATGTGTCTCGGTGCGCAGGCAGGAGAGAAGCGGATGGGGAAGGTGGTCGCGTCTGCTGGATTTAGTCGTTTCCGCCGCGCGACGCAGACGCCGTTCAATCTGGTGTATGAGGCTCGTCCGTAGGGAGCGAGTGTGGCGCGTTAATCGGTTGCGAAGAAA
>Ga0209624_10001464_pt1 | contig 18467 bp, 16 predicted proteins | sample JacPinW_OM2H0_O1_FD_188565 | JGI IMG/M metagenome (GOLD analysis project Ga0209624, IMG submission 188565) | Forest soil microbial communities from Algoma, Ontario, Canada - Jack Pine, Ontario site 1_JW_OM2H0_O1 (SPAdes) (version 2) | ecosystem: Environmental > Terrestrial > Soil > Boreal...
GGGGGTGTTCTTCGAGCGGCTGCTCGCCGCACACGATCCGCCCCTGTTCGAGGACGTGCGGCGCTCGAGCGTGATGAACATGGCCGCGCAGTACCACGTCGACATGGACCACACCGAGCATGTGGCGGCGCTCGCGCTCGGCATGTTCGACGAGCTGGCGCGTCTCGGCCTGCACAGCGGCGACCCGCGCGAGCGCGAGCTTTTGTGGGCTGCGTGCATGCTGCACGACATCGGCATGTCGATCGACTACGACGACCACCACAAGCACTCCCGCTATCTGATCCTCAACGGCGCCCTGCCCGGATTCAGGCCGGTGGAGACAGCAATCATTGCCCAGGCAGCTCGCTACCACCGCAAGGGCATGCCCGTGCCCGGGCCGATGGCAGCGTTGTTTGACGAGGGCGACGCCGCGCGCCTGGATCGCTGCGCGACGCTGCTGCGGCTCGCTGAGGATCTCGAGCGCTCACGCGATCAGCTGGTGCGCTCCACCAGCATCGCGTTGTCGGGCGATGAAGTGCAGCTACGGCTGATCGCCGACGGCGAGTCCGCGGTGCCGCGCTGGGCTGCCGGGCGTGAGCGCGAGCTGTTCGCGAGGGCTTTCCATCGCGATCTGTGCGTGGCGGCCTGAGCACTCGCGCTCGGCCAAGCCTGCCTGGCCGCCCCGGATTCGGCCGCGCCTTACCCGGCGGTGGCGAGCGCCTTTTCATCGCCGGCGCAGTCGAACAGCACCAGGCCGTAGGGGTAGGCGATGGGGCTTTCCCATTCCGACGGGGCCAGCTCCTTGCACGCGCGCAGCACGGCTCGGGTGGCGAGGTTGCCGCCGCGCAGCGAGTACTCGCCGCCGAGCAGCACGTAGCGGGCTTCTTTGCGGGCGACCATGCGCCCGAGCCGGGCGCCGTTGACGGCTGGGTCGGTGCCGCTGTAGCCGCCGAGCGCGCCCGCGTCGAGGCCCATGAGGATCAGCGGCGAGCTGGTGTCTGAAGCGACCGTTAGCAGTGCCCAGCGCGAGCCGGGGTGGTGGGTGACGACGTAGTTGGCCAGCGCGCGGTCGATGGCAGCATCGTGGGCGTTGACGCCGTAGCCGCCCGGCCCGGCAGCGGCGTTGGGTCCGGCAGCGGCGAACGTGCCCTCGACGGGAGCGAGCCACGTGGTGGAGGCGTACTTGGCGGGGACGATCAGCATCAGCAGGAACGCGAGCGCGATCGCGGGCGTGGCAAGTCGGCGCACGGTGATGAGCGCGAGGAACGCGACGGCGGCGCCGGCGGCGAGTACGGGTATGAACGAGACGAGGTAGTGCTCGCGGTGCATGAGCACTGCCTCTACAAGGCCGGTGCTCGCGAGTGCGCCCGCGACGAGCGAGATGCCCACCACGCGCTGGCTGATGCGTCCGCGGGCGAGCTTGGCGAGGGCGGCCGCGCCGGCGCCGGCCATTGCCCCGGTACCGGGTGCGAGCGCAGAGACGTAGTAAGGGTGGACGATCCCCTTGGACAGGCTGAGCACGGCGGCCTCGACGACGAACCAGCCGCCGAGCACAAGCGCGAGGGCGAGCCTGGGGTCGCGCCTGGGGTGGCGCCGTCCGCGAGACTCGTCGCGATCCAGCAGCACGAGCGCGAGCAGGCCGATCAGCCCGAACACCGCGAGCGGCAGCAGCCAACCTGCCTGGTCGCCTAGGCCCTTGCCGAACAGGCGCAGCGGCTTGGGCGATTCGCCGAACGGGATGGGGTTCTTTTCGCGGCCCTTCGTGACGATCGGCGGTTTGGCCGGCGCGGCCTCGAGCGCTGGGTCCAGCGGAGGGTTGGTCGGTGCGGGCTTTGCGTGCCCGCGGTCTTTGGCGCGGACTGCGGCATCGACCTTCTGCTCTTGGGCGCTGGGCACGTACGCGCCGGGCTCCACGACGATGCTGTTAGGGCCGCCGACCTGGCCTTCGACGCGGCCGAAGCCATTGTATTCGAACGTGAGCCCGATCTCGGTGTTGTGCAGGGAGCTACCGACATACGGTCGCTGGGAGGCAGGCGTGAGTTCGACGACGGCGATCCACGCGAACGACACGACCGCCATGGCTACCCCCGCGGCGAGCAACTGCAGGATTCGCCGGCGCAGCGACCCGGGGGCGCAGACGAGGAACGCGAGCGCAATGGAGGGCACGACGAGATAGGCGGCGAGCGTCTTGGTATTGAAGGCGAGGCCGATGACTACAGCGCAGCCGATGAGCGTGCGCCAGCGCCCTGTTTCACAGGCCCGCAGGCCGAGGCCGCAGGCGATGACTAGCAACAGGATGAGCACCGGGTCGACGCCGTTGGCTCGGGAGACGGCGACAAATGACGGGAACACGGCAAGGCCTAGCGCTCCGCCGGAGGCGGCGAGCGCGCCCATGCGGCGGGCGAGGATCACATACAAGAGCGCCACGGCGAGTATCCCGGTGATCGCCTCGGGGAGCAGCAGGCTGAGGGGCGAGAAGCCGAACAGCTTGGCGCTTACCACCTGCACCCACAGTGCTACGGGGGGCTTGTCGACAGTGACCAGGCCGCCTGGGTCAAACGAGGCGAACAGGAAGTTGTGTAGCGAGCGCAGCATCGAGCGGTCGCCAGCGGAGTAGAAGAGGTTGGCGTAGCTGTTCTGAGAGAGCCTGTGCGTGTTGAGGACCGCTGAGACGGCGATGACAACGGGCAGGCCGATGTGGCGGATGAGCGAGCGGGAGCTGGGGGCGCTCACCGGCAGCCGGTCACTCACGCTGGCAGCGCCTGCAGGAGCCGCTCGAGGTCGTGCTCGTCGTTCCATGCGCCGACCGAAGCCCTGAGCAAGGGCCGGTCGGGGATGTTGCGTACGATCACGCCGCGCTCGGCGAGTAGCGTGCGCTCGCCCTCAGGGTCAGGGCTGTGGAAAGAGACGAGCGTGGTGGGTCCGCGGGGCGCTGGCTCACGTCCAGCCGCGGCGAGCATCTCGGTGAGGCTGGCGGCCAGGCGACGGGCCTCCTGGTGCACGGCTGCCCAGCCGGCGGACTCGAGCACCGTGACGGCAGCTAGCGCGCAAGCGATCGTCTCGGCGCTCTGGGAGAGGGTGTCGAAGCGCCGCGCATCCTCGTGCAACTGTGCATCGAGCCCCAGGTTGGGATCTGAGAGGTTGGCGTAGCCGCGCCTGGAGACGCTGATGCGCTCACGCAGCGCGGGGCTGACCCACAGCATGCCGGTGGAGTCGGGGCCGCACAGCCACTTCTGTCCGGCGCCGGAGTAGGCGTCGCAGCCGAGCGCGTGCACGTCGACGGGCACGGCGCCAACGCCTTGCGCGCCGTCGAGCAGCACGGGCACGTCGACCTGGGCGAGCTCGGCTGGGGCGAGCGAGCCGCTGACCCAGCCGACGTGCGAGCAGGCGACGAGGCGTGTACGCGGACCTACGGCGTTTGCGATCTCGGCGAGTGGGACTTCGCGCACATCCACGCCGTGCAGGGCGCGGGCGGCCGACAGAGCACCTAGCAGCCCGGGGTGCTCCTCGTCGCTGGTGAGGATCTCATCGCCATGATCAAGATCCAGGCCGCCAACCACCTGGGCCATGCCCTCGGTGGTGCAGGTTGTCAATGCAACGTCTGCGGCCTGGGCGCCGAGGGTACGTGCGTAGGCGTCGCGCAACTGGGCGTCCAGCTCGGAGCGGCGCTCAAAATGGGCGGTGGCGCGGCCCTCGCCGAGCTCGCGCTGAAGCTCTTGTGCGGAGGCTTGCACGGCACGTGCAGGCAGCGGCCCGTCGGTGCCGGCGTTGAGGTACGCGACGGCGCCAAGAACGGGAAACTCCTCGCGCAACCCCGGCAGGCTCACAAACCGCGAGAATACCCGTATGTCCAGCGTCGCCGGTCAGCATCCGATGTGGGAGCCATCGCCAGAGCAACGCGAGAACGTGGAGATGGCGCGCTTCATGGCGTGGGCGGGTGAGCATCGGGACCTGCCGTTGGCGGACTACGAGCAGCTGTGGCGCTGGTCGACGGAGCACCTGGAGGACTTCTGGGCGAGCGTGTGGGAGTTCTGCGGCGTGCGTGCATCCAAGTCCTATCAGCAGGTGCTCACCTCGCATGAGATGCCGGGTACACACTGGTTCGAGGGCGCCGAGCTGAACTACGCGGAGAACTTGCTCGCGTATGGGGAGGGGCGCGAGGGCGAGGTGGCAGTGGTGCACTGCTCGGAGCTGCGGGAGCTGAGCGAGATCACGTGGGGCGAGCTAATCGCGCAGGTGGCAGCAGCGGCCGCCGGGCTGCGCGCGCTCGGCGTCGAGCGCGGCGATCGTGTGGTTGCTTACATGCCGAACATTCCGGAGACGCTGATCGCGTTCTTGGCGGTGGCGAGCATCGGCGCGATCTGGTCGAGCGCGGCGCCGGAGTTCGGCGCGCGCAGCGTGATCGACCGCTTCGCGCAAATCGAGCCGAAGGTGCTGTTGGTGGTGGACGGCTATCGCCACGGCGGCAAGGACTTCGATCGCACCGAGAACGTGCGACGGATCCTCGACGAGCTGCCGACAGTCGAGCACACCGTTGTTCTCGAATATCTCTCAGGTGCCAGCGAGAGTCACCCCGCCAAGCCCGAGCGTACGAGCAAGCTTGCCGACGCGCTCTCCAACTCATCGAGATCCTCCAGGCTAACCATCTGGCATGAGCTGCTTTCCCACGGCGAAGGCGCCGAGCTGAGCTTCGAGCAGCTGCCGTTCGACCACCCCCTGTGGGTGCTGTATTCGTCCGGCACGACGGGCCTGCCCAAGGCGATCGTGCAGAGCCAAGGCGGCATTCTGATCGAGCAGCTGAAGAAGCGAATGCACCTCGATCTACGCCACGGGGATCGCATGTTCTGGTTCACCACGACGGGCTGGATGATGTGGAACTTCCTAGTCGGCTGCCTATTGTCGGAGGCTGCGATCGTGTTGTATGACGGCAGCCCGGCGCACCCGGACCTGAACGTGCTGTGGGAGCTGGCGGAGCGCACGCGGATGACCTGCATGGGCGTTAGCCCCGGCCTGTTGGCGAGCTGTGAGAAGGCGGGGATCGAGCCGGCCCGCGACTTTGACTTGATCGCGCTGCGCGCGATCGGGGCGACGGGCTCACCGATGTCGCCGGAGAGCTTTCGCTGGGTGTATGAGCACGTGAAGAGCGACGTGTGGCTGTTCTCCACGAGCGGTGGCACGGATGTGTGCACGGCGTTCGTTGCCGGCTGTCCATTGCTGCCCGTGTACGAGGGTGAACTGCAGTGCCGGGCGCTGGGTTGCGCGGTGCAAGCGTGGAACGAGCACGGCCGCAGCGTTGAGGACGAGGTGGGGGAGCTGGTCATCACCGAGCCGATGCCATCGATGCCGTTGTTCTTCTGGGGCGATCAGGACGGCTCGCGCCTGCGGGAGAGCTACTTCTCGATGTACCCAGGGGTGTGGCGCCACGGTGACTGGATTCGCATCACCCCGCGCGGTGGCGCTGTGATCTACGGGCGCTCTGACTCGACGATCAACCGCCAGGGAGTGCGCATGGGCACGAGCGAGATTTACCGCGCGGCGAGCGCTGTGCCGGAGGTGCTGGACGCGCTGGTGGTCGACATCCCCAAGCCGGGAGCGGACGACGAGTCACAGAGTGAGCTGTGGATGGTCATGTTCGTGGTGCTGCGCGACGGCGTGACGCTGGACGAGGATCTCGCGGCGCAGATCAAGCGCCGCATCCGCGAGGACTGCTCGCCGCGGCACGTGCCAAACGAGATCCGCCAGATCGCGGAGGTGCCGCGCACGCTGTCGGGCAAGGTGCTGGAGGTGCCGGTGAAGCGCATCCTGATGGGGGTACCGCCCGAGCAGGCGGCAAGCGTCGAGTCGCTGGCTAACCCGCGCTCGCTTGATTACTTTGTGGCGATGGCTGGGGAGCTCTCCCCAGAGGCGGCGTAGCGCGCACCGCCCGATCGTGGCGCTAGAGCCCCAGCGAGCGCCCAACGATCTCCTTCATGATCTCGTTGGCACCGCCGTAGATCCTGGTGACACGCGCGTCGACGAACGCCCGCGCGATCGGGTACTCGAGCATGTAGCCGTAGCCGCCGAACAGCTGCAGGCAGCGGTCGACCACGCGGCCCTGCAGGTCGGTGCACCACCACTTGGCGGTGGCGGCGTCCTCCGGCGTCAGCTCGCCGGCGTTGAGCGCCTGCGCGCACTGGTCGACGAACGCCCGCGCGATCTGTGTTTCGCCGTGTAGCTCGGCCAGCGTGAAGCGCGTGTTCTGGAAAGAGCCGATTGGCTGGCCGAACGCCTGGCGCTCACGTACATACTCGAGCGTCCAGCCGAGCGCGGCCTCGGCAGCGGCCACGGCGGTGGCGGCAATTGCCAAGCGCTCCTGCGGCAGGTTGGAGACCAGGTAGCGAAAGCCCTCGCCCTCCTGGCCGAGCAGGTTCTCCACCGGCACGTGCACGTCTGAGAAGGACAGCTCGGCGGTGTCCTGCGCGTGCTGGCCGATCTTCTCGAGGTTGCGCCCGCGCTCAAAGCCCTCCATGCCGCGCTCCACTACCAGCAAGCTGATGCCGCGATGGCGCTCGGACGGATCGGTCTTGGCAGCGACGATCACCAGATCGGCGTGGATGCCATTGGTGATGAACGTCTTCGAGCCGTTGACTACATAGTGATCGCCCTGGTGCTTGGCGGTGGTGGACATCGCGGCGAGGTCCGAGCCGATGCCCGGCTCGGTCATCGCGATTGCGACGATCAGCTCACCGCTGGCGATCCCCTCAAGCCAGCGCTCACGCTGGGGCTCGGAGCAGTAGCTGAGGAAGTAGGGGATGCAGATGTCGGTGTGCACGGACATCCCCAATCCCACGCTGCCAACGCCCGCGCGCTGGACCTCTTCGCCGATCACCATGTTCAGCCGGAAGTCATCCGCGCCCGCACCGCCGTATGTCTCCGGTACGGCCAGGCCGAGGAAGCCGCCAGCGCCGGCCCGTGCAAGCACCTCTCGGGGGACAATCCCAGCGCGCTCCCACTCGCCGTAGCGACCCTCCTCGCCGATCACCTCGCGCTCTAGGAACGTGCGGAAGCTCGCGCGGAAGTCTTCGTGGAGGTCTTCAAACAGGCTGCGTCTCATGCGGCGACGGACACTATCGGCGCAGGCTCGGCACGGTAGCCGGGCTTGGCGAGCAGCAACTGCACGTCCTGGATGCGTCGCTCGCGAAAGCCGCCCTCGCAGTAGCTCAGATAAAGCTCCCACAGCCTGCGAAAGCGCTCGTCGTAGCCGAGCTCGGCTAGTCGCTCGGTGGCATTGAGGAAACGCTCCCGCCAGTGCTCGAGCGTGGTGGCGTAGTGGTCGGTGAGGTCCTCCAGGTGCACCTGCTGCAGGTTGGTCACTCGCGCGAGCGAACGCGAGATGATCTCCATCGAAGGCAGGCAGCCGCCGGGGAAGATGTAGGTGTTGATGAAGCTCCTGCCGGCCTTCTCCACTTGGTAGGCGCGGTCATCGATGGTGATGGCCTGCAGCAGCATCGCGCCATCGTCCGCCAGCAGTTCCGAGCAACGGCGGAAGTACCTGGGGAAGTACTGCCAGCCGACTGCCTCGATCATCTCGATCGACACGAGCTTGTCGTAGCGGCCCGTCAGCTCACGGTAGTCCTCGAGTAATACGCTCACGCGGTCCTCGAGCCCCGCCACGCGTACGCGCTCGCACGCGTAGGCGTGTTGTTCACGCGAGATGGTGGTGGTTGTGACGCGACAGCCGCAGTGCTGGGCGGCGTAGATGGCGAGCCCGCCCCAGCCGGTGCCGATCTCCAGCAGGTGGTCTGACTCCTTCAGCTCGAGCTTTTCGCAAACGCGCGCGAGCTTTGCCAGCGATGCCTGCTCGAGCGTCATCTGTGGGCTCTCGAATACGGCGCAGGAGTACATCATCGTGCGATCGAGGAACAGCGCGAACAACTCGTTGCCGAGGTCGTAATGGGCGGCGATCCGCTTGCGCGAGCGCATAGGTGTGTTGCGTGCGAGCCACCGCGCCCAGCGCTGGACAGGGATCAGCACTGGCGCGAGCCTGCGTCTGAACGTGTCGAGCGCGCCGACGTTGAGCGCTGCGATGCGCGTCAGGGTGACGAGGTCATCGCACTCCCATAGCCCGTCCATGTAGGACTCGCACAGCCCGATGCTGCCGCGCAACAACTGGCGGTAGAAGCGCTGTGAGCGCACGTGCACGACTGCGCGCAGCGGGCGCTCGGCCACGATCCCCCCGAAGCGAAGGCTGATCCGGTCCTCGACCAGCTCGATCTCGCCCCCGCAAATGCGCGTGAGTAGTCGCAGCACGAGCCTACGGGCGGCGCGGTCGATCATGGCTGGGCGATGTCCCTGGGTGGGTGCGCGAAGTAGCGGGCGCCTCGCAGTCGCAATCGAGCCGCATGGGCGTAGATGCGGGCGAGGATCCGCAGCGTCAGCAGCGGATAGCGTGCAAGTGCACGGTTGAGCTCGTGTGCGCTCAGCTCGCGGCGCTCGAGGGCGAGCGTTGCGTCGAAGACCGTCGCTCCGTCAGCGCGCTGTGAGGCGATGTGCACGGTCAGCCGCTCGCCTGGCTCGGTCAGCCGCCAGTCGTAGGTGTGATCCATGCCCATCAGTGGCGAGACGTGCAGCGCCTTCTCGAACTGGCCGCCGATCAGCTTGACGGTCCCGTGGTCGGTCGTGTGCTCGACCGCCATCACGTAGGCGTGGCGCTCGCCCCAAGGCGTGTTGGTGACGTGGGCGACGACCGCCCGCACATGCTCGCCGCCACGGTCGTAGCAGTAGTAGAAGCTGACAGGGTTGAAGCTGTATCCGAAGTAGCGCAGGTGCGTAAGCAGCCGGATTGGCCCGTCTGGCGTCTCGCCGGTGCGCTCGGCGACGAGCTCGCGTACCGACTGGGCAAGCGGCGTGTGCGGGTCGCCGAGGTAGTCCGCGCGGCGAAACCAGGCGAGCGCGGGGTGCCTGGCGGACCACAGCATGCGGCCGTCGAAGCAGTTGGGAAGCTCGTCCAGGTCGAGGAAGACCATGAACATCCGGTGGTGGAGCTCGTCGCTGGGCGTGCCGTGGCGGCGATGGCGCACGGAGCCCTCGTACAGGCACGAGGTGCCGGCGCGTGCCGCCCGCGCGGGTGCCGGCGGGCGCATCGCTGTTGTTGCGTCGCTCACAGCGTCACTCCGAACGGCTCGCACGCGCGCAGCGCGCTGCACACGCCGTCCTCGTGAAAGCCCCAGCCCCAGTAGGCGCCGCAGTAGTGCGTGCGGCGCTCGAGGCCGCTGATCGTCTTGTGCTCGCTCTGCGCAGCGACGCCCGCGGGCGTATAGACGGGGTGGGCGTAGGAGATCGTGCGGATCACCTTCGCCGGGTCGATCGCGTCACTGCGGTTGAGCGTGACGCAGAAGTCGCGGTCGGCGTCCAGGCGCTGCAGGTGGTTCATGTAGTAGGTGACGGTGCTCAGCGGCTTGGGCTCGCGCAGCAGATGGAAGTTCCATGCTGCACGGGCTTGGCGTCGGCGCGGCAGCAGCGTGCTGTCGGTGTGCAGCACCGCCTCGTTTCGCTGGTATGGGATTGCTCGGAGCAGTCGTGCCTCTTGCGCGGATGGATCGCTCAGCAGCGTGAGCGCCTGGTCGGAATGGGTGGCGATCACGACCTGGTCGAAGTGCTCGTGCGCGCCATCGTGTGAGCCGTCGAGTGCCAGCTCGACGTGATCGTCGTGGCGGGTTATGGACCGCACGCGTGTGGCGAGGCGCACACGCTCGCGAAATGGTGCGATCAGCGCGTCCACATAGCGGGCTGAGCCGCCGGTGATGGTCGACCAGCTTGGGCGGTCGCGAAAGCCGAGCATGCCGTGGTTAGCGAAGAACTCGGCGATGAAGCGCACTGGGAATGTGTCCAGCAGGAGCGGGTCCGCGGACCACACGGCGGAGACCTGAGGGACGATCAAACGCTCCACGAAGCCCCGCGAGAAGTGATTGCGAGCTAGGAACGACTGCAGCGACTCCTCCGCGTGCACGCCAACGCTATGTGGCTCGTCCGCCAGTAGCTGGCGCAGTTTGCGGTTGAAGCGCAGGAGGTCGAGGACCATCCGCTGAAAGCGTGCGCTCAATAGGTTGCTCGGCTGGCAGAACAGCCCGCGCGGGGTGCCTGCATACTCGAAGTCCTCCGGCTCTCCCTTGACCGAGAAGCTCATGTGCGTGGGTTGGCGGGCGACTGCCAGCCGATCGAGCAGCTGTGTGAGGTTGGGGTAGTTGCGATCGTTCATCACGATGAAGCCAGTGTCCACGTTGTAGCTCGAATGCTCAGTCTCCACCCGGATCGTGTTGACGTGCCCACCGGCGTACGGGTTGGCCTCGTACACGACGATCTCGTGGTCGCGCTGCAGCAGGTGGGCGGCTACAAGTCCGGAGACGCCAGCGCCGACAATGGCGATCCTCATCGAGCTCATGTACGTCTCCTACCCAATGACGGATCATTGTTATTCGTGCAAACAGCAGAAGGAGTGCAAGCTGGATACGTCGAACAGAACCGCCGATGAAACGTGCGGCCACAAAGACACCGGAGCGTCCTACTAGCGAAGTCGAGTCAGTGAGAGCGGTTTCACCGCTTGGTGGAACCAGTGAGCACCAGAGCCTGTCGAAGTACATCCAGGCACGCTTTGACGAGTGCTCGCGCTCACAGAAGGATGTTGCTCAGTACATAGTCGATCATCTCGATGAGGCGGCCTTCCAGACAGCGGAGGAGTTGGCGCGGCGCGCCAATACTTCGAGCTCTACGGTCGTGCGCTTCTCGCAGGCGCTTGGCTTTGAGGGCTTCCCCGAGTTGCAGGCTGCCGCGCGCGAGGAATATAGGCGCGTCAATGCCAAGGCAGCCAAGGACGGAGCGGCGAGTAGCTCAGCGCCACTGTTCTCGCTGGATCAGAACGAGTTTGAGGCTGCACTTGCGGCCGATCATTTGAATGTTGAGGACACCGCGCGCAAGGTTTCACGTAGCGCCGTGGACGCGATGATCGAGGCGATCGTCGAAGCCGACAAGGTGCTCGTGGCGGGTACCGACCAGATGGCATTCTTCGCGAGCTACTTGCGCCATTTGCTGATGCTGCTCGATCTGCGCGTCGATGTTGTGGCGAGCCCGTCCCAGGAGGCCCTCAGCCGTCTCGGTCGCATCGATGCGGCGACGCTCGTGATCGGGCTGTCCGCAGGGCGCCCGCATCCGCTGGTCGTGCGCGCGATGAAGCTCGCCCGCCATCGCCAGGCGCACACGGCGGCGATTACCGACGCGACACTCTCTGAGGTGGCAAAGCTCGCGCAGATCAAGCTCTACTACTCCTCCAACAGCCCCGCGTATGTGCGCTCGCACACGGCGCTGTTGAGCGTCATCCAGGCGCTCGCCTACGGCGTGTACTCACGGGACACCGCGCAGTACGACGACCGCATCAAGGCTTTCCGGCTGAAGTAGCCAACAAGCTGTAACCATCGAGGTGGATCTGGACATCCAGCTTGCATGACTGACGATGAGCGCTTCGAAGCGCTGTATGGCGCGCACGCCGGCGCCGTGCTCGCCTACGCACGGCGGCGCACGAGCGCGGCGAACGCCGATGATGTGATGGCCGAGGTGTTCCTGATCGCCTGGCGGCGCTTGGCGGATGTCCCCCGCGACGAGCGCATCTGGCTGCTCGGCGTTGCGCGCCGCGTGCTCGCCAATCAGCGCCGCGGGCACACGCGCCAGCGTGCCCTGCGGGAGCGTCTCGAGCCGCAGCTTCCGTCGAGCAGTCCGCCCGCCGACAGCGAGCCGCGGGACCAGCGCGTTCTGCATGCGCTTGCTCGCCTGCGCGAGGACGACCGTGAAGCGCTGCTGCTGCTCGGCTGGGAGGAACTGAGTCACACCGAGGCTGCCCGCGTGCTCGGAATTCGCGCGCGCACGTTCAGCGTACGCGCCCACCGCGCGCGCCGACGCTTCGCACTCGCCCTCGCCGCAGTGGACTGCACGCCGGGCGAGAGTTCCGATGCATCGCTACCAGTGGAGGTTCTGTAATGAACGCCGACACGATTGACCGTCTGCGCCGTGTGAACCCGGTGCCGCAGGACCCGCCCGCGCCACCGATCGGCCCGCTGCTCGCGCTCCGCGAACGAGAGCTGACCGACCACGGACGGGCTGGAGGGCGCTCGGCGCGGCGCGCGATTGCGTTGCCGCGGAACCGCGGACGCGTGCTGGTCTTCGTGCCAATCGTGCTGGTATGTGTGCTGCTCGTGTTCGCACTCCGCGGCGGCGGGGGCGGACAATTCGATGTTGCTGCCGCGGTGTACCGCGCGATCAGCCCGGGGCACGGCGTCCGCTACGTCGTCACCGAACAGGACTCCGAAGCCGACGGCAAGCGCATGGTCTTGCGGGTGCAGCGCTGGAGCACCAGCTATCCGCCGAGCGAACGCAGCGTCTCGCTGGAGCGGCGCAACTACGGACCCGAACGAACAGTGCGGATCGAAGGTGCGATCGCCCCAGGCTCGACCTGGTCGTCGTGGTGGAGCGGGCGTCCCGGCGTCATCGAACACACCAGAGCGACGGGGGTGCGGATGAATGAAGTTGCCGTCATCCGTGCGGCCTATCGGGCAGGGCGCCTGCGAGTGCTCGACAAGACGCGCCAGGATGGACGCGCCGTCTACAGGCTGCAGGAGGTGCCGCCGCGAATCGGGCCGGCCGCGCGCAGTCGCCAGATACCCAACGTTCTGATTGTCGACGCGCACACGTTCGTGCCGGTCGAGGACATCAACTATGGCCCCGGCCCGCACGGCAGGCTGGTGCCGACGTTCATCCTGCACTACCGGACCTTCGTGGAACTTCCGCCGACCCCCGCCAACCTCGCGCTGGTGAAGCTGGCAGCGCACCCGGGCGCGCGGGTCGTGCAACGGGGCTGAGCGCGGCGGGTCACCGTAATGGCGACACTGGCCGAGCCTTGCCCGGCGGATACCGTGCACGCATGACCGAGCCGATCGCCGCCCGCGTGGGCATCGCCGATCTGCAGGCGATTGTCCGTCGCAACCATGACTTTTGGGGTGAGCGCGACGCGAGCGCGCTGCACCACGCAAGCTACGTGCACGAGTTCGGTGAGACGAGCGTGCTGTTTCGCGACGATGAGGGATCTATCGCTGGCTACCTGCTTGGTTTCGTGAGCCCGCAGCGCGACGGCTATATCCACGTCGTAGCCGTGCGCGAGGACGCGCGTGGCGAGGGCCTCGCACGGCGCTTGTACGAGGAGTTCGAGCGACTCGCCCGTGCCCGCGGTGCGGTTGCGTTGAAGGCGATCACGAGCCCCGAGAACCTCGGCTCGCAGGAGTTCCACCGTGCGCTTGGCTTCTCCGCAAGCGAGCTCGCCGGCTACACGGCCGCGGGCGAGGCGCGGATCGTGTTCGTCAGGGAGCTCGGCTGAGCCTCGCCCTCATGCCCGCGATGCGCCTGTCAAACTAGAGGCCATGAGAGACGAGGCGACATTCCGTGTAAAGACCGGCCTGGCAGAGATGCTCAAGGGCGGGGTGATCATGGACGTGGTCACACCCGATCAGGCGAAGGTAGCCGAGGACGCCGGTGCGGCCGCGGTGATGGCGCTCGAGCGAGTGCCTGCGGACATTCGTCGCGACGGTGGCGTCGCGCGCATGTCTGACCCGGAGATGATCGCTGGGATCCAGGAGGCTGTAAGCATCCCGGTGATGGCCAAGGCGCGCATCGGGCACTTCATGGAGGCCCGCGTGCTCGAGTCATTGGAGGTCGACTACATCGACGAGTCCGAGGTGCTTACGCCAGCGGACGAGGCCAACCACATCGACAAGTGGGACTTCAAGGTGCCGTTCGTGTGTGGTGCGACGAACTTGGGCGAGGCGCTCAGGCGCATCGGCGAGGGCGCGGCGATGATCCGCTCGAAGGGCGAGGCGGGCACCGGCGACATCGTCGAGGCCGTACGTCACATGCGCCAGATCACGGGTGAAATCCGCCGCTTGGCGACGCTCGGCAGTGATGAGATAGCGACCTTTGCCAAGAATCTGGCCTCGCCGTTGGATGTTGTCCGCGAGGTGGCCGGACGGGGCAGCCTGCCGGTGGTGCTGTTCTGCGCAGGCGGTATCGCCACGCCGGCTGACGCCGCTTTGATGATGGCGCTTGGCGCCGAAGGCGTGTTCGTCGGCTCGGGGATCTTCAAGTCCGAGGACCCGCCGTCGCGGGCGCGAGCGATCGTGGAAGCGACCACGCACTGGCAGGACGCCGAACGCGTGACGTCCGCATCGCGTGGGCTCGGCACACCGATGGTCAGCCTGGAGAGCTCCAAGCTCGAGAGCGAGCAGCTCCTAGCGCAGCGTGGCTGGTAGCGCCGAGCCGCTCATTGGCGTGCTCGCGCTGCAGGGCGGCTTCGAGGCGCACGAGCGAATGCTGGCGAAACTCGGCCCCAAACCTCCGCGCACGCGCGAGGTGCGCGTGCCGCCGGACCTCGAAGGATTGGATGGGCTAGTGGTACCGGGCGGGGAGTCGACGACAATGACACTGGGGATCGCGCGCGAGGGCTTGGCCGAGCCACTGCGCGAGCTGGCCGCGCGGGGCACACCGATCATGGGCTCGTGTGCGGGCCTGATCATGCTCGACCGCGATCACCTGGGCGTGATGGACATGCGCGCCGAGCGCAACGCCTTTGGGCGCCAGATTCGAAGCTTCGAGGCGGATGTGGCGATCGCCGGAATGGGAATCCCGCCCGCCCCCCCGATCAGGGGGATCTTCATCCGCGCGCCGTGGATCGCCGAGCACGGCCCCGACGTGGAGATCCTCGGCGAGGTTGACGGTCACGGGGTGGCAGCGCGTCAAGGTAGGACGCTCGCCGTGGCCTTCCATGCAGAGCTGGGCGACGACGATCGTCTGCACCGGCTGTTCCTCGACTGGGTGCGAGAGGCATCCGCGAGCGGACACCAGCGCGCGATCGCGTCTGGAGTGGGGGAGGGCCGCTGATGCGCGTCTCCGTGTCAGCGGACGAGCTGACCGGGGTTGCAGCGCTGCTCGTGGGTGAGCTCGAGCGTCGGGGTCACGAGACGCTCGTGCACGGCGCGCTGACGGGCGGCGAGCGACACGATTGGGCGTGGGCATCTGAGGCGGTCGCACACGATGTCGCCGACGGGCGCGCACAGCAGGGCGTCATTTGTTGTTGGACGGGCACGGGTGCGTCGATCGCCGCCAACAAGGTCGACGGCGTGCGGGCGGCGCTGTGCCTCGACGCGCCGACTGCCGCTGGGACGCGCAAGTGGAACGACGCGAACGTGCTTGCCATCAGCCTGCGTGCGACGTCCGAGGCGGTGCTGTTGGAGATCCTTGATGCGTGGTTCTCTGCCGAGGTGAGCACCGAGTCGGACGATCTCGCGAACATCGCACACCTCAGCGAGCTCGAGCGGGGGGTTCGTTTCAAGTAAGCCTAGGGTTTGCCGGGGGCTTCTAGGCACCATCAGGGCGACGGCAAGTTCCGCCTCGGCCTGATGGTCCCTGCCGCAAGCGGGTCCTCGTGGTCTAGCAAGCGACCACACGGGACACATCAGCCCGGAGGAGGCGACTCCGAGACAGAGCCCGCGTTGTTCTGGATCGGCGTGCCAACGTGTGCCCGACGAGGAAACTGCTCGATTTGCCTGGGCTTGCCGTGGGTAGAGCGTTGAGAACAGCGTTTACGACGGTTGTTTCTTAGCTGGCGCTAACGCGACTACAACGTGGTGCTTGGGTTTCGCAAGTAGCGTGTCAAAGCGCACCAGCGAAAGGAATGCAAGAACCTATGCCGAAATCGTCGCAAATTCCGATCTTTCCGATGCCCTTGCCAGTTTCTTCGTCCAGTCCAGCGGATATGTTTCCGCGCTGGGTTCGGAAACGTCGAATGTGAGCTTGCTCACGACTCGTCAAGTTATGTCTCCGGCCCTTCCCATACATATCCATTCCCGAAAGAAGAAACGGGGGCGCATGGCGAAGATCGTGGAGCGTGTTCAGGGCCTCTTCGGAGATCGAAAAGGCATCCGGGCGATCTCGCTCGATCAAGCAACCCCAACAAGGCTTACTAGCGACCCGCCGGTGACGGTCCAGCTCTCCGAGGAGCAGTCGGAGCGGGTGCGCGAACTAGAAGAGCACGGCCCCGCCGCACGCTAGTTCTCACTTATGGAACTCCTCGCGGACGAGCCGCGAGTCAAGTACGCGGTACCTATGGAATACGAGCCACTCGCGAGTTTCTCGTGCGGCGACACCTATCCCTGGGAGCGAGAGCTGAACGGCATGTTTCGCAGTCTCGCCCGAGGCCGTAGCCCGGACATCGTGGCAGTGCGCGTCGCCGAGGACAAGGAGACGGGGGCATTCATTGGGGCGGGCTGCTATCTGCCGCTGCCGCTGACCCTGATGCCTGGGCCGGATATCGAGGACGCAGCCTGCATTCCTGCTCTCGGGATCAGCGAGGAGTTTCGAGGACGAAGGATGCCCGATGAGACGCGCATCGGAGCATTTCTCATCGCGGACATCCTGGCCGAGATCAAGCTGGCTTGGGACGATGAGATGCCCCCGGTATGGGCGATCGTGGCCAAGGGCAACACGCCGTGCCACGAGGTCGTCGAAGCTCACGGGTTCGGAATCGTAGAGGCGACGGAAGGCGACTACGACCTTTGGTTCAGGCAGCGCGGACTCGATCCAGCCTGGTGGCTCAGCTAACTATTCGACGAGACCGCTGCGCCTCGTCCAATGTCTCTCGCCAGAGGCGACCGCGACCGCCTCAGTCCAAGATACTCCGAGGCGCTCACACAGGTTCGTTGTGTCTCCACGACTCGCTTCTGGTCCGCTGACCGGCGCTCGTTCCGCTGGACAGCTCAGTCTCGGTAATCCTCAGCGGGTGCGTTGCGCCTGGGGGATGTCTCGATCCACCGCCTGAAAGCGCACGACGCCGTCCTCCTCCTGCTCGACTATCGATCCATCGAGCAGCAGCAGGTCGACGTGGCCGAGTACCTCAGAGAGTGTGAGGTAAGCCTGTGTGACCGCCACGTTGCCCCACAGCTCCTGTGCGATCTCATGTGCAGTATGCGGTTTGGAGGCGATCAGGCGGCGGATCTTCTCGGCGCGCCGTTGGTGCATGCGGAAGCGCTCGTCGATCAGGGCTACGTGGTCGATGATTGGCCGCCCGTGACCGGGGAGCACCAGTGAGAGGTCCATCTCCCGGGTCTTCTTCAACGAGTCGATGTAGGTAACCAGCGCTTGCGGGCGCGGTGGCGGCGGCGCGGGTTCCTCATCCGGGGCGTCCAGGGGGCGGGCTAGCAGCGGATTAGAGGAGATGTGCGCGATCAGATGGTCAGCTGCCAGTAGTAGCGCGCGGGACTCGTCGAGGAAGACCGTGTCAGACGGGCTGTGACCAGGGCGATGGAGCACCCGTAGCGTGCGATCTCGCAGCTGCAGATCGGAGCCGTCAGCCAGGGGTCTTGTGACCTCAACCGCGGAGCCCCAGGCACGAAAGCTGGCAGAGACGGCGCGCAGGGCGGCCACGATTTCGGCGGGTATGCCGTGGCGCAGCATCAGGCGCTCGGCGAAGCTGTCGTCCTCCTCGCTCTGGCGGCCGTAGCCGGCGAGGAACGGTGCGAGGCTCTCCAGTGCGGCGACTTCGGCGCCAGAGCGCCGCGCGAGAATCGCGGCGAGTCCGAAATGATCGATGTGCTGATGGCTGATGACGAGCAGCTCGATGTCCTCGATCCGGTGCCCATGGGTCGCCAGGGCCTGCTCGAGCTCGTCCAGCGCCTTGGCCGAGTTGGGCCCGGAATCTACGAGCGTGAGCGGTGAGTCCTCGATCAGGTAGGCGTTGACGCGCCCGACCATGAACGGCGTGGGGATCGCCAGGCGATGGATGCCCGCGTCGGCGGCGAGCGCCAGCGCGTCGCGCTCTTGTTGCTCCTGACGCTGCTTGATCTCGTCAGCGCTCATCGTGTGCCTGCAAAGCCGGTGCGAGACATCGGCTCGACCGACAGGCGAAGCGTCACGGGCGAGGCGAGGTCTCGTCGCCTGCGCCGCGAATCAGCGCGAGCACCTCGTCGCGGCGGCGTTCCATGTCCGCGGTCGAGACGAGTGACTCCAGGCACAGACGCAAGAGTGGCTCGGTGTTGGAGGAGCGCACGTTGAAGTGCCAGTCCTCGTAGTCGATCGAGATCCCGTCCAGCTGTTGCTGGCGCGCGTCGCTATAGCGCACCGCGATCTCCTGCATCTTCGCCGCGGCGTCAGCCACTTCAGAGTTGACCTCGCCGGAGATGAAGTACTTGGCGTGATAGGGGGCGAGCAGCTCCGACATGCGCTCGCCGCTCTTTGACAGCAACTCGAGCACGAGCAGGGCGGGGAGCGTGCCGGAGTCCGCGCAGTAGAAGTCGCGGAAGTAGTAGTGCCCAGAGACCTCACCGCCGAACAGCGAGCCCTCCTTGCGCATGCGTGTCTTGAAGAACGCGTGACCTACCCGATTCATGTAGGGCGTTCCACCCGCGCGCGTGACCGTGTCA
>Ga0209624_10001465_pt1 | contig 18465 bp, 19 predicted proteins | sample JacPinW_OM2H0_O1_FD_188565 | JGI IMG/M metagenome (GOLD analysis project Ga0209624, IMG submission 188565) | Forest soil microbial communities from Algoma, Ontario, Canada - Jack Pine, Ontario site 1_JW_OM2H0_O1 (SPAdes) (version 2) | ecosystem: Environmental > Terrestrial > Soil > Boreal...
GCTCATTTCAGCCTCGCCCAGATCGGCAAGAAGCTCCTCGTCGACTACAAGAACCAGGGCGGCCCAACCGCGTTTGGCAACTCGCTCACCCAAGCCGAAGTCAACAACTTGGCGGCCACGTACTCCGAAGCGCAGGACCGCCTGTATCCCCATACCGGGGTCAAGCTGGGGTCGTGAACGCGCGGGCTGCCGTCAGCCGGCAAGGGCGCTCAGCCGCGTGAACCACTCCTCGACTACCGCGCCGCGGTCATAGCGCTCCTGAGCCAGCGCGCGACCTGCCTGCCCCTCGCGCAAGCGCCGCTGCGGATCGCTTCGATAAGACTCGATGCACGCCGCAAGCATCCGTGGATCGTGTGCGGGCTTCACGATGCTGCCCGTTCCCGGCGCCACCATGTCTCGTGCGCCCTCCGGGCCACTGGCGATCACAGCGCGCTCGCACAGCTGGCCAAAGATGATCGCCCGCGGCGCCCCCTCGAGTTCCTGGGGTGCAAACACCGCCAAGTCGCATGCCGAGAGCACCTTCTGCACATAGCCACGGGGCGTCGGCAAGAACCGAACCCGCTCCCCGTATGGAGCGGCTCTCAGCCGCAGCGCCGACTCATCGTCGCCATCGCCGGCCAGCACCAGCATCACGTCTTCCGGGAGGTAGGCCATCGCGTCGACGATCACGTCATTGCGCTTGCTGGCGTTCAAGCGCGAGATGCAGCCGAGCACGAGCGTCTCGTCCCGCACTTCCCACTCACGCCTATACGACTCCCGCGCCAGTGCGTCAAACGCCACCTCGGCGCCGTCCACGATGTTGTTGATGACGATCACCTTGGCAGCCGGCACGCCCGCTTCGATCAGCGATTCACGAGTGCTCTCCGACACCGCCACGATCAGCTTCGCGCGCCTGGCCGCGACCAGATAGAACAGACGCGCGAGACCGCGTGTGAGCGGTAGCGGCAGCCTGCCCCACTCCGCCCAAACGACCGCTCCGGTGAGACGTCTCGGCAGTAATGCCGACATCAGCTGCTCCTTCTTGAAATGCAACAGCGTCACATCGATCGGCTCGGTACGTGCCTCACGCTCCAGCGCCTTACGCAGACGCGCCAACCAAGGCAGGAAGCCGAGCGCCACCTTAGGCCAGCTCGATCGTTTGATCTTTGGACCCAGATCGATCGCTGTAAACGCCACCTCAGTGCCCGACACCAGCGCCGGCTGGTCGCCCAGCAGCGTCACATTTGCGCCATAAGCCTGCAGCGCATTCAGCAACTCCACGTTTGCGTACTCGGCGCCGCCGAGCTCGCCTGAGGTCTGTACCGACACCACATGCAGATGCGCTTGTAGCGGTCCGGACCCGCTGCCATGAGACTCCTGCGCCTGCCGCGCGGAGGCCCCATTCCCGTCCGACGTTGCGGGCACGTCGAGATGCCGAGCGATCGTGCTCAAGCGTTGGCGCTCCAAGGATGCCTCGACATTAATGCTCTCTCCGTGATCGACGCCGCGGCATCAGGCCGAGACGGGTAGCCAGCGGGGATTCGGTGCAGCGAGATTGGAACATACGGATGGACATAACGGACAAGCGTGCAGTCAGCTTCTCGCACGCGCGCGCGACTCGCATAAGAGTTTTCTGAGAACTTTCTTAGACTTGACGGCGCGGCCGCCGAGCGGCATTGCTAAAGGTGCCTGCGGCTGTAAGCGCGCTCGTGACACTGCCGGTCGCGGTAACCGCAACGCTCACGCCAAGCGGACCGCGGATTTCTTAGATCCTGTCGCGGCGCAAATCCCCGCACCGCGCCGCGGAGCCTCACGAAACCTCGCTTAAGCCATGGACAGCAGTCGACCCCTCGCCGTTGCACCGATGGACTCCTTCGTCCCAAACGCCTGTATGCGGCCCACAGAAGCGGCCATCATCCGACCGCGACTCGTTCCGTTTATATCGGTGCAGTCCCAAATGCGGTTCTTGACCGCACATATGGAATCGCTGTAGGCTGCACGATAACGAATGCCTACCGTTGCTGCCACCTCGATCTGACTTTGCCCGCTAGTTCCGAGAATTGATCTAGCCGCCCCGAGGACATGAGCGACGAGCACAGTCCACAGGAACCCACAGGCGCAAAGCCCGCAGCATCGATGGAGACCAGCGCGGTTGCATCAACGCCGCTCCTTGCCGGCGGCCATCTGCTGGCGGCGATCTCGACCAGCATCGTCGGCATCCTGCGCGACCACTACGGGCGCGGCCCGATGAAGGCCAAGACCTATGCGTTGGACGACATCGTCGTCGTCGTCATGCGCGGTAGCGGCTTCACCCCACTCGAGCAAACCATCATGGACAGCGGCGAGCCCGACCGCGTGATCGCCATGCGGGAGGACTTCCAGCGCGTCATGGCCACCCGCTACAAGCGCACCATCGAAGCGCTCACCGGCCGCAAGGTACTCGCCTTTCTCAGCCAGGCGCACGTCGAGCCCGACATCACCATGGAGATCTTCTTCGTCGACGGCCCGCTCAATGGTTTTGGCGCCGTTGAGATAATCGAGCCCGAGTAGCAATAGCAACACGCTCGCCCAGCTCCCAATCTCCGAGCGCAAGACCCTCGAGTCGATGACCGACCGACAACGCCAGGTGCTCGCGGCGCTGCTCACAACCGCGGATCGCCCGCAGCTCATGCCAAGCCAATAGACTCACCGGCTGTAGGGCGCGTAGCTCAGTGGGAGAGCGCTCGCTTCACACGCGAGAGGTCGCAGGTTCGAAACCCGCCGCGCCCATCCTCAGTTTCTGCTGTATCCAAGCCAATCTCCGATTCAGCGGGAATGTCAGCTGAGTGGCCAAAATCGCTCGGTGGGCCAAATAGTGGGCCAAAATCGCCGTTCTGCGCTCCGTAGAGGGTCGCCTGCGCGTCCGACAGAAGGTCATCGAGGGCCACGCCGTGCGATCGCTTGCTGCGGTCCAGAAGCTGCGCGTAGACGTCCATCGTGAGCTTGGAGTCCGTGTGCCCTACCTGGCTTTGTACGAATGGCACGTCGAAGTTCGTCGCCAGGAGCATGATCGAGACGTACGTGCGCCGCATGGGGTGGGGAGTGACGTGCGGTAGCGGCGGCAGACCGTTCGCGGTCAGCTTCTAACTGGCGCCGCGGTAGGTCTTGCCATTGGCGAGCATCGACATGGACCCGGCACTCAATCCAAACTCAAGGCGCAGCGCGTGTTGAGTCTCGCCCGTCTTGAGACGGCTGCGGATTTCCGCGACCTGTAGGGCGGTGAGCTTCGCTCGCTTTTGCGACATCGGCGCGGCTTCCATCTCGCCAGCTGCGTCGAGCAGCGCGACGAGCTGATCAATCTCCAGAAAGGTGCGGTCGGGCTTGGGGACGCGGACCCGTAGGCGTTTGGAGCGCGCGGGGTTGTCCTCGCGGAGCTTGTCGGCCACGGCGTCATCGAGAATCTCTGCGAGCAGGGTCATCATCATCTGGATCGAGCGCAGCGACAAGGGTTTGCGTCGCGGGCCGTTCTTGTCCGTGGGGCACCCGCCTGCGTCGATGATCTTCGCGAGCTACTGATTGCTTGGCCGTTGCAGGTCGTGGAGGAGCCGTCAAGCAAGTTCACGAGTGACTTCCGTACCACGCCGCGCAGGCGTGGGCTACTCGAACTTGCTTGACGGCGGGGGAGCGACCTGAATGCCGTGAGAGGGGAGATTACGCTCCCGGAGGCACCCCAGCACCAGGCATGGCGCGAAGCACACCTCGCCGCCAGCCAGCGCATCGCCGGATTCCGCAGTGATCTACGCGGCACACTGGACGAGGCCATCACCTTGCTCGAAGCCGATCACGAGCCCGACTCAAACATGTGGTTCGAGTTCAGCGAGCGCCTGCGGTATACCTCCCGCCTGCTCGCATCAGCGATCTACTGCCTGCGCGAGTGGCCCGAGCCCCACGACTCCCACATCGACATAGACGACCCGCCCTACAAGCAACAGGGACGCCGCCACTTCTGGGGCTGGGACGGCGAGTTCCCGTATTGACCGGCGTCCCCGCTGCTGATCCGCACAGCGCCAACTGTCTCCAGCGATGCTCCACGGCTAAGGTGACCGGCACACTATGAGCGATTTCAATTATTCGGGCGCGTTGCCGAGCTTGATACTGGACAGGTTGTCTACATGATTATTGGTGGAGTGGCTGTCGCTTCCATCGAGTGCATAGCCAACGACACCGGGCGGGAGGTCCGGCACCGGATACATAGTCGGGCTTTCTGCCAAGTCTGTTGACAGTTCTGCGAATTCTTCGGGATCGGATTCGGGATCCGGGCCTCCCGAGTGTTCTATCACCCATTCGATAACCCGCTTTGTAGCACCCTCGACCTCTTCCCAGAAGCTTTCCCCAACGCCCTCAACGACCTTATTCAGCTGCCAGATATACCCGTCCGCGTTGCCGCGATAGATCCCTTCCGGCAGATCGCCAGACACGAAGTCGGTCGCAATGGGAACCTCTATATCGTCAGAGGTAGTTTTGACGAGAACTACAGAGTTCTCGTCAACGCGGAAAAGCTGATCGTCATAGCACGTAACGACAGAACCGATAGGGCCCTCGATGAGAACAGAGCGCGTGTTCTCGCTTCCTTTGCCATTCATGGAGGGCTTTTCAGAGTGCGTCACAGTCAAAATCACGCTGCTTTTGTCATCGAGCAGTTTGACTGCGTCTGGTGCATGGGTCGAAACGAGGAAGCCCAGCAGGATTTTTGCTAGTACCCCTTCGAGTCGCACCCGTGTCGGCGGATGCTCATCTATAGCCCGGATAAGTGCCTCCGTTAGCACATCAAGCTGCTCGCTTGAACATCGCTCGGCCTTATCGGCGCCGATTACGCTTGCAATGATATCTACAGACACCGCCAGCTCCTTTTGTGGGCAAATGTTGGGTGGATTCCACGGTTTGAGACTACGGTGCGCGCCTGGAGCGTGGGTCTTGAAACACACGGATTTCCCGCAAAGAGCGAGACTAATCCGGATAAAAGAAACAAAAGATGGAATCTAACGGGATGACAGCCACCCGTCTACCTCCGTGAGGCCCCAGCTGGGACCGAGTGCCGGCCTGCGACAGCGCAGTTCATCGGCCGCTGATACATATCGATATGCGGCGTGTAGTCCTGTCGTAGATTGGCACAGTCGCTACGACCTTCAGAGTTGGAAAGGGCATCGCCACCGACGTCCAGTGCACCTCGGCGTCCCGTTGCACCATGCTCGCCCCAGCAGCATCAAAGGCCGGCGTAGTAGACGTACGCGCCATCGCCAATCGGAAAACGAGCAAGAAGAACCCGCCGACCGACCAGTTGGAGTACGAATAGACGGAAGGCAGACTCGCTGGCGGCCACTCAGCGCCTTCCCGATCACACAGCCCATGCCTGCGCCGAGCCGCGTCCGATGCCGCTTGTGCGATGGTCGAGATCGGCTCGGCTGTCTGTATCTGTAGCACCTGGCCCTTCGCCGCTATTGCGGTCAGACTAATAGTTGCGCTCGTTGGGATCTGTCGTTATGCTCTCGGTCATGCTGCCAGTGACCCGGCTTCCTTCGGCAATAGCTACGCAGGCGAACACGCTCGCTGAGCATGGGAGGTATCGTGAACGAGCATGAGCGCCAGTCGGAGCCAATTCGGAGCGGCGATCTGATCCCGGAATCAGCTGTTCGGCAGGTCGCGGACGAACGACGGGACGAGAGCGAACTCGCCTTGGTCACGAGCATGCTCAGCAAAGTGCCGGAGCTTACGCGCGATCCAAGCGTCAAGGTCAGCAACTACATCGACGGTCTAGTCAAGCAACGCGCGGAACTCCTTGAGCGCCTCAGACCGATACCGACGGTGGGGTCCCGGGCAAGGCGGATTGACTCGCTTGTCTCAGACCTAAGTCCCTTCTTCACATCATGGAGAGTAGGAAATCTGCCGTACTTCTCCGAGGGCGTCACCGAAACGCCGCACGAAGACGGAACGAGCGGAGGCTTCACGACCGAGAGCCTTCCAGTAGGTGCCGTCGAATTCTCCGGCAACCCGCGCGACGCGGGGCTAGTGAATCCCTACGGCCCAAAGCGGTGGAGACACAACTGGACATGCTCATACGTGTTCCCACCCGCCCCGGCCACCGGGAAACTCCACTACCGCTTCTCGATTGCAACAAGCTGGGAGGCTGTCCTAGCTAGCGCACTCGCCGGCATCGTTAGCGCCTCCATCACCATTGGCCGCACGTCCGACGCGCAGACTGGCAGTCCCTTTGGGCCTAGTGCCGAAATGGAGCGGGCATTTCCGTTCCTCTTTGTGCTGCCGGAAATCAGCACCAATCTCCAGATCACCGAACCGCTCATTGAGTTCTCCGGCGCTATCGAGGTCCAGGCCGGAAAGAATGCCGCGATCGGGTTGATCTGCGACATACAAGCGAGCCTCGCCAGCGGTTATCTCGAGCTGCTCGGGGGCTCCATGTGGACACGACTGGTTGCGCCGGACGAGCCCTCAGACTACGCGATACGCGATCAGCTCGAATACGTATTTGAACCCGACTGGTGGGTGCACGCCGTCGGACAGCGTCTCGAGTACACCACAGCCTCATAGCCGCGCAGGCAAGTGACGCACCGAACGGTTTGTTGTCTATTGCCTGATTCCGATTGCAGCGGTCTGTGAATTTGAAGAGTGCCAGACCAACGCAATCTGGGGAAGCGCAGGCTTTACAACGTAGCGGCGCGGCACGGGCCAAGATGCTGTAGGATTCCGGTCCTCAGATTGCATTGCGCTTATCGTTGACACTGTCAGGGGGGGACTGATGCGGACATTGCGTGAGGTGATTGAGGCGAACTCTGAGCTGACCCAGCTGCTCTCGTACGACTCGGTCTGGACCGGTCACTCGCGGGATTCTCGCTGGATCGCTGAGAACCCGTTTGAGTTGCTTCAGATTGCACAGCATTTCCGTCTGGCGATAATCAACGCGCCTCATCGCGTCAGGTATATCGAGGAAGTCGCGGATGCTCCTGAGTTCGCCGATATGCCCGAGACGCTGAGCGCGGTACTCTCGCAAGACGTGGATGGGCGTCAAGTGCTCGATGCGGTTCAGCGACATGACGGCATCGCCGCTCTTGCTCGTGAGGCTACGAGAGAGGTGGCCGAGCACGAACCCGACGAGCTTCGCCACCTTGATGACGACCTTCGTCGCCTTCTGGCCGGCGAAATCCCCGAGGGCTACTTTTGGAAAAAATTCATGTGCGGGGTCGCGAAGGCATCGATGGTGGGTGGCCTTCTCACGGTATGGATCCCTCCACATGCGCACGCCGTGCCCGCGGTCGCTCTCGGCTCGAAGGTCTATAAAACCAATCACTGCGGGGATGAGTAGTGGCTGCGCGAGGACCGACGGAGAACGCCGATGGTGCAACCAAGGAACACCAGACGCTGTCGCAATGCGGCCAGTTCAGCGTGGCGGCGATTGCGGCGATCAATCACTAGCCGAACTCAGATCTTTAGGAGGACGACCTACATGACTCTCTCCCCAGCATCTGCCCTTCAGCCGACCCGGCTGGCTCTTACCGCTCATGTGGCGCCCGAGGACGCCGGCGGCGTAGCGTCTGGGCCACCCAGCGACCAGATCCCCACAACAGGCGCTGACCTTACGCAGCTCGCCCAGGAGCAATACAACCTCGATGTATCTGCTGCGGTAACCCTGGGGTTCTCGGTTGTATCGCTCAAGGCTGATGCTAAGCACGACGTCCTCGTCTATCAAGTTGCGCGCTATAAGGACGTGTCAGATGCAAAGGGCGAGACGTATCGCTTTGGCATCGCTGTCGAGGCGACCATCCAGGTCACCGTCGATCACTTCGAAGGGGGTTTGACGCTCCCAACTGTAGCCGCTAACGTCCAACTGGGTTACTCCTCAGCTTCCTCGGACCTCGCCGTGCGCGGCTATGCCTTCAGTCATGAAAAGGCAGTCACAGTGCCGCCATGGGGTTCATTCAGCGTTGACAGCTATGCAGCGTTCGAGAAGTCAATCGACGAAATCGTGGCCGCAGTCCTGTTCGACAACGACAAGATTAGGCCGGTACTCCTTGCGACTACGACCCCGCCAATCAATAGCGCCGACACAACGCCCCCGCAGCATCGCTTTTTCTACAAACTCGGCGAGGCACTACACCGCTAGCGAATAGGCGGTATCCGCCCGTCCCTCCGCCCACAGTCGTCTAATGAAGTTGCGGCAGACTACGCTTGCACGATCGAGCCTTGCTTGCGGGCGTTCGACGGGCGTATGATTAAGTAGTAACGGAGGTCCGCTTTATGGAGAACAAACAGTACGAAGTTGTGCTTGTCCCGCAGGCAGAGGGCGGGTTCGTCGTGTCCGTTCCCGAGCTCCCTGGCGTTGTCACCGAGGGGGACACCGTGGCTGAGGCCCTGGCGATGGCGGAGGACGCCATCGAGGGCTATCTCGCCACCGTGCGCGACCAAGGGTGGGAGCTGCCGTCAGTTCGGCGTGAGCAGGTAGCCGTCAGCGGGTGAGCGACAAGCTCCCTGCCGTCCGCCCCCAACAGCTCATACGTGCCGTAGAGCGTGCGGCTGGGAGCGTGAGCGCACCCGCGGCAGTCATCAATATCTTGTCCACCGCGATAGGCACGAGGCAATTGCTGTGCCCGCCCATAACCGAGACGTCAAACCTGGCCTGCTGCTCGCGATCATCAAAGCTGCTGGTCTGGGTCGGCAGGAGTTTCGCCGACTGTGTAGCAACTTCGCATACCGCCGATTTGCGACGTGACGCTAACGCGCATGTCACGGTCGATGACTCAAAGTTCCAAAAAGAGATTCCAGATGGATCTGCACGGAGATTTGCGGCGTGCGGTGCTCGAGAATCGCAATGGCAAGCTCGATCGCCTGAGCCGTGGCGACCATGAGCAGAATGATCCACCGCCAGCAGTAGAACCACAGTTTCCACTGCGCCTGGCGGACTTCGATTTTCGACAGTTCCCGCCGAAACCGGCGAGATGAAGATGAACCCATTTGGGTCCTCCTTATTCATCATCGTCGGCCTGCGGGGTTAGCTTCGGACTAACGCATCTGCGCACCCCGCGTTCCTTCGCAGGATTCGTCCCAAACGAACACTGATTTCGGTTCCCCGACACCTGATCGAGGACTCGACATTTGGCGTCGAGAACCTTTCCACGCTCTCTCTCTCGTCTTCGACCACCTTGTACGTCGCCTGCAGGAGCGCGTCCACGGTGCCTTCTAGTGGTTGGAGCGAGGACCCCATATCGACACGATGACGGCCTCGGCAGACGGTTAAGGGCTTGACAGCTCCCCTAAGTGACTGAGTCGCTTGGTGGACGAGCCGCGATCGCGTGGCGCAGCTGCTACCCTTTCGGAAGTCTAGTAGGAACTTTTGTAGGGTATTCAATGTGCGATCAGGAGGCCCAATGACTGCCCCAAGCGTGGCGCATCCCATAGATCCAGACTTCCCCTCGCCGGGCCGCGCCGAGGCGCTCTATGCCCGCATCGTCAACGAGGTCCGTGAAAGCGGGTTGAGCACCGCGGACATCGCGCGCCTAGTTGGGGTCGCCGAACGCCAGGTGCGTAACTGGACCTCTGGAGGCAATACACCAAGCGGACGTAACCGCGACCGCCTGCTCGAACTGCATTACGTGACGCAGGCTCTGCGCGACCTCTACACGCACGAGGGCGCCGAGATCTGGCTGCACGGTCGCAAACGCAGCCTCGGCGGGCGCCGCCCGGTGGACATGCTCGCCGACGGCGCTTACGAGGAGGTACTCGACGCCATCGAGAGCAAACGCGCGGGGGCCATGTGAGGCAGCGCGACCTTCTGGCCGCGATCTCCAAACTGCAGCCGATCCACCTTCAGGGCACCTTCGAGCGGCACACCTCGCTGCTCTGGGGCGAGCTGCAGCCCAGCGCCGCAGGCGGACGCTGGGGCGGGCGCCGCGCCTACGAGGTTCTCTACCTCGGGCGCCCTCGTAGCAGCGTCGTGATCGAGGCATACCGCCATCTCGTCGATGACGAGCTCGACGACAGCGCGGCGCTAGCGACGAGCGTTCTGGAGCGCCGCGTCGTGACTTGCGAGGTAGACATCACCAACGTCCTCGACATCCGTGCAAGCGCCGCCCTCGGGGCCGTCTCCCTCGGCGAGACACAACTCTTTTCGGATGTCGGCGATTACGCCGCCTGCCAAGCGGTCGGGGCTGCCGTACACCAACTCGGACTCTCTGGGCTCATCGCGCCAGCCGCCAGCCGGCAAGGAGAGACACTCGCCCTGTTCCCCGCCAACCTCCCAGGCGAGCAATGGCCCAAGATCACCAAGCGTGATATCTGGCGAGGTCTTCCACGCGATCCTCGACGTCTCCGGCTCGTGGACGAAGGCTGACAACGCTCACCGACAGGGGAACGAGCCGGCGTGTGGCCGCGAGCACAGCGTGCGTCGATTTTGGCCCACCGACGCAACTTGGTGGGCCAAATCCACCGGAAAGCCCCGGTTATCCGGAGGCAACAACGCATCAAGTCGCTAGACGCGCATGGCTTGTTAGAGGCTGTCGCACGACGCGAGCGCAGCGCACTTGGAGCATGGCGCTGGCTCCCAGGCATATCCACTGTGACGAGCAAGTCTCGTCACCAAACGTCGGGCGGCCGCCCCCACAGCCGTCGACGAACGAGCGGCTCACCTCCACTGCCGCTCGCGCAGACACATGTGCACCCGTCCGCCCCGCATCCCTGTCTGGGCGGACGGGTCGTGTGTCCGTCGGCCGCGCACCCGGGTTCGCTGCTCAGCCACCGACCGTGAACGGAACGCTCGCGCGGCCGTTGCCGGCTCCTGCGGCCTGCCCGACCGCGGCGGATTGCGCTGGGATACCGGCCCACAGCCCCCGCTCGCGCAAAACGGGCAGCACGCCCTCTGCGAACCAGTAGGCCTCCTCCAAATGCGGGTAGCCGGACAGCACGAACTCGCTGATGCCGAGCGCCGCGTACTCCTGGATGCGGTCGGCGACTTCCTCGTGGCTGCCGACGAGCGCGGTGCCGGCACCGCCGCGTGCGAGCCCTACGCCGGCCCACAGGTTGGGTGCTACCTCGAGCTCGGACGCGGACCCGTTGTGCAGCGAGAGCATCCGCCGCTGACCCTCGGACTCGCTGCGCCGCAGCCGCTGCTGTACAGCCTGGATCGTCGCCGCGGGGATGCCGTCTAGCAGCCGCTCGGCCTCACGCCACGCCTCGTCGGCGCTATCACGGCAGACCACATGCAGCCGTATGCCAAGCCGCAGTCGCCGGTCCTGCTCTGAGGCGATCGCCGCCACGGCAGCAAGCTTCTGGCGCAACAGCGACGGTGGCTCGCCCCAGCTGAGATACACCTCCACATAGCGTGCGGCGACGTCGAGCGCGGCTGGCGAAGAGCCACCGAAGTAGATCGGAGGGGCAGGCGCGGGCAGTGCTTCGAGCTGCGCGCCGGACACCGACAGCCGCTCACCCTCCACGTCGACCTGCTCGCCGCCCCACAACGCGCGCACGATCGACAGGAACTCGGCGGTGCGCTCGTAGCGCGCGTCCTTGTTGAGGTGGTCGCCCAGCGCGCGCTGTTCGGCGCTGTCGCCGCCGGTGACGACGTTGAGCAGCAGTCTGCCGCCGCTTTGGCGCTGGAAGGTGGCGGCCATCTGCGCGGCGAGCGTCGGGCTCACGAGACCGGGCCGAAACGCGATCATGAACTTGAGGCGCTCAGTGCGCTGGCTGAGCATGGCGGTGCTCACCCACGCGTCTTCGCACCACAGCCCGGTGGGCGTGAGCGCGCCCTCGAACCCGAGCTGCTCGGCGGCGAGCGCCACCTGTGTGAGGTAGCCGAGCGAAGCGTTACGCGGCCCGCCGGCGACGCCCAACGGTCGCTGCCCCTCGATCAGCCTGCGCCCGTCTCCCTGCGTGGGCAGGAACCAGTGGAAAGTGAGCGCGCCGTCCGCGTGCACGCCGGCGGGCATGTCACACCTGCCCATGCTGTGGCGGGAAGACACCGCTGACCGTGTAGCGGCCGATGTGCTGGAGCTTCCAGCGAACGGGGTCGTGCAGGGTGTGGGTGCGCGCGTTGCGCCAGTGGCGATGGAGGTCAAGGTCGTTGGCGGCGGAGCGGGTGCCGGCGAGCTCGAACAGAGCGCTTGCAGTCTCCACGGAGACGCGGTCGGCGAGCGCCTTGGCGGTGGCCACGGCGATGGATGCCCGGGCTGAGCCGGCCTCATCAACGCCCTCGCATTCAACCACATCGATCGTGCGGGCGGCGTCGCTGAGCAATGCCTGCGCGGCGCGCACGCCGATGGCGAGCTCGCCGACGCGCTGGATCAACAGAGGATCGTCGCTGGCGCGCTCGACCTCGGCCTCGAACCATGGTCTTGAGGCGGTGCGCACGAACTCGCACGCATCCTCGAGCGCGCCGACGGCAATACCCACGTCGATGGCGGTGTGGATGAGCTGCGCACGCGCGCCGTATACCTGCGGGCGCTCGAACATGCGGTGGTGCGCCACGACCATGTCGGCGGGCACGGCGACGCAGTCGAGCTTGACGGTGCCGCTGGCGGTGGTGCGCTGGCCCATGCCCTTCCAGTCGTCGACGATCGTGACGCCGTGCGTGTTGGCAGGGAGGATTGCCACCTGCGTGCGCCCGTCGTGGTCCTTGGCGAGCACGGTGAGCCAGTGCGCGAGCAGCGAGCCGGTACAGTAGAACTTCTCGCCGTCGAGCACGTACCCCTCGTGGGGGTTGCCACGCAGACTGGTGCGAATGTCGGCGACGGTCTTGGACCCAGCCTCTGACTGCGCGTTTGCGACACGCTGGCCGGCAAGCACCTCGCCAAAGATCAGCTCCTGCTGGGTGGGGGTGCCAAGCTGGCGGATGAGCTCGAGGTAGACGAAGTGGCTTTGCGGTATCTGGGCGACGTTGGGGTCGGCGCTGGCGACCACGCTGATGACTTGCGCAAGCGTCTCAAGCGAGACGTCTACTCCGCCGTGCGAGCGCGGCACGGTGATCGCGAGCAAACCCTCCTGGGAGAGCAACTCGATCTCGGCGGTGGGCAGCTCGCGCAGGCGGTCGCGCTGGGCGGCGCCGGCAGCAATCTGCTCCCGCAGCGCCCAGACCCGTGCGAGCGCATCAGCGTCGGAGTCAATGCGCCGGGCTGTCGCGTTGGCGGTGCTCACGCTGTCACCGGGGAAGGCAGCTCGACCGGCGGCTGCGGCTCGAGCCCTAGCTCGGCCTCGAGCTCGCGTACGATCGGCAGCACCTTCAGACCAAAGTAATCGACCTCCTCCTGGAAGTGCAGGAAGCCTGAGAGGATCAGCCCGACGCCGAGCTTGCGGTACTCGACGATGCGCCGTGCAATCTGCTCAGGCGTGCCGATCAGGCCGCTGCGGAAGCCGTCGTTGTACTGCACGAGGTCCTTGAACTCGGAGTCCTGCCACATGCCGCGCCCGTCAGCGGAGGACTGCCCGGCGTGCTTGACGGCGGCGCCGAAGCCCTCGACGGCCTGGCGGTCGGCCTTGGCGATGATCTCCTCGACGACGTCGCGTGCCTCGGACTCGCTGTCGCGCGCGACGATAAAGGCGTTCAGGCCGAAGCGAATGTCAACGCCGGGCTTGCGCCCGGCAGCCTGCGCATGAGCAGAGACCTCCTCGATCTGGCTGCGGACACCCTCGAAGGAGTTGCCGTTCATGAAGTACCAGTCGGATACGCGGCCGGCCATCTGGCGCGCGGCGGTGGAGTTGCCGCCCTGGAAGATCTCAGGGTGCGGCTTCTGCAGCGGCTTGGGTTTGAGTGTGTAGCCGTGCAGGTTGTAGAAGTCGCCGGAGAACTCGGCCTCGTCCTGGGTCCAGCTGGCCTTGAGCACGCGGATGAACTCCTCGGAGCGACGGTAGCGCTCGTCGTGCTCGAGCCACGGCTCGCCGAGTGCTTGGAACTCACCCTTGAACCAGCCGGAGACGACGTTGACGGCGAAGCGCCCGCCGGAGATGACGTCGGCGGAGGCGCCAAGCTTGGCGAACACGCCTGGCTGCCACAGGCCGGGGTGGATCGCGGCGATAACCTTAAGTTTCTCGGTGGCGAGCAGCAGCGCGAGGCTGAAGCCGGTGGACTCGTGCTGGTACTCGGCGCCGTAGCTGGCCATGTAGCGGACCTGGCTGAGCGCGTACTCAAAGCCGCGGTTCTCGGCCAGGCGCGCGAGTTCGCGGTTGTAGTCGATGCCCCAATCGGTGCGCTGCTCGATCTTGGAGACGACAAGTCCGCCACTGACGTTGGGCACCCAGTAGGCGAACTTGATCGGATCCTCGCTTGTGATGGCCATCTGCGGACCTCTCTTTCTCATTATTTTTATTGTTTTTATGAAGATTGGAGTGCGTCGTGATTCATACCTGCGCACCACCAGGGAATCTCAGCCGATGCGTTCCAGGACGGCGACCCGTCGGCGCCTCACCGGCCGCTTCAGGGCCGGCGGGCGCTCGCGCTCCAGCCGCGAGTAGGAACCGCGGAAGAACAGCAGCGGCGCCACCTCGGTCGGCGCGCTTGACGTCGACAGCGCCTCGCCGATCACGATCATGTGATCGCCGGCGTGGTGCATCGCGCTAACCCGGCAGGCGATGGTGGCGAGTGCGTCGGGCAGGCACGGCAGGCCGGATTCGTGCTCGCCGAAGTGGACCTCGTGCGATCGCGCCTGCTCGCCCTTGGCAGCGAAGCGGTTGGAGTGCGCCTGCTGACCCTCGGCGAGGATGCTGACGGTGAAATGCAAAGTGGCCTGCACAGCGGCGAGCGTCTCGCTGTCGTGGGCGAGGCACACGAGTAGCAGCGGCGGCTCGAGCGACACGGAGGTGACGGCGTTGACGGTTGTGCCGACGGGGCTGCCGTCGTCGCGGCGCGTGCTGACGACACAGACGCCGGTGGCGAAGTGACCCATGACCTGGCGCATGTCTTGCCTGGACGTGCTCATGCGATTCCCTCGGGGATCTCCGCGCCCACCCACAGCGGGGCGTCCGCGTCGAACCTGGGACGGCGAGCATCGAACCCCGGCCGATGATCGGGGTCGGCGAGCACCAGCGGGTCGACAGCGCTGAGCGTGTGCCCAAGCCGCAGCGCCTTGGCGAGCATGTATGGCTGTGACTCGGGGTGCGCGTCGACCTCGATCGGGACCTGACCGGAGACCTCCAGGCCGTATCCCTCCAGGCCGATGATCTTGCGCGGGTTGTTGGTGAGCAGGCGAATGCTCGACAGTCCGAGGTCGGCGAGGATCTGGGCGCCGATGCCGAAGTCGCGCAGGTCTGCGGCGAACCCGAGTGCGAGGTTGGCATCGACGGTGTCGAGACCTTGGGTGTCCTGCAGCTCATACGCGCGCACCTTGTTGAGCAGGCCGATGCCGCGTCCCTCTTGCGCTAGATACACGATCGCACCGGCGCCCTCGGCGGAGATCTGGCGCATGGCCTCGTGCAGCTGCCCACCGCAGTCGCAGCGCAGCGAGCCAAACACCTCGCCGGTGACGCACTCGGAGTGCACGCGCACGAGCACGTCGCGCACGCCGGCGACCTCGCCGAACACGAGCGCGAGGTGCTGGCCGCCGTCGATCAGCGAGCGGTAGCCGTGTAGTCGGAAGACGCCGAAGGGCGTAGGCAGTCGCGCACTGGCGACGCGCTCGACGAGGCTCTCAGACTGGCGGCGGTGAGCGATCAGCTGGGCCACGGTGACCATGCGCAGGCCGTGGCGAGCGGCGTAGGGGATGAGATCGCCGACCCTGGCCATGGTGCCGTCCTCGTTGAGGATCTCGCAGATGACGCCGGCTGGCGACAGGCCCGCAAGGCACGCTAGGTCAACGGCCGCCTCGGTGTGCCCGGAGCGCTCGAGCACCCCGCCACGGCGTGCGCGCAGCGGGAAGATGTGGCCGGGGTGAACGATGTCCTCGGCGGTGCTGGCGGGGTCGATGGCGGTCTTGATGGTGTGTGCGCGATCGTAGGCGGAGATGCCGGTGGTGACGCCGTGACGCGCCTCGATCGAGACGGTGAAGGCGGTCTCGTGCAGCGACTGGTTGCGCCGCGTCATCGGTCGCAGGCCGAGCTCGTCGCAGCGCTCGGCGCTGAGCGCGAGGCAGATCAGGCCACGTGCCTCCTTGGCCATGAAGTTGACCGACTCGGGCGTGGCGAACTGCGCGGCCATCACCAAGTCGCCCTCGTTCTCGCGGTCTTCGCCGTCGCAGACGATCACGGTGCGCCCATGGCGGATGTCGGCGATCGCGTCGTCGATCGTGTCGAACGGGCGAGTCATGCGAAGGGGCTGTTGGGCGTGCTGTTCACGCATACGAGGATGGTCGCTCGGGGGGGTGCGGTCAAATAGGGATCGTGGAGTGGGCGATAGGACGCACCTCTCACTCGTGAGCGGTGGCGGCGGTGTACGCGACGGCCTCCTCGGTGAACAACTTGTGCAGGTCGCGCGTAGCGCGACTAGGCGTTCCGGAGCGTCGGCGCTGGACCACCAGACGCACGCCGGTGTGGTCGTCGGCGAGCGAGCGAGCGGTGATCGCACCGCGCTGCTCGAGCGGGTCGCCGAAGACGCTGTAGCTCGGCAGCACAGTGACGCCGAGCCCGGCGGCGACCATCAGCTTGCCCATCTCAGCTCCGTCAGCGGAGAAGGAGAAGGAGGGCTTCTCCCCTCCAAGCAGGCGGTTGAGGTAGCGGTGCATGGCATACCCGGAGCGCATTGCGATCAGTGGCTGAGCGATCAGATCGGCGGTGCTTACTGTCTCAAGGTCTGTAAGCGGGCTGTCGCTGTGGATGCAGACGACGGGGTGGCCGCGCAACAGCTCGACGGTGTGAAGCTCGGGTGTGACCTCGTCGCCGTCGAGGTAGTTGACGAGCCCGAGGTCGAGACCGCCTTCCAGCAGCGAGCGGTGCAGGAGCTGCTGCTGGAGCAGCACAACATCGACCTGCGTGGTGGGGTGCGTATCGCGGAATGCACGGATGGTGGCGGTCAGCAGTGGCGAGGTGGCGGCGCTGACGGTTCCGAGCCTGATCGTGCGGCTGCTCTCGTGCTGCTCGTCAGCGGCGAAGCGCAGGCGCTGGGCGGCCTCGATGACGTTGAGCAGGTGCGGCAGCAGCTCGCGTCCCTCGGCGCTGACGGTGGCGCCGGTGCGCTGGCGGTCGAGGATGTTGACGCCGAGCTCGGCCTCCAGCTTGCGCACGGTCTCGCTCAGGGCGGGCTGAGAGATGTGCAGCTCCTCGGCGGCACGCCGGAACGATCCAAAGCGCGCGACCGCGGCTGCGTATTCGATCTGCTCGATACGCATGACGCCGCGTTATCAACAATTTCTATCGAGAAGCTTGAGAATAGTGCGCGCAAGCGTACCACGCGCGTCGCCACCGATAGGACATGGCTATCGGGAGCTCGCGAACGTCTATTGGACGGCGGGCCATTTCGTGTGGATGCTTTGCGGGCTTTTCCGACTGCATTTATCGAGAATGCCTCCTGGGGCGTTCGCGAAAGGAGCCCGCCCCAATGATCGAGGTAACCGCACTGACCAAACGCTACGGATCGCTGACCGTCCTCGACGGGGTCGACTTCGCGGTGCAGGCCGGTGAAATCGCAGCGGTGGTAGGACCCAGCGGCGCCGGCAAGAGCACGCTGGCGCGCTGCATCAACTTGCTGGAGAAGCCAACCTCGGGCTCGATCCTCGTCGACGGGAAAGACCTCACGCGTCTCTCCCGCGGAGAGCTGCGCAGTGCCCGCCGTGCGATCGGCACGGTCTTCCAGTCGGCGAGCCTGCTGCAGCGGATGACGGCCGCCGAGAACGTGGCGCTACCGATGCGCTTCCTCGACATCTCCCACTCCGAGCGCGTCAAGCGCGTGCACGAGCTGCTCGACCGGGTGGGAATGCTGCACCGCGCCAACCACTACCCCTCGCAGCTGTCCGGTGGACAGCAGCAGCGGATCGGGCTCGCGCGCGGCCTCGCGCTCAAACCGTCGGTGCTGCTCGCCGACGAGCCGACGTCGGGGCTCGACCCGCAGACGACCGCATCGATCTTGAAGCTGCTGGCGGAGCTACGCGACGAGCTGCGCGTCGCGGTGGTGCTGATCACTCACGAGATGGACGTCGTACGCAGCGTGGCAGACAGCGTCGCACGCCTCCACGAAGGAAAGATCATCGAGCGCGGCCCCGTCGCTGAGGTGGTGCGCTCCTCGGACTCGGAGCTCGCGCGGGCGCTACTGCCACTGCCGCCTGGACCAACGCCGCACAACGAGCACGATGTATGGCAACTACGCTATGAGCGCCCGGACGTCGACCCAGCATGGCTTACGTCGATCGGCCGCGAGCTCGACACGGACATCGCCGTGCTGGCGGGGTTGATCGAGACGATCGACGATGGCGGTGCTGCCGGCCGCGTGACGGTGCGCGTCGAGCGCCCGCTGGCGCCCGCGCGGGTGCGAGCGGCGTTCGCCTCGCGCGGCATCCACGCCACGCAGGGCGAGACAGCACGAACCGACGA
>Ga0209624_10001466_pt1 | contig 18452 bp, 17 predicted proteins | sample JacPinW_OM2H0_O1_FD_188565 | JGI IMG/M metagenome (GOLD analysis project Ga0209624, IMG submission 188565) | Forest soil microbial communities from Algoma, Ontario, Canada - Jack Pine, Ontario site 1_JW_OM2H0_O1 (SPAdes) (version 2) | ecosystem: Environmental > Terrestrial > Soil > Boreal...
TATAATTTTCGTTCGTCCAACCAGCCAAATCCCACCGTGGGCGCGTAGCTCAATTGGCAGAGCAACTGACTCTTAATGGCTCGCAACTGCCCCATTTCCTATATTTTTCAATGGCTTACCCTTGGCACCCTTTGGTGAAATCTGCCCAATTTTGACCTCTTCGGTGCAAAAACGGTGCAAAATCATCGCTGCTCGGGTGTTCCTGGTTTCACACCTGCCAAAAGCCTTTTTTGAATGCGGCATCGCCCCTCTTCCACTCTCCAAAAATATCTTTTGTCACGAATTCCCGTATGAATAAGCGGGTATGGATCACGCCTTGGAGGCGATGATCGCTTCTTTCCTCCTGTAACTCCTCTTCGACCGTGGCCTCGCGGCCTAGGCTCCGGTTTAAGACGGATATATTAGCGGCATCAAACAACGCGCTTAGAAGTTCTCGATACTCCTCTTTCTCATTGTCAGCTATCCAGCGTTCTTTCTGCGATCGTTTAGCCAACTCGTGGCCGTAGCGTACACCAACGAGCGGTCCGACAGCGGCCCAAACTCCGAGAATGATGGTAGAGATGACGAATATATCCATCGCGATCTAGTCCTCCTTGTTGACGAGACGTGCCGCCATCGTAGTATCCCAATAATCTCACCAAAAATAGCAAATCTAGATCCGACAGGACCTGCACCGCCTTCCTTTCCTCTGAGACATTTCCTATGACCATGACACCAGAACAACAGAAATCAATTATTGCCAAGGAGTCCGCCTGGATCGATGCTGACCAATTCGCACCGCTGGACCTCAGCGCTTTTCCCGCGCTTCAACCGCCTCCAGCCCCGGAGGTCCACGATAATCGATGGGCCAAGGACTGGCGAGATACCGCCCTGTCCGCCAGCGCCGCTGAGCTACGTAAATTCGTTTTAGACCCCGATACCGAGACTCTGGAGCGGGTCGGCAACGAGATCGGCCACGAAGGCTTGCGCGACGAAGTGCGGCAGCGCAAGGGCGAATCGATTGCAGCAGCCTTTAAGCGAGCCAACCCTGCCTATCTAGCAACCGACAACAACTACCGCCTCATCGCCACCACTCTGGCGTTCAACGCGTTACCCGCAAGCCAACAGGAGGGCGAGCTTGACGAGATTGTCGCAGACTTGATTGATGCCCGATTCTGGTCCGTCACGAACCCTACTTCAACTTATCGCGCCCTCGACGCCGAGGGCTTGCTCGACGTTCCCGTTGGCACGGCTCGGAACTTGAGTGACAAAGAGAGGCTACATGTCACGCGCCTCGCGCAGGTAGGACGGACCGAGGACGCAGTGTCGCAGTACCTGCAATATGCGCTCGATGGTGAGGAACCGGGCGTGGAAATTTTGAATGATCCAAATTATAGACAGTGTTGTGACGACGCCGTGTTCACGGTTTTCGAAGCATACCAGTCGGACTATGCTCCGACTCCAGAGCGCGAGCGATATCTACTTCGCTACGCCGCTGGCCGTCCGCTGACTCTGACACTTCTAACGCAAGCTTGGCGAGCGTGTCAGCAGAACGAGCAGCGGCATGAACGCAGCGAGCTGCTGACAGGATGCCAGCGGCCCGAAGACACGCCACCACCGAGCGCGAAAGAGCTAGACGCGCTAGACAATGCGGCGGTTGATCGGCTCTATCACGATTCGTTAAAAGAAATACGCGCGGTCATTTCGTCGCAGTCAGGGAGTGCTGGCGTAATTTCGCTCTATTGCGGTAAACTGCGCGGGCAGGCGGTCCACGTCGATGAGCCTCTTTCAAATAGTCCTAATCGTCGCGCTCCTATTGCCGTTCTCTCCCCTTTCCTACGCCCCGACTCCAGGGCAAAGTGTCAAGCAGGACTCGGCATCCGTAACCATCAATCCACGCGAGGCAACTGTTCACGTGGGACAGACGCAGGCGTTTGAAGCCGTCGTTAAAGGCACTCACAGCACTGGAATACGATGGGCGGTTGCTGAGTCCAACGGCGGGCGCATAACCGACGATGGAATCTATACAGCGCCGCGCCATTTGGGCCTTTATCACGTTGTTGCGACCAGCGAGGAAAATCCCGCTGCAAAAGCTGTCGCCAAAGTAACGGTAGTGACGGAATATGACATTCCTGACTCGCAAAAGCTAATGTAAGCTCCGGAAAACCGCCTGCCCTGTAGTGGAAACGCCAGTCCAGTCCCCACCTTTTTGTTCCCGTCCAAAGGAAATCCCACATGGAATACCCCGACGTACATTTATCCGACGACGATCTTCTCTTGCCGTGGGCACCCGCCGGGAGTGCTGGCGTAATGAGCATCATTGACTTCGCGAAACAGCACAGGCTCAAATTGCGCCGGGATACGGACGGTAGCGACATCATCCGAGGCATCTACGACGAGAGCCATATCTACGAGTGCAACGAGAACGAGATGGGCGTCATGTTCATCACGCCAGCCACCAAGCCCGCGCGTCCATTCTTCTGGCGAAAGCATCGTGACTCCGGTATCGCAACCGGTATGCGATCGACAGTTGAGTCCGCAACTTATGGAACGTGCCATATTACTTAGGAATTATCGCTATTCAACTTTAGGATCATCGTGATGACCCTTTGGCCAATGGAACGACCCTCATCACATGGCTAAACTGTCATTGCCCTTTGGCGCTTTCGACAAAACATGCCTCGCAGTACCCTGCAAGATTTGACTCGCAACGATTGGACTCTAATTGAGTCTAAGGCCAAGCGGATAAGCTTAAAGCTAGGTCAGGAAATCATTAAGGAAGGTGCTCGGATCGACCACCTTTATATTCTCCGTCGCGGGTCGGCTTCGGTTGAGCTAGAAGGAACGACCTCTCGTGCGGTGATCGCAACGCTTAGCGCAGGCGATGTCTCTGGCGAAATGGCGTTTCTCGGAGACAGTACGGCGACGGCGGCCGTTGTCGCCAAGGATGAAGTTGAAGTGGACGCGATCTGGGCGGACGACCTACGTGAACTCGTAGCCGTGTTTCCCGGATTTGGCGTGAGGTTCTACCGCTCACTCGCAGTCCTACTTGCCCAACGATTGCGTGAGACATCGAAGGAGTTGCTGAGAGAGATGACCAAGAAGCAATGACCACCTGTTGTGTCCGAATTGATCCGGATAGCGCGTACGAAAGCTACCTCCAACTGTTTTTAACAGGCGTTATCACAACTTTGCGCTTTTTTGTTCGCCAGACAGGCGTTTCACTCATCTTCGGGGAAGCAGATTGAACCTCGTCAGAACATCTGCCGCGACGAGTACAAGCAAGCCAACGCTCGCGAGTCCTAGGATGGGACGGAATCTCGCAGCCACTCGCCAACTGCGCCCCCTAGTAACTCCTACACCCCTGATCGCCGCCTGCAGGAACGAAAATGGCGAGTGCTAGACCAACAAAATCCAGCCAAGGGCTTCCGCATGGTGTTGGATTGTAGCGCCGAATCTCGTCATCTGAAGTTTCCGGTGTCGTAATTGATTACCGGATTAGCGCGGGCCGGTCTTGCGCTAATGGGGCAGACTGTTAGAGGCTGGAGAACTGCCCCTCCTTTTTCTTCCTCCATCACCAGTTCCCATCGCGTTGTATAGAGGTTCCAATTCATGCCCGACATTACTCCCGACCAGACTCCTACCACCCCAGGCCAACTCCTTGCCGGGCCACCGCCCAACACTTCGAACATGCCGCTAAATGCGCGAGCAGGACAGCCTCCGTCTCTCCCTGGACCGCAGGCTCCTCAACAGCAGCCCGCTCAGCCGACGCCAGAGCGGGCGGTGGCAGCGAAACATCACGCGCTAGGCCGTGCCGCGAGCTTCTTGTTCGGCGCGGAAGTGAATCCGGACACCGGGGAACCAGTGAAGCAAAAGCCGGGCGCGATTTTTCGTAGCCTGTTGGCTGGCGCACTTCTCGGGGGCGCTATCGGCTCCGAGGGCAACGCTGGCGGTGGCAAGGTGGGAGGTTTCCTCGGCGGCCTCGGTCGTGGCGCGGTGGGCGTTGAACAGCAGGCGTATCAGAGACGCCAACAGGCGCAACAGGAAGCCCAGACTAACGCGCAACACAAGCAGGAGATGACGTTAGAACAGCAGAAATTCGACGAAGAGAAGATGCAGCACGCATCGACCCTTGAACATTGGAATCTTGAAAACCTCGCGAGAGGACGAGAGGCCGATTACAGAGATCGCGAACAGTTCGAAAAGGAAAACGAGATCGATCTCAACGTCCAGAAGTGGGCAGTGGATAACGGAGCGTTTGTAGCTCCCTCTATTCCTCAGAATGGCGTGCCGGGCAACGGACCCGACATGATGAAGGCGATGACTAAGAATCCAGTGGCGTTCAATCCCCCCGCAGGCGTGGGACGCTTAATCGTAAAGAAATATGACTTCGATAACCTCGACCATGACACTAAGAACGGGTGGACTGAAGATGCCAAGCCAGCTCGCAGGAATGAGGAATCTGTGGCACCCGTTGTCATCGTGGGTAAGGTTATGGCCTCCCGACTAACTTCCTTTTGCGCGCGCTCCAAGGCGGCAAACATTTCCGTGCTTAACTTACTGGGAGGCGCCGCCGGCATGGAAAAAGAAACATTTTCGGCGACGACTTTTACTAGCGGATCGTTGATGAACACGGCTAGGGTCTCGCGAAACTTTCCAAGATCTTCGTCGGGCAGTGCGCGTACGTCGAGGGTCGCTTCCGCGGAGGGTGGGATGACGTTGGATTTGTAACCTGCTTTCAGCATGGTGGGAACGACGGACGTCTTCCGCGTGGAACAGTGAACCAAGAAGTTCACATCGCCACCCCCGATCAGTGTCGGTAGCGGTACTAAAGCGCGAGACTCAAAAGATGAAGAGGAGAAGGCACTTTCGGGTCGCTGGAAGTGAGCTTCTCCTCATCCTAGCGGCGTTCCTTTTCGTGACCGGCTGCTCGCTAGTTAAATCGGAATCCGATGTGCTGGGCGAATTCGAACTTAAAGTCGGAAACGGCAAAATAGCGCTGAAAGTGTTGCCTGACGGAAGCTTTTCCGAAACGATCTTCTGGCCGACCGGGAAAGTAGAGAACCGTTTTGGACGATGACTGTGGAATAAGGAGAGAGTCAAGTTTCGATCAACTCTGGATACCGTCGGCCTTTGCTCCAGGGTACATTCTACAGGCGGATGCGTCTGCGGGCGGGCAACCAAGATATACCGAGTCCGGTCACTGGGCCATTCAAGCAGAGAAGCACTGGGGAACTGCTACGTTGCCGATCTTTCCTGATGCTGACGGGAGCTTCAAGATGGTCAGGCGATTCCACCAGTAATATTGTTCTCTGGTGAGGTAACGTTCTGAGCTATTTTTTGGACTGGTGCGAGCGTAGCGACATCAAGCACTTCGATCAACTCACCGAGGGCGACGATCTGTTGTCCTCTGCTTGACAGGTTCTCGACATGAGCGTACATTGTACATACGTTAAGAGCCTAGTGTACATACAGAGAGCCGCTACATGCCAGCAATAGCAGCACGCAAGAAACGATCGCAAAGGTTCAATGTTCGAGCCAGCGATAGAGAAGCGAGGCTGATTCGCCTTGGCGCCGAACGTCGGGGCGTGAACATCACGAGCTTCATATTGGAGAGCGCCTGCGTGAGGGCAGAACAGGAGATCGCCGACACGCGCTCTTTCAAGCTCAGTGCGAAAGACTGGCAAAAGTTTAGTGAGGCCCTAGACAGACCTGCACAATCGAAGCCGAGACTCAAGAGGCTGTTTTCAGAATCCACTGTCCTCGAACAGAGCTGATGAACCACCAAAAACCGCCGCTATCGAAGGTGGAGGCGATCTCGGAGTCACACGATGTGAGCCGGTTCGATTGTGGGGATCACGAGTCTCTCAACGATTGGCTCAAACGCTTCGCCCTTACAAACCAAAGGAACGAATCCGCGCGAACTTACGTTGTCCATTGCAACAGTTTGGTAGTCGGATACTATTCAATTTCCGCTGGCAGCGTGTCTGTCGAGGGAGCCCCGGCGCGGATTTCCAAGGGTCTTGCAGGGCATGCCATCCCAGTCATTTTGTTGGCAAGGCTAGCCGTCGATAAGCACGAGAAAGGCGCTGGGTTGGGGAAGGCGCTTCTAAAAGATGCCTTGGCGCGAATCGCTCAAGCGGCGGACATCGTAGGAGCTCGTGCAGTTCTCGTCCACGCAATTGATCAGCAAGCACGAACGTTCTACGAGCATTTTGATTTCGAGGCATCACCCAGCCACGAATTGCACCTAATGTTGCTAATGAAAGATCTTCGCAAAGCGTTGCAATAGACCGACATTCTGACATTCTTGCCGACTTACATAGGGCGACACAATCAGCCTGATCCCGCGAAAACCAGAAAGTCAAACGATGGTCGTGACCGAACCAAAGCTGAAGTCGTTGACACATATAATGCCGCCGACAAAAACAAGGCCGAACCAAAGAGCAACAGCAGATCGACCAACACGGACTGCAGAATCTGGACAATAAGAGAAATGAAATCCGAAAAGACAAGACACCAGACTCGAATTAACGAGTTTTGGAGCTGGTTCTGTGACGTTGCTGAGGCACTCGCCGGCAACGTTGAAAACCCGACGTTACTCAAGGACTTTGATGGTCGAGTGCGCGACCTTGACCCAAAGCTGTCATAGGAGATCGGGCCTGGACTCTCCAAGCCATGGCAACTCGTAATCTCGCCCAATTTAGACCGGGATCTCCGTGAGGAAGCGCGAGCGATTGTTGCGTGCGCTCCTGTCCTTCCTGCGTGGGAGTTCCACGCTGCGAGACAGCCGAAGAAATGGCACTACAAGCTTGAACTGTTTCCCCCGCAGAACCTAATACCGAGGTTCGGAGGAAATACCTTGAAATCCGTAAGCGGAGCTTTTCAGCCCGGAATTACGCTGCAAGTGGTTGGAAATAAAAGCGTAGAAAATCTGGCGGAGAGGGAGGGATTCGAACCCTCGGTACAGGTGTTAGCCCGTACAACGGTTTAGCAAACCGCCGCATTCGGCCACTCTGCCACCTCTCCGGCGTGCGGATTTGATTTACAGTCTACCACGCGTGCGAATGGGGGCGGAGTGCTTGTCTGCCTCTGGTCGGCGCTTACATCGGAGTGCGGAGCCAATTCCGCACGAAGGCTTGTTCGGGATTCGTAACGCAAAACAATCTCCGGTAAATTTCACGCCCGCGTCGTGGACAATGCCCTCAATCCTGAGGGGGGAGAGGAGTGGCTCCGGACGACTGCCCGAGTTGCGGCGGTACTGGATATGTTGCGAAGCCCGTGGACTCGAACGGTAAGTCTGAAGGCGTCGCTTTTATCCGCTTCGAGTGTCCTGCCTGCGGGGGCACTGGCCGGAAGCACCCCTTCCCACCTTCTGCCGCCGGCTGACCGCACGGCCTGCGGTGTTTGCGAAAGCGTTCGGAACCGGGCCGTCATTTTCCGCCCCTACGGGTTGACGGCTCGGGCCGCACGTTTTCACAACCAAGTCGCATCAATCAATAAACCCTCTCTCTTGCATTTTGGTTCCCTGCACCGGGTCTAAGCGTTCAGGCAATTCCGGCCGCTTTGACGGGAGTTCGCCGCCGGGCGGAGGATGCGGTCTCCACTCGGTTCCGTCCGTTGCCTTTGGCGCGGTACAGAGCTTTGTCGGCCGCTTGCAGCACCTCTTCGGGATCTGACTTTTCCTTCGCAGAGGATGCGACCCCGATGCTGACGGTCACCGAAAGCGGCGCCGCCGCTGATTTCTGCGCGAGCTGACGAATCGCGGCGCCCTTCCGCGCTCGACCCCCGCGCCGCACGTTGCGACGGTCTGATCCACGCGCGATTTGTCGCCGATCGCCGCTTCGCATACGGAACTCCGAGGACTCGATCGTCACCCGCAATTGTTCCAGATGATCGACCACTTGGGGAGTGGTTTTTCCCGCAAAGAGAATGTTGAACTCTTCTCCGCCGCAACGGTAGGCTTGTCCTCCGCCGGTCACCCGCGCCAAGCCGGCTGCCACCAACCGTAAGACTTGGTCTCCGGTGTCGTGACCGTAGGTATCATTGAATCGCTTGAAGTGGTCAATATCCACGACCGCGATCGAATAGGGAGCCTGCAGCCGGAGGAGCGCATCTTTAAACGCGCGCCGCGATGGGAGCATCGTCAGTTCGTCATGATAGGCAAGAAGGTAGGAGTTCTCAATGATCGCGGCGGCGAGAATGCATGCCGCAGTAGCTGAGTATGTAGTCGAAACGCGGGGAGTCCCGGTGAAGTGCAGCGACAAGAAAAAGGCGGAGAGCGACCACAGCAAAGCGCTGTCGACGGGCTTACCTGTGAATAACAAGCGCGTCAGCAAAACGATACCTGCAGCACCGAACGCCAGCAGCGCGTAGCTGGGCAATGAGAAAGTGGCTGCTCGGTGAACATGCACAGCAGGCGATGGCAGTCCCTCGGCCGCGCGGCAGAGCACGGCCACGATCACGGATTGCACGAACAGCATCAAGCCGACAGGCGCTGTGGCAGACACGGTGAACCCGCTCTCATGCATCCACGCGATGAGAACGAAGTCCAACGGCACCAGCACCGCGACTGCCTGCACGGCCACCCATCCCGGCGTTGCGGGGGAGACATGCCCGCCACCAAACAGAGCGATCGCCTCCTGGGCCAGAAACAGCACCAGTAGCACAAAGAAGGTGCGGCTGGAATGGAATCGCCAGGCCAGAACCATCCCTCCGATCAGGGCGCAATAGTACAGAAAGCTGAGTGCGGGTAGAGCCAGCGTCAACCAACCGGAATAGAGGAGCAACGCGACCGCCAAGAGCAGAACTCCGCCCGGTACAACCAGAGACTTTAGTGTCGTTTTGCTCCACATCCGCACGGCGGGACTCCAGTCAGAAAACTCCCTTCGGAATTATCTCTGCTGAACCGCCACGAAGGAATTGGCCTTGGAGGTTCGCACCAGTGAACTTCACACCAGAATGAAATTCCATGAGGGCGAATTCGTTTCGAAAATCCCAATTTGGAACCGAATCCCATTCTTGCAACCGCCGACCTGCGCCCTATCTGCATACTGCCCAACTATCACTCCCTACTTTGGGCTTGTGAGAACCGTTTCATTCGGGTCCAGCACGATTTTGCGCGCGCCGCTCGGAGCCGATAGCCGAAACGGGGATTCTTCGCCGTCGACGAACACTCGGCCCAGCAGGACCGGCTGCTTGCCCGCAACCAGCGCATATACCGGAACGGACGTCACCAGGTCCTGCGGCGCATCTTTCTGCAGGATCGTTCCACTCACCACCGATCCGCCACTTTTCGGCGTGAACTTCACTCCCCTGAGTTCCAGCCTGGGCACGGACGTGCCATTGATCCATCCTTTCAGAAACCAGTCCAGCGAACTCTTGCCTTCATAACGCAGCGCTGGAGGCAGATCTTCCGCAAAAACGTCGAGCAGTTGGCTCGTGCTGATGGCTCTGCCTTGATAACGCTCCCGGATTTTTCGCAGCGCCCGCACGAACGGATCCTCGGCACTGCCGCTGCTCTGGCCCTTGCGTCCTTCCTCACGGGCACCGTCGTCCAACATGCTGCGCAGCATGTGAAACAGCCAGGTGCCCCGGCCATAGAGAATCTCTTCGTAGCCGCCGGGGAACCGTGACGACAACAGCCGCACGCCGAGCGTCACCGGGCCGGACTCCAGAGGCGAGGATCCCTCTCTATTCTTTGCAACCAAATCCCGGCGATACCTCTCCATGATTTGCCGAAAACCAGCAGGGTCTTTATCTTCGAGCATCATAAAGGCGCAATAATTCGCCAGCCCCTCGGAAAACCACTGGTCGCGGTAGCTGCTCCAGGTGACCAGATCTCCCCACCACTGATGCGCGGTCTCGTGCGCGGGAATCGATTGCTGCAGCAGGATCCGTTCCGGGTCATAGTGCAGTTGTTCACGCTGCTGTTGGCTGAGAAAAGCATACGAGGAAAGAAAGACCAGCCCGGGCCAACCCTGGCTGTCGCGCCCCGGCATCTGGGTCAGAGCCAGATGACTGTATGGATACGGGCCAAAGCGCGCCGCGTAATACTGAATCGCGTGGGCCGCGGCCTCGCCGACCGTAACTTCGGTCTGCGCCGGTGAAGGATGGCTAGGCACAACCAGTTGTTGTCGTCGGTTCAGTCGATCGGACGGACTCGGCTCAATCACCTCAATTTTGGGACTGGGGAAGTCTCGCTCGACCCCCGTCGTAGCATAGGTCTCGACCGGAACGTTGCCCGCCTGTACGGTTGCTACTTTGTATTTGCCCAAATTGAATCCCGCCAAAGGAATCGGCCGGTCCGATACCCAGCGTGACGTCTGCACGCCATCGGTCTTGGCGGCTGTATCCGCCGGCGAAGGTGGCGTCGGTTTCCCCGTCGCCACCAGCGTCCAGCCTTGCGGGTAAGTGAACTTCAGATCGAAGTCTGCCATCGCCATTCCACGGTTGGGATACCAGGTACCGCGCGCACCCACGTAAAGCAACCCGCTGCCCGCCTCGGCCAGAACCTCACCCCCGTAGACAAATTCCAGATCGATTTTCTGCCCAGTTCGCGTTTCCTCCGGAAGAACCACAGCCACAAGATCATTTCCGCGCCGTGAGAGCTGTGTCCCTTCGACCGCCGGATTGTGAATGAACTCCACCGGTTGGCCGTCGAGGGTGACGCTTTCAACCTGCAGAAATCGCGACAACTCAAACAACAACGTGCGCGACCCGCCTCGTTGTACGTCGAACTGTACGCGGGCTCGGGCATGAATCCGTTTCGGAGGCTGCACCTCCGTCGTGATCGTGTTGCGGCGGACCTCGATCCGGCCCTCACGCCCTCCCTCAATTTCAACCATCCCTCCGCGGCCGGTTTTGGAAGTCTCCGCATCGCTCGGGGAAAACGAGGTCCACACGTCGTAGTAAAGATCGCCATTCTCGGCCGATTTCGCCTGCCCCGCCTGAACCTGTTCCAGCGCGGCGGAATCGAAGTACACGTCGAAAACCCCGAACGTGGTTCCCTGTAACCGAGCGTGCAGGAAGCGATCTCCCTGGCTTAACCGGACCTCTGGTTCCGAAATCGCTGGGTTTCCGTTCCCCGGAAGCATCCGGCTGAACGACATCAGCAGCCTCGTGGCATCTGCGTTTGCCAGATTCTTGGCCGTCTCTCCCCACCGTTTCACAAATTCCTGCTGGTTGTCGGTGGCCCGCAAATCGGGACGCATTTCGCTCGCCGCATCATCGTTAAAGCGAAAATACGCGGTAGAAAAGTGTTCTTCGAGAATCGCCATTCCGGTGAACAGGCTCATCGATCTCCGTTCGACTTCGTTCGGAGGCGTCAGCAGAACTTCGCCATAGCCCTCGAAAAACGCCCCGGTAATCCGGCCCATCACGTCTTGGGTGAAGCCGAGGGTACCGTCTTCCAAACTGATATGCACCGCCGACCGATTCAGCGACGCGCCCCTCACCTGATACACCCGCTCAGGATCGAGGCCGACTTGTCCCAGCCGCAGGTAGAGCGCTTCGGCCGGCTTTTCCGGAGGGTTTTCAACCGCTGCGTGCGCCCTCGGAAGCACGCACGCGGCGAGCCCGATCGCCGCCGCAATCCGCAAACTCCGCATCGTTATTAGGACCTCGATTAGGCTTTCGATGAGTACCATCGGTAGTACCTTCGTCACGTGGGTAGAACGATCCCTGGTTGCTAGAATGCGCCTGAATGCGGCTACGTGTCACCATCCTCTTTATAGGGCAGCTCGCCTTGGTATGGTTGCTCTGCTTCGCCGGAGCATGGGCTGACACCATCCATCTCAAAAATGGACGCACAATCGTGGCCGATCACGTCCGTGAGAAGGGCAACCATTACGAGTACGACGTCGGCGACGACTCCTACGCCATCCCTAAATCGACGGTAGATCACGTCGACTCTGGAGGAATGCCCGCTGGTGCCGCATCGGAAGCTGCGCAGGTCGGCGGTCTTCCTTCCTTTGCGCCCGTGGACAGCCTGGCCAATGAGGGGGATCTCGTTGGCCGGCTCATCCAAGAAGGCAAGGTCAATTCTGAAGCCCTCACCAGCCTGGAAGCCAAAGGCAACGCCGAGTTAAGCGCAACCGCCGACTTCATCGCGGGAAAATTTGAATTCGAACACGGCAACATCGCTCAGGCCCGGCAGTATTTTGAGAATGCTCTCCGCTTCCAGCCAAACAATTCCACCATTCTCATCTATGAAGCGGCATTGCTGGTTCGCACCGGCAACGCAACCCAAGCTCTCGTTTCTGCCCAGCGCGCCGTACGGGCTGCGCCCGACTCGGCCGACGCCTACACCATGCTCGGCTATGCTCAGTTCGCCTCCGATCACACCCGGGATGCCGTTACTTCATGGAAGCGCTCTCTCGAGTTGCGTCCCGATGTCAAAGTCGAGCAGCTTCTGGCCAAGGCCGAGCGCGAGCAGAGTGTCGAATCGGAGTTCGCCGAGGGTGAAAGCAGTCATTTCGTTCTGCATTATGAGGGCAAGCAGACGACCCAGGCCTTCCGGGCACAAATCCTGGCCGCGCTCGAATCCGACTATGATGACCTGGCCCGCGACCTCGGCAACCCGCCCCGCGACAATATTCTTGTAACCCTCTACACCGAGCAGGCCTTCTTTGATGTCACCCACGCCCCCACCTGGAGCGGAGCCATCAATGATGGCAAGCTGCGCATCCCGATCAGCGGCTTGAGTTTCATGACGCCGGAGCTGGCGCACGTTCTGAAGCATGAACTGGCTCACTCGTTTATTAATCAGCTTTCCGCAGGCCGCTGTCCGGTTTGGCTGCACGAAGGCATCGCCCAGTTCCTCGAGCCCAAAAGTCTGGGCGGCGACGGACACCAGATCGCTCTGCTCTACAAAGCGCAACGCAATATTCCGCTGAATGTCCTGGAAGGGAACTTTCTGCATTTCTCGGGCTCGGAAGCGAATGTGGCCTATGCCGAGTCGCTGGCTGCCGTGTCCTACATTAACGATTCCTATGGCCTGAGCGATATCCAACGCATCCTGCAGCGCATCAGCCAAGGCAGCTCGACCGAGGCCGCTTTGCGAGAGACGATCCATGCCGACTACGGCCAGCTCGAGTCCGACTTGGCCCGGTATCTTGCCGACAAGTACGGCGGGTAGCGTGCTACGGGCGCGTTTGCCCCTTACCCACTCCTGTGCTAGCTTCGGCTTTACCCTTTCATGTTCTCTCTGTTTCACTCCCGCGACCCAGAGACTGGCGCCACGGTCGAGCCCGTCGCGACTGTGTTTCCCACGGTTGACGGAGCCGTTCTTGCGGCCGACTTCCTGAGCGAACGCGTTGCCGGAGATTTTTATGACTTCGTCCGGGTCAGCCCCGAGCGCGTTCTATTTGGCCTGCTCGACGTCGCTGGACGCCGCGAGGAGAACCGCGGCATCCTCGCGGCCGCGCAAAGCACCTTTCGCACCCTTGGAACTGATCTGTTTTCGCACCCCGACCTCAACGAATCCGAGGCCATGACGGAACTCTGTCTCCGCATCAATCGCGGCCTGATCGAAACCTCCCATGGCGTTCACGCCTGTCCGGCGTTCATCGGCTGCTATCACGAGAAGTTGGGCACGCTTTGCTATACCAACGCCGGACACACTCCGGGGCTTCTCCGCGACCGCAGCGGGATCGTCCAGCTCGGTTCAACCGGTTTGCCTCTTGGACTCTTTTCTCACGCTACCTGCGAGGCTCCGACGGTCGGCCTGGAGAAAGATGCGGCTCTGCTGCTGGTTTCCCGCGGAGTGATCGAGTCCAGGGGTCACATGGGGCAGTCCACCGAAGACTTCGGCCTGGAACGCGTCCAGCAACTTTTCCAGGCCGCCCCGTCCAGCGATTCTGCGGCGGCGCTTTGTGGCTCCATTCTGAGATCCGTGGGGGAGTTCGGTGGGGACGCCCCTCCCGCCGACGACCGAACCGCCCTCGCCTTGGTGCGGACCGCTTAATTGTCCCTCCAGCCAACTTTCGCGCCGCCCGGGGCGTCGAAGTTAAGGGTGCCCAAAAATGATCGGCTGAACCCCGGGCTTCGCTCCGAAGGAGTAAAATGTTTGCAATCGGCCGAACCCTTTTGCCCGCAAGCCCAGGAAGCGTGGCGGCCCCATCAATTTTATGAAGAAACTTTGGCTGGCTCTTATTGCTTCGACCTGTGTGCCCGCGCTGGCGGCCGCACAGGCCGCACAAAACGGACAAGTTGTCGAAGAAATCATCACCCGCGTCAACAACCAGATCATTACCCGTTCGGAGTTTGACCGCAGCAAGGATCAGCTCAAGGACGAAGTCAAGCAACAGGATCCCAAAGATCCCGACAAAGCCTATGCCGATCGGGAAAAAGACATTCTCCGCGATCTCATGGACCAGCAGCTTCTGCTCGACAAAGGGAAAGACCTCGGCATCACTGGCGATACGGATCTCATTAAGCGCCTGGACCAGATGCGCAAAGACATGAAGCTCGATACCCTCGAGGACCTGGAGAAGGAAGCCACCAAGCAGGGCGTCTCGTGGGAAGACTTCAAGCAGAACATGCGCAACCAGATCATCACCCAGAAAGTGATTGGCGAGGAAGTCGGAGGCAAACTCGCGATCAGCAAAGACGAGGAACAGAAGTTCTACGATGATCACAAGAGCGCAATGGAACAGCCGGAATACATCCGGCTGAGCGAAATTCTGGTTGCTCCGAAAGCAGCCACGCCCTCCATTTCTCCCCTACCGGACCCGAGCGCGACCGGTTCCACTCCCGCCATCCAACCTCCAGTCGATGAGGCCACCAAAGCGTCTGCCGATGCCGCAGCTCTCAGCGCTGCCGATGCCAAGACCAATGATCTGCTCAAGCAGATTCGCGCCGGTGCGGCCTTCGAAGACGTTGCCAAGAAATATTCTGACGGCCCCTCGGCCGCCGATGGCGGTAGCCTGGGCACGTTCGAACGCGGAAAGCTTGCCAAAGAACTCGAGGACCGGACCTTTGCCATGAAGGCAGGAGAGGTCACTGACGTGATTCGCACCAAGCAGGGCTACGTGATCCTGAAGGTCATCGATCACCAGATGGCCGGCATTCCTCCTCTGAAGGACGTCCTCCCAAAAATTCAGGACGCGCTCTACTACGAGAAATTGCAGCCCGCTCTCCGCGCCTACCTCACCAAGTTGCGTGAAGACGCCTACATTGATGTCAAGCCCGGCTACATCGATACCGGAGCCAGCCCCAACCAGACTAAGCCGATCCTAACCGCCGCCGCCAAAGAATCCGACGCCAGGAAACTCGGAAAGAAGAAAAAGAAGAAGCTCGGCATCCTCTGATCCCCGCTGGCAATGCGTCCTTTACCCTCAGACAAGCGATGAAAGACTTTTACATCTGCGATTGCGTGCGGCAAGAAAATAAGGTCATCACTTCGACTTTCGTCGTCGTGGGCAAGCAGATCAAACCCAAGAAGTCCGGCGAGCCTTACCTGGCGCTCACCCTCGGCGACCGCAGCGGCCAGCTCGAAGCCAAAATGTGGGACAACGTCGACGAAGTTCTCGAAGCTTTCGAGCAGGATGACTTCCTCAAGATCAAAGGCCTCATCAACAAGTATAAGAACCGCTTTCAGCTCACGGTCCACAAGCTGCGCAAACTGGGCGAATCCGAAATCGACTTCGCCGACTACCTTCCCAAGACCACCAAAGACGTCGACGAGCTCTGGCAAACTCTTGCGAACTTTATCTCCTCGTTCGAGAATCCCCATCTCAAGTCGCTGGTCCAGGCTTTCATGGCCGATCCTGAAATCGCTGCCGCCTATCGCAATGCTCCCGCAGCCAAAACCTTGCATCACGCCTACATCGGAGGTCTGCTCGATCACGTGGTCTCATTGTTCCGTTCCTGCGATCTGATGTGCAGTAACTATCCCCAAATCAATCGCGACCTCCTTCTCACTGGCGCATTCTTCCACGACATCGGAAAAATTCACGAACTCAGCTATAACCGTTCATTCTCCTACACCACCAAGGGCCAGCTTCTCGGCCACCTGATCATCGAGCTAGAAATGTTGCAGGCCAAGCTGGCTCTTCAACCCGGCTTCCCCGATGAACTCAAGACCATGATCGAGCACCTCATCATCAGCCACCACGGCCAATACGACTTCGGCTCGCCCAAACTCCCGATGTTCCCGGAAGCTCTCATGCTGCACTATCTCGACGACCTCGACTCTAAAATGGAGGCCATGCGCGCACATTTCGATCGCGAAGCCGCTTTCGACAGCCCCTGGACGAGCTACAACGCTTCCCTCGGCCGGCCGCTTCTGAACACCGCCAAGTTTCTGGCTCCGAAGAGAGTCTTGCCTCCGGAAGATCCCGCGGAGACGCCCGACACCGAACTCGACGAATCTCCAACTCCCACCTTGCCCGGCATCGAGACTCGGCGGTAAAGTAATCGACCGTATCCCATCTCTGAGCGCCGGTGTGTGACTATGCCCAAACTCAAACCGCCCAAACTCAAGACCCCGAAACTGAAACCTCCGAAGAAATCCGCAGAAAAAGCGAAATCAGCCCATCCTGCCGGCTGCCGCGCAGGTTTGCCCCATCTTCCGCCCATGTATGGACTGAAGCCTCGGCTGCAATACCTGCCCTTCAGCCACGCCGAGGAACGGCTCACCCACTCGCGCAATTACTGGATCTGCACCGCCCGCCCCGACGGCCGTCCCCACTCCATCCCCGTCTGGGGGTTTTGGGTCGAAGGAGCCTTCTACTTCGGCACCTCCCGCGCTTCGCGCAAAGCTCGCAACCTGGCTCAGAATGCCGCTGTATCCATTCATCTCGATTCCGGCGACGATGTAGTCATCCTCGAAGGCAGCGCGGTCGAGGTGGACCTCGCGGATCCATCTACGGTCCAGCCTCTGGACAACGCTTCCCGCGCCAAATACAAAATGCCGCTGATGGTCACGCCGGATGTGGTGCTCTATCGCGTCCGTCCCCGCGTCGTGCTGGCCTGGACTGAAAAAGATTTCCCCAATAATGCGACTCGCTGGGAGTTCGACACCGCCCATGCCTGAACAGACTCCGCCCCCAATTCTGGACTTCGGCCGCTTCGAAATCCTCACCTTTGACTGCTATGGCACGCTGATCCATTGGGAGGCGGGAATTCTTTCGGCGCTTCATCGCATTCTTTCCGCGCACGGAAAAAAGATCGACGACGCCACCGTGCTCGAACTCTATGGCGATTTCGAGCAACGTTCCGAGCAGGGAACATTTCGCCTCTATCGTGACGTCCTGGAGTCGGTGGTGCGCCAGTTCGCGGCGGAATTTCGTTTCACTCCCAGTGCCGAACAAGTGCGTTCACTGCCCGACTCTGTTCCCACCTGGAGGCCTTGGCCGGACACGGTGGAGGCTCTTCGCCAGCTCAAGAGTCGCTTTCGGCTGGCGATTCTCTCGAACGTGGACGATGATCTGTTCGCGGGCACGCGCTCTCAGCTCGGCGTAGACTTCGATGCAGTCATCACCGCGCAGCAAGCCCAGGCCTACAAACCTTCCCTGAAACTGTTCGAGCTGGCCCTGAGTCGCATCAACGCTCCTGCCCATCGAGTGCTGCACGTCGCCCAAAGCATCTACCACGATGTCGTTCCCGCGCAATTGCTCGGCCTCGCCACGGTATGGGTAAACCGTCCCTCTGCCCGCCCCGGCGTCGGAGCCGTAAAAGCCGCCGAGGCCAAGCCCGACTTAACGGTCTCCAGCCTCGCCGAACTGGCCGCTGCCGCCACTCTGGAATAGAAGCTATCGCTGAATGTTTCTTGGGTAGGGGCTCGTGTTGGGGAGGGCACCGCTCTAGAGAGGGATCTCACAACTGAGGGCAAAAAGAGGTTCCACCGAAGCAGCCGCCGCGAAGCGGCGCAGGAATGCAGCCCGGGGCGTAAGCCGGTGGAAAGGAAAAGCCCCCGAAAGGGGCGAGAGAATCTGCTACCAACGCTCGCTCGTGCGATTCGGCACGGCGCACCCGCTCACGAGAGGCCTATTCCTAGAAATTCGCCGGCACCTTCACCACTCTCTTCTGAATCGCCCACATCACCAGTTCCGCCTTATTGTGAATCCCCAACTTCCGCATCAAATTGAACTTGTGCGCATCCACCGTCTTAAGACTCAATCCTAAAACAACGGCTGCCGACCGCACCGTCCTGCCTTCCGCCAACAGTTTCAACACCTCGCGTTCACGAGCGGTCAAAACCCGCTTTCTCGGAAGCAATTCCTGGGGCAGCCATTCTCCGCGGCGTCTTTCCGGCATTACCCGCACAGCCGTTTCGTCGGCCCAGTGCGTCCTCCTCACCATCTCGACTAACTCTTCCGCGGAGGTTTGCCGCACCGCGCAGCTGGTTCCGTCTGCCTGCGATGCTGGCAAAGTGTTCTCTTCATGGGTTGTCATAAACAACAGCTTGCTATGGGGAGACGATTGCAGAATCAAGCGCTCGGTTTGATCGGGCGCACACTCGAATATGT